>OMLO01001558.1_pt1 | contig 17809 bp, 12 predicted proteins | sample 1674811 | NCBI WGS metagenome assembly OMLO01 (sample SAMN06265003, study PRJEB25207) | coral metagenome | isolation source: Coral host | place: Mexico:La Bocana,Puerto Morelos, Mexico | collected 2008-11-13 | reverse complement strand
TAAACGAGGTAATGGAAGACAATGCGCGGATGGGAGAGGAAGGGTGTGATGAAGAAGTTGCTTCTTCTAAAAGAAAACCAAATTGTAGACTAGAGGGCAAAAATCGATACCCAATTTATGACCAAAACGGCTGAAAAACCATACCCTTTTGGGCCGCACATACCTATATAGCCCACATAAGGGAGTACACCCCCCCCCCCGGGGGCTTATTCCAATTTCATGAGAACACAGAAGAAAAGCGAGGATCTCTGAGTAAGCCAGACCAAGAGAAAAGTATTGATTAATGATGCCGTTCTACTGGAAAGTCAAGCCATTGCCAACGTAGCCAACGTAAGGCGGTAATACAGCTGGATAAATTTATTATTCCAAAAAGTAAAAGCCCTTTCAGTGTATACCCTAGCAACGCCATCATTCTGTATTGACCGCGCGACCTATATCACGCACACGCTTAGTGTGAAATTTCGCGCGATAGAGAAAAGTTTATCGCGCGGTACTTTAGTTTTACCGCGCGATAAAATAAAATGTGGCATGTCCTCTGTGGGCCACAATACCATAGAGCAACATTGCTAGGTTACGTTTTTAAGGTCTGACCTAGTGGAATATTTAAGAGAAGCTAGTATGTGAAGTTTGAAGTCCACTGTTTAGTCCACTAGCAAAGTGTTGCCAAGATTAGCAAACTGATCATACCAGTTTGAGTCAAACTGGTAAGACCAGTAGTAAACTCTTGATGCCTCTTCCTCCCCATTGGAGTGACCAAGCTTGGTTTTTCGATGTCGTGATAGCCATCGCCTTTGTACTTAAGCCCTAGAGTGACAAGCAACTTGTTTTTTTTTTTAGAAAAGCTGAATAACCGTAGCCAGGACAAAACATATCATGTATAATAAAACGTTCACTAGCTATTTAAACTTTAAAAACTGAGCTTTTGGCTGTCAGACTACAGCCTTCGATGAGTAAAATTGGAAAAACTGACAACTACAAATATCTACAAAAAATGTGGGACTATACAAGAATACAATAAAATGGAATAAATATAAGTGTCAATGAACTAATTGTTCTTTTTAACAGAATGGAGTATAGATCGTCTTCACTGCCACGCAATTAAAAACTGAATAAATCGAAAACAATCCAGTCAAGAAATTGAGATGTCATAGGAAATAAAGAAGAACACACTTCTCCAAGTTTTAAGTCTGTGCGTTTTCCCAAATTTTAGATATTCGCTGAAATGTTTCGCAGAAAGTTTACAGAGCCCAGTATGGAAACGCCATATTGGTGTACCTCCGTGGTATACCAATATGGCGGTTGGGGATAGTGTTAACATCTGCCTGAAACGTACTTTGGCTATCTTGGAGGCTGATTATCTGTACTGAACAAAGAGGCATTTACATTTGCTGACTGAAACTTCTGAAAAGATCATAAATCATGGGAAAAGTAAATATTTTGCGATAAACGCGATCGTAGCTCTGTGTCACGAACCGCCATAACTCTGAATTTCAAAATGCGTTGGTTTCCAAACGAAGCACACTAACAAGATGAAAAATTGCAGACAGAAATAAATATACCGTCTCGCTTTTACTTTTGGATTTTAGAAAATGATAACGCCACGTGAAAACGATCTATTGATTGGGGAGCGGCCTTGAATTGTTATCGGCATGATTTATCAAAAGAGTGCCATGTTTCTCAATGTCTTGCGAATACGGGAAGAGCCCTTGTCAATCAGATGAGAATTATGAAAGTCAATAGATTGATCTGAAGACCAAGCGTGTTTAGCAATGTTACTTTTTGCTGTTGCCCTCCATTATATTCTCATAAGCATGCCCATGGTATTGATGCCCAGAGCGTATAAACACCAGTATGATTTGATTCTTTTCATTGAGAATAATCCTAGTTTACAGCGGTATTTAGCAAAAGATACACTGATGTTAAATGGAAAACCTTCATGATAGGTCATAGTCATAGGTCATAGTGCCTCTTTTCACCATCCTTTTGATCCCATGTCTTTACTTTCAGTACTTTCTGTCTTGATATGAAATTAATTCGAACAATTTTTTGTTAAAATGGATGTTTTTTCACTCTCAAATTCTAGCATTTTGCGAGTTTGTGGGCGGTTTTTTCGAGCCCTGCACAATAACCCCATTGCATTTATTAAAACTGCAATTCGTTTTAAATATGTCCGACGATATCAAGGAAAATTTTCCCTTTCTGAAGCTTGTCTCATTTGTCGTCACGGCAGGATCGTGACAACAATAGCGAAGTTTTAACTACAGTAATGATTCCAAAGTCACGCAAACTACACTTTGAACAATCTTGCCCAGTGTTAACATTTCTGCTGTTTCTGCTGTTTTATCAAACTATCTCAAAGCATTTTTCCTTAATTTTTAAAGTCAATTTTGTGTATTCATGACTGAACAAGTAGCTTGAAACATTTCGTGACAACACGCGATAGTCCAGTACTTAAACCGGTTAAACGGGAATTCGAACTAACAGAGAAAAGGTTACTCGCCGTTTGCCTCTCCAAGAGATAATCTGATTTTCCCAAACACAGAGGAGTTCAATGTCGCTGATCGACAATTTGCTAGGCAAGAAACGTTTTCTGAATTTTCAATAATTCTGAATAATTATTCTCGGCGGTACAATTTGCATACAGCTCTTCAATGTCGAGTTTTCTGTACTCCCGGTGGAGATGGATTAGAATATCTCCTGTTTATGGTGGTGCCTCGAAAATAAGAAAGTTGATGAATGCTGATTCAAGAGTTATATCGACCGGCCACTACTTCTTCTCAAGTTCTCATGATTCAAGGTAAAAGTATATGACTTTACTATGTGTCGTAATAGAAACTGCTTTACCCCAAAAGTAAATCAGTGGTTTATAAAAATCCCGGGACTTTAACGCGCATAGTGTGTTTGCGCTTTTAGGTTCAACATGTTCTGGCTCATTGTTGTTCTATAATTAAGATCCTTAGGCGAACTGTTGATCCACTGTTCGAGATATTGTTCGTTTTCCAAAGAACGATCATTTGAGGGTTTCAAAACATGAAGAAGTCAGTTTACGTTACGCGTGATGGTAGTGACCATGTAACACTAGTTGTTGGGTTCTTGAATTCTTACAACACATCGTTTCAATAGCAAGAAAAATCTGTCTTGACAGAACATCTTTTCAAGATGTTTGGAACAGTTACGACGTTGACTTAACTGTCAGTTAAAATAATGCATGTTTATTGAATCCGCAATTAATATTCTTTGAATGAGCGTGCTTTCTGGTTTTTGACCAAACATATACTAGAAATATGAAGAAAAATCATCGATTTCATGGCGGACTTGTTACTGAAGCGTTTCAGTTAGATAAAGCGTCGCTCTCAGTCTCGTAGCCACTTTATAGAACCTAGTCAACTAACTTCGTATTCAGAGTTAATAATTAAAGAGAATTTTCACTCTCAATGCAAACGAGGTTAGTTGGGCTTATTAAAATGAATTGGCATGCATTTATGAATAGAGTCTATTGATCATTCCTGCAGTCAATCTCGACTTCACACCTTTTTGAAATCATAGAAAATGGCAAACCCAGGGAAAAATAAACGATTATCCATCTTTATACTAAATTTATTATTTTTTATTCAAACATCATTTCATTTTTTGAGATCATTTTTATAGGGAGTCGAATCAATATACTTTAAGCTATAAACGTCATAGTAAAAACGTCTACATTTTTATTCTTCAAAAACTTAAATTGATTCAAAATATGCGTGGTGCCGTTATCGTTGCATTTTTTCAAACTACTTTTTAATAGCGTTAAGGATGCGAGAGACAATGGTTTAGCGCAGGAGGCCACGATGGGCTCTTGTTTAGACATATTGTAGATATTCGGAGCGGTAAAGTCTGTTTAATAAAATTTGCAAATTAGTACCTCCCTTAAAAAATATTATTGGTATAACTACTAATGTAAGTATTGTAATAGTTCCTGTGAGTTTCTCTTAAAAAAGCAAAATATTTATTCATTCATATTTTTCAGTAATATCAAAAAAGCGCTGAACAAACGTCTTAAAGAAGATGCCGAGGCTGTTGTTATCGGCGGAGGAGCCTTGGGCACCAGTATTGCTTACCACTTGGCGAAAGGTGGAATGAAAGATGTGATTCTACTGGAGAAATCGGAACTTACTGCAGGCTCAACTTGGCACTCGGTGAGGCTTATCGGTGGAACATGCATGTCTTCCAGGGCTTTCATGACGTTTTAGCCTTATTACCAGATTGCAAGAAAAAGGGACCAATTGTGACAGACGGGCAAGGGACTCGTTTCTATGTAGTTTCTCCGTATAATATCAAACGTGGCAAAAAACGTGGATTTATTTAATTGATGATAGATTATAGAATTAGCAATACCCTGCATTTTGGGGGGTACTGTAAATATATAAGCAAATATTGCAAATTGAACATAATCTGCTGGGAGGGCGACTAGTTGGCTGTTTACTTGGAGCAGCCGAGGAGTACAGTCATAACCGAAACTACTGCGAACAACTGAGTCCAGCTGCTGGTAGGATGAGGGATTTGAACCAGGGATCCCAGATTTTAGCTCCAGCAGACCTAACTCTCGACCGCGCCTTTCCTAGTAATGAGAATGACGAAAATTTTCAACTAGCAGATCTTATCTTATTAGCTTCTTATTCTAAAACCATATTTTTAGAACTAAAGTTTTTGAAATCTACGGCATTCAGTAAGGGTAATTACCTTTTCAATCGTAACTGAATCTTAGTGGGAAAGATTTTAAGAAACGTTTTTATCCACCTTGTTCATAGGATTCATGTTATATTTGTACAAAGATCCTTTGTAATTTATTTGCGTAGCTGTTTGGTAGCTGACATTTCAGAATTATTTATCCTTTTTAAATAGGCCATTTCCAAGTTACCTTGTACCTCTGTTTCAAACGAAACCTCGTGAAAAACCTTTCTTATGAAAATGAGCTTGATTTGCATCAAAATGAACATATAGAGGAAGCACATTTTCATGTTTATGGTTTTGTACGAAGACTCGTTTTGAAAGAGAGGCAGAAGGCATCTCTGATACGCCTAAGGTAATGTGGCTTAGCGTGTTTAGTCACTATTTCTTGTTTTCTCGTGTTTCAGTTTGGTGTAACTTCTCACTATAACCCAGTAGTGAACATGAAACCGATAACGCACTACAGTATATGTTTATACAAAGCACTTCAGCAGGAAACTGGCCAGGTTGGTATCATAGGTATTTCGGTTTTCACGCTGCGCATGCAACCATTTTCTTTCACTGTGATATATCTTATCATTTTTGGCAAACCAAGCTACCATTTGATATTTTGTTCGTTATGATACGTTCTTAGGCCCCGTCCACACCACCCTAAAGGAATTTGAAAAAAGATGTTTCACTCTGAAAACGCATCTGATGTTTTCCGTCCACACTATACTACGCCGGTCAGGGTATCACGTGATTATCGTGACGTGATCGTTTTTCGTAAAGCTCCGTTTTGAAAATGTGTTCCATCCACATGAAAACAAAAGGCCGGTGTTTTCAAATTTCTCCAGTTTGAAAGGCGTTTTTCGAAAAGTTCCGTCCTCGTGACGGGTTAGTATGGTAAGAAGGCTGCTTAACCATGGAAAAAAAATAAAGCTGCGTTTTCAAATTCCACCGGCGTTGTGCGGACGCTGCTTGAATGATCTCCATCACCGTTTCTAAACTTCCCCTGTCGTATTTACCGGATTAACAACGCCATCCTGTTTGTTAAACGGGATTTTACGAATTTGCGAACTGAATTTTTTAAATGTTTTCCGAATCCAGTTTGCGGTCTCAGACATTTCCTTTTAAAAAGTAATGTTGTCTTGTTCTAAAAATTTTGTTTATAACCAGCGATGTGATTTATCTGTAGGACGTAGGGTTTCACATGTGTGGCAGCGTACGAATTTGTACAACACCTGAAAGACTCGAGGAGGCAAAGTATCAAATGCACAGACATGGCTGGCAAAAAGCTCCACAGAGGTTAATTACAACACGCGAGGTTGCTCAGGTACATCCGCTTCTGAACGTGGACGATGTGTTGGGAGCTCTATACTTTCCTGGTGCGTTTTGATTTAATTTCTTTCTTCTTAAGTTTTGAATTTACAAAAGCTTGTGAAAGTTGTTACTGAAAAAACGTTAACTCTGCAAATTTGCCATTTAAGTTCATTTATCTTTTAAGTATGGTACCATCAAGGTGCCGTTCACACTTATTCGTGTCTGCGGTCCACACTATAAACGGTAGGACTCACCTTTTTTCAAATTTCTTCAGAGTTAGCAGCATTTTTTCCAATGTATACCAAGGTTTAGGACCGTAGGTTATTATTTTATAGTTCGGTTTTAATACTTTTATTTGTACTTATACTGTATATGAATATTATATTTTAATTAGTATCGTATGCAGTACAACAACCACTTCCTGATGGCTGTGAAACTTAACTCGCTTTAGCAATAAACTAAATGATACTAACATATGTATGATACCAACGACACTCTTCAGAGGATGGCTACATTGATCCGTATTCCATGACACAGGCCCTTGCTATCGGAGCTCGGATGTATGGGGCAGAGATCTACATGCCTGCTCCAGTCACTGGGCTCAACTACCGATCTGATGGCAGGTGGGATGTACAGACATCGCACGGAACGATCAAATCTAAGCACGTTGTTAATGCAGCAGGTAACTGACTTTCTTAGAAACAGTTTACAGTCTTAAAGCTTGCATTGAAGCTTAATGCACCAAGGAAGTTTTCTTATCCGTTCTCTACAAAACGAGAACTTGAAATGGCCAGATATGCCCATAACTTAAAAATGCTTTAACGGGTGTACTTTGTCTTTGCTTACTCATTTACATACTGTGTTCTTAAGCTCCATGGTGTTATCGATCTTAGGCTTTTGGGGTAGAGAGATAGGCCGCATGACTGGGAGAGAACTTGCCTTAGGCGTGGTACATCATCAGTATATTCTTACGGGAACAATTCCCGAAGTGGCGAATTTAAAGAAAGAACTTCCTTTTATGAGGGACCTGGAGGGTTCACTTTACTCCCGTCAGGAGAAGCAAGGAATTGGGTTTGGCACATATGAAAGCGCGGACAAGATGAAAATGGAAGATGACTGGTAAGATAGACAGTTAGTTGCACTGGTTCTGTTGTTACAAAGGTGGCCTTGTAGTGAAGACAACCAATTCAACTGCTGCTGGTTTTTATTGATTTGAACACTTATCTGAACGTTTCCATTTGCAGCACGTGACTAATATTAAACCGTGCTTTACTGATATCAACTGTTATCGACTACGTATGCGTTCTCTTAAACTCTAAACTCAGACATTTTTCAGCGTGTTTGAGACTGCATGGCTAACCAAACTAGCCATTGATGATTTTTATGGAATAGAACACAAAATAGCCCAACCAAACTTAAGGACGGATCCTAACAGAACTACTGTAGTGTCAAAATAGGCTATTGATAGCAATGAAATGCTGTCTGTCGTCTTGTGAAATGTAATATAACTAAGAAATGTTTCCTTTATGAAACCGGCTTTTGATGTAAGTCATACATGCATTTTTTTACAGGTGGAACGCTGTTCCAGAGGGATTCGGAAAAGAATTATTTGAAAGTGATTTGAACAGAGTCAGTGACTACGTGACACTTTCGATGAAGCGAACACCCGTCCTTGCCAATGCCGAAATAACAAGCGTTGTTTCAGGTCCCATAACTTACTCCCCGGACGCTATTCCATTGCTCGGTCTCGATGCAGAGGTTCCTAACATGTGGCTGGCCCTCGGGACGGGATATGGGATTGGTCTCGCGGGTGAGTGATTGATGCTCTTTGGTCTGGTCATATAATTGCGGGAAAATTAATCCAAAAGCAACAGGGAATGAGAAAAGTTTTTTCAATTATTTTCAATCCATCAGGGGGAGTCGGTAAATACGTATCTGATTGGATGATCGATGGAGAGCCGCCATATGATCTCATTGAATGTGAACCTGGTCGCTATGGCAACTGGACTACAAAAGAATATGTGTTAGCGAAAGCTCGAGAGACGTACGGTCTGAATAATGAGATGATACATCCAAAGTTAGAGAGGTGGGCGGGTCGCCCTGTCAGGACAAGTCAAATTTACAAGGTAACTGGCTGTTGTGTAGTAAGAACGTATACAATTTATACTCAAAAGGGAAGGAATTATTACAAGAAAAGCTTTGTCTTTTCGTTATTGAAAATAAGGTGGAGTCAATCGAATGAAGGCGAGCTTCTTTTTTTATCTCACTGCTGATTGAAATGACCGAGTTTAGCGGAGTTGGAAAGCGTATTTTTTCTAACTTGTTGTCCAGTTAGGGTGTAAGTTTGGGGTGTATGAACATTTTGTTGTAAACAACTCCTTTCAGCACCTTTATTGGGAGTGATAAATCCTTCAAACGTATGATTTATAAATAACAGGTTCTATGTTAAGCACCAAATAGTTTTGTTTATTCCTGCTATGCTACTGAACATCAACATTTTAAGAGAACACATGTGTAGCTGAAAAGCCTTGAACTTTGGTGTTAATAGCGCTGACGTCCTTTTTCTATCGTCCTTACAGAGACTTTGCGAACGTGGTGCACAGATGGGACTCCGTGCTGGCTGGGAACAACCCAACTGGTTCGCGCTTCCTGGGGACGAGCCAGGGTATAAACCCAGCTTTCGACGAACAAACTGGTTTGAGCCAGTTGGTCGAGAATGTGACAAGGTGTTGAATAAAGTTGGTATCATAGACTTATCGCCTTATGGGAAAATAGAAGTGAAGGGAAAAGATGCAGTCTCCTTTATGGATACGATCTTCGCCAATGAACTACCTAAAGTGAGTGTCCCTTATGTTCAACAGACGAATTGCTACCAGTCATCTTTCAGCAATACTACAGCCGACCTCGTTCCCATGGCCTTTTCCCTTACTGAGGAAGAGACAAGGCCATGGGCATGGGAACGAGGTTGTACTACAGTCGGGTACTTTTAAGGGACACTATCAACAACAAGTCTTTCAAAAGTCAAAACCTAAAATACATAGTTCCGTTGATGGTAGCCTGTTCCAGACTCTCAGCGGTCAGTGACCTCTCCTTTTTCTCTACCAGACCCCGCTCGTTGCCCGCCCGCATTTTTGATTGTCCCTACTGACTGAAAGCCCGGAACAGACTGCATTGATGAAAGCTTAAATAGAATGGTTTAGTTTTCTTTTTAAGTACACTGAAGCTATAAAAAATTGTCATTGTATGTTGTGACGTGACGTGAAATTGAGATAATCTGACAGAGTTCTTCAAACTCTGACCTGGTCTTGAACAAAATCGCTAAAAACGTATTATAGTTTGCTCTTCTTTTACAATTTAGTCAATATCTTTATCTAAGAGTTAAGGAGGGTTTGTCTTAATTTTAGCCTTGTTTTGTAGAAAAATGAAGCAAAATGTAGTTCCTAGTTCCCCTGCAAGTTAAGTGGGTTGCTACCTAAAGCAATTGGATTATTCCTTGTTTCTGACTTTATTTGTTATTATGTTGCTAGATGGGACATTCAAACATAAGTCACATGCTGACACCAAGGGGTAAAGTGTACGCTGAAATGGCTGTGACTTGCCTGGCACCGGATCACTTTTTTCTGGTCACTGGAAGTGCCACTGAGTTTCATGATCTCAGGTAATAATGATTGTGGATGGGAAAATTATTTGGGACACTGTACCAACTCTTAGAAAGAGTGATCAAATGCCCAGATCCCTCTATGACACGTGCCTGCAGGGAATAACGTTAGTTGTAGTTATAAAAACAAATATTCAGTACAAGACGATGAAAACGGCTACCAAAAAAAACATTAATCAAACCCTGACATGCTAAGAGACATACCTTGTCCGCAGATGAGATTTCCACTATGGAACACTGCTGTTGGTTGTCCCAACCAAGTGAGCTAAGCTGCTTCCACTTTGCTTTTTTGCAAGTTTCTCAACTTAACGGTACTACTTATTTCCTGCTGTCGTTTGTTCACAGGTGGCTTTTGGAAAATCAACGAAAGGGTAATTACGACGTCATTATCAAGAATATCACAGACGACATTGCCTGCCTGGGCGTCGCCGGACCTCACTCACGTGATGTTCTGTCAAAGCTGACGTCATCAGACATGAGTGATGAGAAATTCCCATATCTGGCCTTTAGAAACATAGAGGTAGCAGGACTTCCCGTGCAAGCTAGTCGGTTTTCCTTTACAGGTACGAGGTATTACGCACAGTGGCTTATTCAACAAAATGGTGTTCTGGTGCATCTTCCCCAAGTGGTGGGCAACTTTTCAAGTGGGTGTATTGAAAATTCGGTTGAGCAGTGCTTTGCCCTACTGGTAATTCACGCGTAGTTTCAATATAATCAACATTTCATTTCTGGCAAATAAAAGATTTACATTAAGGTAATGCCAAGCTCATAAGTGACAAGAATAAGGAAAACTAATGACTTGTGTCTGCTGGCAGTATAATTTTGTCTTGGCAGACGCTAGTAACGTAAACATTTTAGTGATGTAAAGTAATAGCTAATTCGCCGTAATCAGTCATTCTCCATTTGTATTCTTGGAGAAGACATTTTACCCCTGCATATCGCTGCTTCCTTCCAACCAAGTTTATACATGATGCATTCGAGTTCTTTGGAAGTGCTGAAAAAAAATATGCTGCGCAATAATCTACCGTTAACGAGGAGAGAGTAATATTCCAGTTCACTTCAAGGTTCTGTAAGTATAATCTATCTTATCCTCAAATTATTAGCAGCGAGGTAATAAGAATTGTGCGTCAGCATCAAAGGAACTTGCCATTTTTAAGGGATAAGAGACATCTATCTTATGGAGAATAATGGATTCGTTTGGTTTCGGTTCAGGGGAATTAGGTTGGGAGCTGTTTCACAAGAATGAGCACACAGCTGAGCTGTATGAAGCACTTTTGACAGCTGGTGACCATCATGGTATCGGAGACTTTGGCACATACGCCTTAAACTCGTTGAGGCTAGAGAAAGGATTTCGTTTGTGGGGCTTTGAGGTATTTTATGACCGCAATTTACTAATGCATAAATGTGATTTCGTTTTCTTACCGAACAGCGCCCGAGTAGTTCAGGTAGAATCCTTTCCTGCTAGTTTCGGAACTTTTTGTTGTATACTGTAGACTATATTTAAAATTTGTTTTAAAGCTCTCTGCTTGAGAGATTTACGCGACAATGTGCGTGAGATCACGGACCATCAGTCCCTTTTCCTTTGAATTCTGTGGAGCAGACAGGAAACATTAGCATGTACTAAATTACTCCCACAGTAATTATGTCTCGCTCTAGGCGCAGAGCTACGAAGCTTGTGTTGGAGAGAACAAAAATTTAGTCATGAATACTTAAGGAATACTTTACACACTTTTCTTGTATTTTGTCGGCAGATGAATATGTCAACCAACGCTATTGAGGCAGATTTGATGTCGTCTATAAAATTACACAAGGTAAGAGGCGTTAGCCAAATTTATGGCGTGACTTGTGTCACTGATGTAGTGTAACGCAACTCTGGCAAACCTTTTCTCGCTCATTCATTAAAACAGGGTGTCCAATTTATCGGACGAGACGCCCTGTTGAAACTGAACAAGGATGATTGTGAACGCATTTTGTGCTTCCTAACGATGGATACTACGGATGTGGACCCTGAAGGGAACGAGACCGTTTGGTACGCCAATAAGGTACGTAGGAGTTACCTTGGTAATGCTGATTGAGGTAAAAGGGTTCATTCCATGGGAGGGCGCGTGCTGAGTCTGCTTCTACCCTACATTACATTTTTAGTCTGTCCTTGGAGGTATGGTAGTCGTGGTTCTGCTCACACATTGAAACTTCGATTTAAACCCTCGATCCTGAATCGACATCACCCACGAGAAAATACTCGGGATGTGTTCCTTTGGGATGGTTGTTTGAGGATCAGTCCAAGCTCTCTCAGACCATGATGTATCAAAGAAACCGATAAATATACGTATATGCAAGAATTCGTTTGTTCCTTTGGTGCTCCATGATCGGATTGATTTTCGCTCAGTGATCCGGATCCAGATCATCTCGAAAGGACGCGCCCTTGGAAACCATTTCGGGTAAAACTTCCCTGGAGGTCCCTAAGACATGGTTTTGGCGCAAAGAGAACACCCCAAATGTAATTTCCCACTAAAGGTTGGAAACAATGCGAATGCTTCAGAATGCTTCACTATTTATTTTATTCCACCAGGTTGTAGGATTTACCTCAAGTGGTTCGTACAGCTACCAGCTAAAGAAGAGTATATGTTTTGCTTATTTGCCGCCTTCCCTGACTGAACCGGGATCACGAGTGGAGGTGGAAATGTTAGGAAACAAGTTTCCAGCAGTGGTTGTTCAGCAGCCATTGTTTGAACCAGAACCGATCCGCGCCAAGAGTTGACAGAAAACGGGAGCATATTCTCTCTGTTTGAGGAAACTCGTGCACTCTCCAGTGACCTTTTATTTCGTTTCTCTCTGTTTTCTCATCTTGGGCCTTTAAGCACTCTACCACCCGCCCGAGAGCGCATTGTAGGGTTGATTTGTTATACTGCAGTATGTGTCATTGTGTCAATCCCCCTCGATTAGCATGTCGCCAAATGCGAAAATAACTGCAGTAGAATTGAGGTTTTTTGATTTGGTTTCAAAAAGAGAATGAAGTCTGAAGCGTAGGACGAGGGAGTAGGTTAAAAACTCCCGTGCATATTCATATTTGATTCTGTTGATTGCGGGAAGTTTCAAGGATAGATTCCACTACACTCTGATTAACTTGTCGTTGGATCAGGGTAAAAAATGGGAAAGAAACAAGCAACGAAGTTGTAAACTAACTTGCCGTAAATCAGCAGTCGTCTTAGGTGTATTTACATTTAAAAGATAAGAGGTGAAAAACATTCTGAACTTTCCGTATGGTTGGTTTTGACTCGTGTTACTTCGTGGGGAGGAACGCGTGACAAACCTAAGAACGTCTGCGTGGGAGGCTATGCTAGAAAAATCATACAGGGCTTTTCCGTTGCGTCTAAAAATGTGTTTATCTTTAGTCTTGTATTTACGTGGTCAACTGTGCACCTCTCTTTTCGCATGCGCGTGTCAGGTGGTAGCTCTGCTAAGGTTTAAGGGAACAACAGAACAAAACAATGGCCTGAGCCCTAAACCAATAACAGCTGCTTCTATCTGACGACAAATACAATGACAAGCTTACGTCAGCTACTACACTTCTCTTCGTTAACATAGGTCATACCGTTTCCAGTTTAATTTGGAATTAATTTGCACGAGTTAGTTTTTCAAAACGTTCAAATTTCACGAGCCGGTTCAGTAGCTTGCAACTTCGTTGTAGTGTAGTCATTAAAGAACCACTCCACTCCGACCTTTTAAAGTTAAAGCGAAAGCAACTTTATTTATACACGGTTTGTGTTGACAGGGAAGTGTATACTGAGATAAATATCAATCAGACATAACCTAGATGAGACTAAGAAGTTGGCTATTTACGAAGCGGGGATCTTCTGCCCGTAGCAGGAAGAGCCCGGGATTTGTCCATCACTTTTTTTTTCCGAAATATTTTTGAAGGACAGCAACCGTCCCTCCACAGATGGAAATGCTGGAACTTAGAATATAATGGTACCCTGTGGCGCGTTCAGAAGTTTCCAAATGCAGATACCTAGGGGAAAGGTATTCTTTCAATCATTGGTTAGGGGTGTGCCGCTGAGACACTGAAACCCTTACCTTATACTAGACCATGATCAGCTTGATTTGCAACCCTATTCTAGACTAGACACCAAAAAACCCCTACCCTATTCCAGACTAGCTGTTTTCCATGCTGAAATCATATCACTATCGAAGTCCAACATACGCTAACTATACCAATATTAGTTAGTTACTTCAGTTACTTCTCGGTTTCAGTTTCTATTATATGAAATGTTTCTGGTAAATCATTCCCTATTTAATACTTAGGCTGTTTGATTTCTTTATCCTATCCCAGACTAAATACCTAAGAACTTTACCCTTCAAAGCGGCACATACCCATAAAGCTTATATACGGCGTACCCCCACCCCCTGGACAGATATTACTTGATCTGGTCTTCGTTAAATATCCGCACCCTGTATTAGTGGGGAACGCTTTCGTCTTATTGACAGAGAATCCGGCTGAATGTCACTGTGGTGAGAGGTATCAATGAGTGGCGTCACCACGTAATATCCCATTCCTCGACCAATTACAACAGCCACAAAGAGCCACGTGTTGTACGTCATAGCAATTAACATCACGAAATAGGCAAAAGAGAATTCGGCGAGAAATAGGCACGTCTTTACAAACTGTGTGATAAAGTCAAGCCTAAAATGAAAAGTAAAAATTTCACAAACACAATTATTGCAACTTCTCCGCAAGGGCTCATTTATCGGGGCCGCCTGAAAGGGGCAGAGCTGATCATATTATTAACTCGTGTATTTCGGGGAGGTTATGTAATAACTAGCGTGCGCGCTGATTTGACCCCGAAATTTCCGAAAAGTTTAGCTGCGAGTTCCTTTTGTTTAAGTTTCGGCAATGTGAACATCTTCAGTAAACAATCCAACCCCTACTTCTGGGACCTTTGACTTTTGCCAAACTAAGATGTTTACTAAAATAATTCGAAGAAGTTAATTTTTCATTCTTTGTAGGAGCCAGACGAATTGTTTTCTCTCAACTGTCGCTTAACTGATTGTGGCGTGTTTTTAACTGCATTGTGAGAACTTTAAGCTTATATTCAATCACAAATAAAACATGGTCTAGAGCCTAAATTGTTGTCGCTATGTTATGAAACAATTTGTTCATGCTTTTCGCTGTGCATAAAATTGGAGAGCACTCAAGAAGCTAGAGGTGCTTTCGTCTCAGTCTCGAGCAATTCTCACGCTTCTCTCGTGTTCTCCAAACTTCCCGCGTGTATCCCATAACACGATATGCGCACGCTAAGCATGAACCAATTCTAACAAACAAACAAACAAACGTATTTATTTTAGCTGGTAGTAATTTCCATATACCTAACTTACAAAAATTGCAGGAGAATCAAAACCAAGCAGAGAAACCCGTTATTTAATTTAATACTAAGCCAGCTAAGTAGGGAAGGGCATTGCTAATACCTGCTGCTGTATGCATGTATAAGTCAACAAAATTCTGAGTGACGATTTTACCGTGTGTGCATGAGCTATTTCTGAACTTTGATTGAAAAATCAGTTCCAAACGTGACATTACAGAATCAGAAGAACAAATCTTACTTTGTCGTGTTAGATAATTCCCAGTTCTTTTGACGTGACCTGACGTGAATCCCCTTGACACACTCGTACAGCACAGCCATAGCAAGCACGGCCAAAAAGGATCCACAAATATCTGCAAACATGAAACACTGCCATATGTAGTGTAAAGTTTGTTAATTATTCAAAAAAAAAAAAAACGGGTAGAAAAACAAGAATTAACTCGTTACTCATGGGATGACATAACTGCAATGTAACCTCGATATTTAACCAAGCGCCAAGGGAATGGCAAATATGTCCACTATAACGAGGTTTCGTTGTATCGAGGTTCTTTTCCATATATTGTACTATTACTGGGGCCAGGAAAATCGTTCGTTACCTCGAAGGTTTAGTGATATAGAGGTTCGTTAAATCAAGATTGAATGTATTATGAATGCTTGAGTTAATTATTTATCATGATCGGTGCGCGTAATTTCTTGCCGTAATTAATTTCAACCATGTCTTGCCTTTTTACGATGCTTTTTACTATGTGACGTGCATAAATCCAAAGTCTAGGCGGAAGAAAACGCTACTAAAACTGTTTAAGTGGAAACAAACACGAATAACATCGTGTGATTCAGATCATGTCGGAACCAATTATAGGCTTATACAGATTATAAGGCAAAAACTTACCTCTCACTGATGTCATCTTCCATTCTCGAAATATTACGAATGTATAGTTTGGAACAGAAAAGTGCATCTGCATAACGATGAACGGTATAGCCACTTTCAGCTAATTTCATTGGGCAAACATAACTACAGTTTCCAACAAGTCGGTAAGCAGCCTTTATTATCAATATAAGACGATGGAGTTTTAAGGTGCAACGTGTGAGCAATATCATGAAACCCTATACACGCCGCTGAAAGATAAAACGCAAGAAAGGAACTTTCGAGACGTTGCTCTCAGCGGTACATGTATATGCGTGGTGTGACTTTAGAGACTTTTCACATCCTTCCCGTTCTCATAAGATAGCAACTGTTTTCGTATTTCGCAGCCTGCGTAGCTTGACGGTTTAATGCTAAAGCGTTGAGGAAGCGGCGAAGCATGGGAGAAAGACGCGACTTCGCCGCTTTGTGCGCTCGCGGTCAAATTGCTTAAAAAATTGGTTAAACCGGCAGGCCATGCATTGCGTAAACCGATCAAGGGTCATCGAGATGTTGAAACGTTGTATATCCCGACAAACTACTTGCGGATGAATTCTATGAACACCGTAAAGTGATTACTACTTTTGCTCAAAAAAGAAATTCCAGAGTGGTTGTTAACTGACAGCAGAGAGTGAAATCCTATCCGGTCCGTATTGTCAGTGCGTTATATCTTTATCCAACTCGCTTATATTTTCGTTAAGCCGGCTTGGAAAGCCCTTGAAGATATCTATGATAGCAGTATAAATATTGGAATTTACCGATATCAGAGTTGGGAAATCAGTTCAGTTCAATATCCACAGGTACTCAAGCCCAAAAAAATGTTTTTTTTTCGATGATGACATGAAGCAGGAGCCCATGGGCTCCTGCATGAAGGAATAATAAGAAATATTTCTTTATGGTTTTTTTTATGTGCATTTTCTTAGCTGCGTGATTAGCCAAACCCTATTTCCAACTACGTTACTCGTTACTATGTTACTATGTTACTCGACTATGTTAGCTCAAGTGATTTTTAAACCCGGCCTTACGGTCATCTTGTAGGCCACCTATACGGTGGTCCCCTTCAGATTACAGCCAATTTTTGTGGCACATTGGTGACCGGATGGACTATTCACAGCCTCTCTATTTAGGCATGCGGAAGAAAAACTGAGCGAAGTCAGCGCGAAGCACGTGGGGATGGGGGGTGGGGATTAAAATTTGCGAGCAAAGCGAGCAAGAAAAAAAGAGAGACTTTGGAAAAAAGTGGACTTACTATGCTCCTCTATTTATCTCGGTCCCCAACTCCTATCCAGTCAAGTCTTCGGTTTTGGGCTGGCGTCCAGTTCTCTTACGATTCTGTCCGCGCGCTCAACAATCGATTAAAAAATAGAAGGCTTTGAACAGTCAAGTAGCCGTATTAACGGGGATTTACAGTTGAGTAGTTCCTGAACTGGAAAAGGTTTCTCGCTTATTTAAATCTAAATTTGCCGAAACTCTTCCAATCCTCTACGTTTCTCATAGGTGCTGCCACATTTTTTTTTCCAAAATTTGGTCAACTGTTGATGTTAGTAGCGTGGAAACCGCACCAATTTGATAATACTCTTTCATGACCCTATGAACCCTAATATTGCTTTGGAAGCAGTTGGTTATCAGTGAACACTCACTCTATTGCTGTCGTTATAGACTCGTCATCGTCAATTACCGGTCTTTTACCGATTTCATCTCATTTTTTAAAATGAGACGAAATCGATGAAAATCAAGCCGTGAAACGGATACTGGACGGGAGTAGCGAATTATGCATAACGGTCGATGTTGGCCCTCCACAATTGCGATCTTTAAACTGAGCCGAGTATTGCAAGAAAGGAATTAAGGAAAGGACGGAGGATATTGTTGTTCACCATATCAGTA
>OMLO01001557.1_pt1 | contig 17812 bp, 6 predicted proteins | sample 1674811 | NCBI WGS metagenome assembly OMLO01 (sample SAMN06265003, study PRJEB25207) | coral metagenome | isolation source: Coral host | place: Mexico:La Bocana,Puerto Morelos, Mexico | collected 2008-11-13 | reverse complement strand
CGTTTTATGTCAGGGTTTTTTGCTACAAATATAACATTGTCAGACGAAAGTCTGAAGACTGTAAACTTAAAAGTAAACAGGAACTATTTCTATTTCGTAACTAATTCAATACTCTATTTTGTTAAGAACGGAATAAAAATGGCCAGTGTCAGGCCGTTTAAAATGTTATTTAATTAAATCAAATTATCAAATTTCTCCACTAATTTATCATGTAAAAAATATAGTATAAACCTTCAATAGGCAACACGGTTCTAGTTGCGTTCGGCTCCATTAAAACAAGTTTTAATTGCCTTTACTGCGAAAACGATAAATGTGTCTGTCTGCCGGACTGAGTACGGACTTATTAAGAACAAGGAGAGTAGGGCAAAGTTTTTACAAATGAATAAATACATAAATCAATAAATAAATCAATAAAGATTGCTAATAGTGAATAAGAGTGCTAACAGTGAGAAAACTTGTAATTTTTTTTTAATTTGCACTGTAGCGAAAATCAAAGTCACTTAATCGCGCGAAAGCTCCAGTGGTGGTCATAATGAAGTATTCTCTCGTAACGGGCCGTTAAGGAAATCTATCACTCATTTACATGCGAAATTGAAAAATATTTTCAGTGGACTAATTAAAAGAGATATCCAAGGTGTTGACTTCCTTAAAAGATTCCAGAATCCAATTTGTGACTCTTTTTCGGGGAAGAAGGGCAAGTTACAACAGACACTATGATTCCCGTACCATGTTCACGTTATTGAGTTGTTAAAACAAAGCTTGACTTCTTCCTGCAGCTCTGACGAAAACTTGCATTGAATTTCCCATAACAAAGCAACTTTAACCTCGTTGAAGCATTTTCATGTTGTTTTTGAGCTAAGGATCTCACGTTTGGTGGGTGCTTCTTCAAAAAGTTTTCCAACTTTTGGCAATCTCTCTTTGAACTACCTTTACGACTGCTCTGTTGTCTTTGCTAAATTACAAGATTTAAGCCATGTTCAATGATTGTGAACTTCACTGATTTTAATTTTACTCAAGAAGTTCTATTTATACTACTCAGTTAAAACGTGACATGAAAGAATTATCAGCAATTCAATAAGAACTTCGGTCAGGCGGAACGGGTACTCTTTCTCGAAAGAACTTTGTTTCTAAGGTTTATTAATCTTCATAATTGTTCAGGGCGGAATAGAGTTCTCAACGCACCTTGACTGCTATACACTCATAACGTCTTATATAGTAGCCAAGACGGGTTTGATCTCCCATGAAAAATGTTGGAAGACGAATGATCAGTACGTTGGGCGACAGTTGGTCGCAAATGGGACGATCCAATTGCTTCATAGTATCAAGATCTATCAGCGGATCGGATTTCAAAGTGGTTTTTCTTTGGACCTCAGTCAAAAACGTATCTAGGCACGTAGCGTTAAATTTTGATTTGAATACGTGCCATATTGTAAAGTTTTGCCCAACGCCCGATCGTAAATAACTCAAGCGTCACACGGTCTCTGATCGCCTGGTAGGTATGTATATGAATTAAATAAGGTTTACATTGGAGGGTTTATCTTAACTTATTACCACCGCTGCCGCCATAATTAGCCCTGATACTGTTATACAAATCGCAGTTTACTTTCTTTTCTGTTTAACCGCAGAGGACTCGGTCTTAAAGCAAGCACACTGACACTTCTCCATCACGTTCCCTCAGACCTTGTAAATCAGCTGCAAGAACTGAAGGCAAAGCTGTGAAAAGGCTGATTAAGTCGATTGTGTGCATCCGCTCCCGGCTGTTATGAGTGCGACCAGAAAACGGTACTAAAGACAACAATTTGTTAATTAGCTGTTCAAGACCGTTTTTCTCAGAGTTATTATAAGCTCAGTGAAGAACCCGACTTGCTAGACCAAGTGTAACATCACTAAACAAAAACCAGAAAACCGGCCTAGGTGAAGATAGATTGTAGCGGTGTTCTTTCTGTGTTGTGATGTAAGCTACAGAGTCTGGGTGACACAGTTGCACACGAGACTTGAGGGTTACACTTCAGGTCAGGTGTATCTAGTTGTACGTCAAGGAAGTTTTCTTTTAACAAATTAGTTTCCGGCTGTACACAGAAACTCATTATTTCCTTGATGTGTAACGAGGTATTGCTGCTTTCCATGTTAAAAATGTCATCACTGTTTTACTTGTCCAGACACGTTTAATAGGAGAATGAACAATGGACATGGGCTCCTGGATAAGATGGATCATTTGTACATATCAAGGGACACGAGGGAACAAGGTTTTTTTATTGACTCGAGGGAACAAGTAAAGTTTGAAAAAAAATAAGTAACTGTATATTTTGTTCACGATTTGGGAACAAGGGAGAAAATACGAAATTTTTGAAGGGATCAAGGAGAGAGGTCAACGAACGCCGTGTATCTTTCCTGAGAAGACCTCAGATTTTTTATGTACAGTAATGTTACCGTCTGTGATCTTACACAACACCGACTTTTGTACTAGCGATGTCACTCACGCATAACAAAAATTGAAGGCTTTTCACCTAAACTGGGACATCAATGTTACGCAATAATGACAACACAAAGATCGTATGAACAACAAATCCGAGTGTAACACCACCACTCACGCAGCTAATATAGGAGTAACAGATGACCAAGTACACGCCACACCATGTAATATATTTAAACACTTCGGGAACATTTAGAGAACGAAGGTGATAACAAGAGTCACAACACGAGAATATTTAGCTCAAAAAAGGGTGTACTGCATGCTCCATGTTCCATGCTCCCAGACTTACTCAATGATGGAGACGATCATTTGAAAGCTATATATAGGCTTTTATCGAGAGGCGTTAAATTGCGCAGAATCCTAAGAATCCTCTGTATTTATTGACCAAGTACCATAGATTGTGGGAGATCACAGAACAAATGCCAACCAGACAGTGGAGAAGAAATAAACTGATGCTATGAATATGGGATAACTCACTTCTTAAGAACACGTCAGCTGATCTGAGAAACAACGAGAGCAAAACAACTGGAAGACTTGGCGCGGGAACGGACACGAAACAAACTACTAGCTAGTCCGCATACACTTTGCTGCAGATACAAAAATTATAGAGTATCATTAGGGTTAAATGTTTAGCGCATAATCATTTTTTTTTGCTATCGTAACCTTATAAACAACAAAATATGACTGAACTGACTGACGTTTAAAAGAGAGTCGGTCTTTATGGGATAAAGATGCAAATTTTAGTTTACTTCAACCTCGCCTGACAGTTCTGGAAACCCTTTATGCCTTCATACGGTCATGTTTCGTCCCTGTACCGAGACCGTGCTTCGCCTGAGGTTTTAGCTATCGGTTACGCTTCTTAGCACACACGGTAGCCATAAGCGCTTTGACTACTTTTTACAATAGATCTGTGAAGTTCGATAAATTTATTTCCGTCAAGAATTTTTTTCGAGGTGACTTAGGCAGCTTCTCTTGCCCCACAGAAAATGCGAAAGAGAAAGCCAGGGAGTTTGGAGCATAAATTGTTTTGTTTGGCGAGGTCGCCAGACCACAGGAGCAAACTACTTCACAAACGGGATGGAGGGAAAATCCGTTCTTCCTCACGGAAGTAGGGAGGAGCAGTTAAATATAAAAATATGCAATTTGTTTACCCACGGAACACCAAGGAGTTCACAAGAATTTGTTCAGAAATGCTCGTGCAGTAGTGAATACATGTATGCACACAGACCGCGCGATGTCGAAGTGCGCGTTTTAGTTTTGTCGTGCACCTGTAATCAGACCCACCATTAAGGTTGGATAAAATATATAATATCTTCACTTACGTGTTCTTATTATGCCAAATAATCCATTAATATGCCCAATATATGACAAAATGACCACCCAAAATTTCAATATTGAAAATTAAACTAGTAAGAACCGAAGATAAAAGTACATAACTGTCGCGTGCTGAGTACTCTCGTTTATTTAACGTTTTTCTTACTTTCTACCACGAGGTCACGCGAATGTTATTTTTTCTAAGTTTAAATGTTAGACAGGATTGCATAGCTCTTTCTTTCAACTTTATTTAAAAAAGGCATTACACATTGTAATGGCGCAGAGAGACTAAATAGCAATTAAGTTAGCGACAGTGTGGGTGTTGTTGCGTAACTCGCAAGGGAAGTATTGAAGTGTACCTCTCACATAAGTTAGTGCGCTGTTTGGAGAGTATTTCACTCTTAAAATCAATCTGCTCTAACTTAATGAGCCAGTGTAGGAAATAAGAGAGATTCCGCTCATGATCTAAATGACATAGAAGTCTATCGAAAACGAGTTTTATTTCTTTGTTTTTTGCAGGTTTTGTAAAATTTTAACCTCGTTCCGCGTAGAAAAACGAGTAAGAAAATACGTCATAAACGGCTGATGATATTCTGTTAGTAATTATAAATAGGTTTCACGACATCGTAAGACGTTTTTTACCCGGGCCTTCAATAGCAACTTTCTTCTGACATCCGGTGCGTCGAATGAGGGAAGCCCCATTTCCGGTTGTTTCTCGCTTGGCTGGTTGATTGGCAGGTGCTCGGCCAATGAAAAGGTCGTCCTGGTCACGTGGGGTGTGAATTGTGCGTCACACAGCTGCCCGAAATCTCCAGATTTTTAGCGGATGAAGGACTTCAAATCCTAAACTGGTTTTGTTTAGCAGGGTATCGAATATGTAGGCAAAGAAAGCGAGGCTTCAAAAGCGCTGACTTCCTCTCGAATTGTCTGAGGAATCACCTCTTTCTTAACTGGCGTTAGCGTTGATTTGTGGCGCGGAGTTTACCTTTGGTTGTCGACCAGCACTCTACACTGTGTTGATGTTCTTTCGAAGAGTGGCGAAATCTTCTGATATATTGGGCACTGCATTGCTCGTCTTCTTTCAACTTCCACGGGGATTTTTTGTGCTATGAGTCGAAGTCAGACTAGTACTAGCCTGAGAAGTACAAATTTTCACACTGGGAGAATGTCGTCGGGGTAAGTGATTTAAAAAGATTTGGAGATTTATTTCGTATGTGATAGAACATAGTTCTCGTCAACATGGCGCGTTAAAAGGGCTTGTATGCTAGTTTATAGACAATGTTGTCGGCAAACTTATGATAATTTTGTCGGGAGAAAACGCCCGTTGTCTAAGTAATCGCTGTTTTATAACGTAACTAAGGTAAGGGGGAAAGTTTCGGTCATCTTGCTATAGAAAGTTTACGATTCAATTCCGTGTTCATTTTGCCGCCCCCTCAGAATCTATGCGAGGGAGAGCGAACTTCCGTACCTATTTCTTATATTTCTTGCACTTTGTTGTTACCAAGTTATACTCCACAGAGAAGTTTAGCAAACCAAGTTACCTTTGTACCAAGATCGCCGAGTCATTTTACGGTTTCGAATTATATCGAGGATTGTCGTAAATTCTCAACGTTTCATACGTCACGTCGTTGAAATAATTCGCGAAAGTCGTTAAACTGATATGTTCTATTCTAAACAATAAGGGCTGATCGTGGTATTGCTCATGATTTAGGGTTAACATCTTTTGTTTGTGGCTTTTTGCTCGCGATCTGAAGCAATTATTCTTTGAGTCTAATATCATTCGACACATACTCGCTGTACTTCATTTTATCGTCTGTAATTTCATATCCTCGGTCATGGGGGGAAGAGGAGTTTTCTGCGTGTTTATGAAATCGGAAGACTTGTTCTTATAAGAAACCAAGTTCACTTTTCAGGAAAATTCACTTTCTTTTATTGCTAACGCCGTCGAGTTCAATAACGAGTGTGCCTTTATTGTGGGCTGTTGGCACGTCGGCGATAAATTTGTTTATGATCAAGTACATTCAAACTTTTCGTGTCTCGCCTGGTGTTAATTCTCTTTCCTTTTCCCCGATGACTGCATAAGGTGAAAATATTCTTAGTAAAATATCTGGTTGATGTGATTCCAGTCACTTTGTTCCCCGAGTAACGACAAGAATAGATTTAATTCCTGTTTTAGTAAATTATGATTTTCATTCCCTTTTCAATGGGCACGTTTTGTGGCGTTTGTTGTGTAATTTCGTTGGGAAAAACTTCAGACAGATGGCTTTCAAGCATCAGACGGACCAGCTTCCGCCAAGTATTGCTAGTAAATTTTTAGAACAGATCTGTTTCCGAAATAGTCTATTTATGCACAATTTAAAAGTCTGCGAAGGTTTTTTGTTTATTGCGTACGTTGGCAGGAAATGTAAAGGTTATTATTACCTAGAATTGGTTCGTAATCAATTATTTTAACTTCCTGAGTTTTGGGAATTGTAATATTTTCTTTCGTAGCAGTATACCGAAACCGCATTTAATCGGAAATTTGGAGTTTCTGGAAATCAACACATGTTCCTGTATGCGAAATATGCTTTCAGTTTTATTTCAAGGGCCTGCTGTTTAGATTGCTTTGCTGGACATCTTAGACACTGTTATGCCATGTCTAATGTTATACGCTATGACGACTTGACAGGGCAACTTCACAACATGTGTATGCCACACGTTCAGTGCAACACGATTGGGAAATCTCTGTTATCTTTGGCACCATTTCCTTGCAAATTACGAACGTGTGATCGCATCTTTGACCAGCTGACTGTTGAATCGAACCATTACGAGCTAATACAAACCACAGCATAAACCCTGCTTTGCAAGTATTTTCTCTTATAGGGAAAAGTAAACATTCAGAGATTCACTCTTTTGTCAATTGTTTGCTATACATGGTTATTAGGTTTGTTTAAATATACTTTGTGGTTTGTGGTATCTAGGGTGATGGTTTGGCCAGAGAGAAATGCACAAACTAAGATAAGAGAAATCTTGTTTCCAATACGAAATTAGTGAATTGTTTAGACCGTGACTCTGTTGAGTTACAGGATGAAATTTAATTTCCATTGGTAATAAAGTTATGCTGATCTTGTGTCTGACTCTCAAACTTGTTTTTCCTTCAGAAGTATGTGGCATGATTCACCTATACACAATCGTTGTTGAAATAATCTGCAGTTAATAATAGCAAACAGCTTGAATGTGATAGTGATATAACTCGCTAAAGCATTTTTTAAAATAACTTTTCCAAGTTCTAGCTGTAGAAGTATAAATATTAATCTTGGCCACTTAATCAATTGTAGTGTGTTAAAGAATTTTTAAGGCATGGTTCAGACTTGTTACACAAATGCTTTTTACAAGTACAAAATGCTTTGGGCTATTCTTTAAATAATTTCTGTTTGTTGTAGCTGAGTAAATCCCTGTCGATTTGTTATAGTTAGACACTTTGGTTGTAAGTTTCATTAAGTATGAAAGCTAGATATTATTGGTTTTGTTTTATGTTGTTAAATGTAATTTAAGCTAAGTTAAACACGAAACAATGCTTTAATTTGACATGAAACACATTTGATCATGTTCCCAGGCTTAAGTGACGTGTGATTTATATTAGGAACACTTGCAAGTTTGTCGTTAGTTAGTATCTTGTGATGTAATCACAGTAGAGAATGCCATCTATGGCAAAAAAAACCTACAAAAAATATTTGTTAATGCTAGTTTTATTTTTAATTCCACTTTTGGAAATAAATCTCTGTTGTCTGACATTTGCTTAGGAGCTTCAGCAGTCTTAAAAATACCATGTAACTTTGAAGTGTGAAGTATGCTTGGTAATATCAAGGAAAAAATCTTGACAGCAATGTTTTTTTTATCGAGTTAATATGAGAGCCTTGATTTTATTGCTTTTGTTTGAAACATTCTTACTTACAATCTCTTAAGTAATTTAAACTGCAAGATGTATCATTATGTTGACACTAAAACTATCCTGGTCTTATAGCTTGGAAAAAATACTCTGAAGGGAAATGTGAAACTACAGTGATTATATATACTGCTTACACTTAAGTACAGTTGTGCCATCAGTGTGCGTCATTGATAATCAATACTTAGCAATAATATTCTGCAAAATGGTGTACAGGTACCTTATTACTTTAACCTACATGTAGCAAGATTGTAGACATTGCAGGCCAGCACTGGACCATATTCTTCATGAGTTTTAGGGATAATTGTTTAATAATTGTCATCTTACAACCAGATGAACTGCAGTTATGTAGTACATACATGTTCATGTTGGACAATTCTTTTGTTGTATTGCTTTATTAAACTGTACAACATGGCAAAGTGTGTCGTGCAGTTGTTTGTCAGGGAATTTGCTATTTGCGAGTGATAGACAATAAGTACTCCCTGTCCACATACCACCAGTTTTTTTAAAATAATGAGTAGTATGTTTGATTGTGATAATTGCATACTAGGTTATCTCTTAAATTACTGGGGCTGCTATTAGTAGCGATATGTGCAATCAAAACATCTTTTAATCTGCAATGCTAATGAACAAGTATTTTGAACTTATTTTATAGTGTGATAGTTTGCAGTTATACTCATTAAAGAAATAATCCCCTTTTTATGTGAGTGCCTGTTACCGACTAAACTTTTGTGTTTCTTTTCAATTCAGATTGGCAATTCATGAGAGAGAGAGAGAAGAGGAACGACGACGAAGAGCAAAACTATCAAGGCAGGCCTCTGTAAGTGTGATTAGTTTATTCTATTAGTTTAAAAATTAGCTAAATAAAATTGCTTTTTTGGGACCAAGCCAGGCCTCTCCTCTTGTGGGCAGATGGCTAGGCAACAACAACTAATAAATGTTTGACCTTCTTTTGATCTGTTGTGATTCTGCATGAAATTATTTATATTTGTCCTTTGTTCAAGAGGTCACATATTGGCAATATTGTTTGATCTGTGTCATTATCTTTGTGTGGTAGATCACAATATTGTTAATAACCAATCTAAGTATTGTTAAGCCTGCTAAGAAATATCACGTCCAGCAAATGCAGGATAATTTTTTTGAGCTTTAAAATCATGGTTTAAATATTGTGATTTGCATTTACATTGGCATCCAAATTTAATCTTCTATGCACCTTGTAATATTTTGAGTTAAGAATTCCAAGACTTTGAAGTGAACCCAGGGAAACAAGAAGCGAACTTAATGCCCAACTTTAAGTTTCTCATATTGAGAGTCAAGTTTCATTAGCCTCCAAGTTGGAATCTGTTGCAATTGTTCAAATTACTTAGTACTGGAATTGCAGCTTACCTATAAATGGATAAAACAGTATTTTATTTGATGATATCATAAATGTGAGACATTTTTCTCCACAAAAGATCAAACATCCATGTCTTCAAGAGGGATGTGATCGCTTTATACAATCACTATAAAATAATGTAGATTTAAATGGAATACTTAATGTGAAATATTGCGATGATTCTGTATGGATATAAATGCGTAAGAGTCCCCCATAAAAGTAACTGGGTATACCCAGTGTTAACCACAAAGGCAAATATTATCAAACAAAGGTCAGATCTTAATGTGCAAGTTTTAATTTGGAGGAAACTCATGCAAAGTATTTTAGCATAACCTAATTTTGGTTGCTTAAAATACATGGCTGTGATATTGACCCAGTTACTACTTGTTTGGATAATGGTTTTGACTTTGGTTGGAAGAAATTACTTTCAATTAATACTGCTCTCATCAGAGTGACATTTTTGTAATGAAAAGTAAAAAGACTACCTTTGCAGATAGATAAGTTAAGGGAGAGTGATATACATGCAGTGCATGATGGGAAGATCGCAAGTACATGTAATATCATTGAGTAAATAACAGCTTTCCTGTATTCTGTTTGGCTGTATGTTCTTTGACAGTGTAAAAAAGTCACATTTTTGTAATTTCTACAGTTAGCAAACTTGAAAACATTTGCGCAAGATTAACAAACTTATTTACTCACTAACTTTACTATGTGAAGGAAACTTAGTACTAATTAGTTTCTCTATTACATTTTAGACCTCTGGTGAGCACCCATTATTTCCAGAACCCAAAAAGGTATGTCTGATGTTATTTTACTGCATCTTTTTTGAGGCATTCCACAAATGTTGTCTGGTGTTTTGTTGTCACATGGTGCACTATAAGAGACGATAGAACTGAGATATTACAGTGAAAAGCAGTGGATAGCACTGCCCTCATTACACAAGTAACAACATTTGTATATAGTTCATTCTCATAATGCTCCAAAAGGAAACAAAACAAGAAGCAACCCTCAGATATTCTTGGAGGTCTTTTTTTAAAAAAAAATACTATTTAAGATTTGGGAATATTGAAATTTTCTGAACCGTAGTTTTTTAACCAGATTACGTGAACAACCTCGCATGCAATTGTTTCTTACCGTAATTTATGCATTAATTTATGTACATGTATTTAGTGCAGTTTTTAGCAAGAATCAGTCTTCTTTCCCTTTATCCTCTTGATTGTATTTTGATCTGCTCTATACTACTATCTGTGTTTGAAAGTAATTGAAAAGAAAATTTCATCCCAAAGAGTAACAAGATATTGTATTGATCCAGTGTTTTAGTTCCCTTGTCTTTTTAGCCTGTGCTATGTCACTGTAATGTCAGTTTTGTAGGGAAGACTTTTTGGGAAACAGGCTCTTCTTTAAAAAGTAACACTCAACTAAGAAAGGAAGGAGCTAAATCAATTAATTAATGTATCAATGTATTGTATAAATAAACCTGATGAAACAAAGCCTTGTCAAAGTAAGCACTTGATGATAGCCCCTAGGTTGTTCTGTAAACAGTTTTGGTAACATACACAGATCTTTGTTGGTCAGGAGCTCTCATTTACATTATTTAAAAACCATCTGTCCTGCTGTGACTGTACACACAAGGAAAAGTTACATTTTTACAAACAAATCAAATCAAGTAATATCATAGTGTTCTAAAAAGAAGTTGAGCAATATTTTCTTGTCTCTTTTGAGTGATTGAGAAAGTTTTAGAACTCCCAAGACTTGATGAACATGTCGTGATTCAATATTGCTCTTGGTACAATTTACACCGGAACAAAGAAAATACCTTTGCATTTTGGGGGGCTATTAATCAATTTGAATCATGTATGCATGTAATATTGTAACAAGAGGATAAAACAATTACATTTGAATTTTCTGTTTAACCTGCAGGTTCAGCCTTCAGGCGATGATGCTCTTCAGCAGAAAATTCAGGTAAGACAAAATTGCCAACCATCTCCTCTCAGATTGGTGAGTTTAAGGAGGTCTTCATGAAACTGGACTGATCATACATAAATTTTTGGATCTCCTCTCCCCTTTTGGTTGAAAGTCGATATTAACACACTGCAAATTAACTTGTATATAAGGTGTACTCATTCACAGTCATGTACCATAAACACTGGTGTATAAGCCACACTTGCAGTTATGCTGCCCCCTGAATTGTATTGTTTGTATGTAAAGCCTTTTCCCCTGCCCATAAAACCTTTTGGCATGCCCTAACATGTCCTAATTATTCAAATGATGCTAGCTGATGTGGTTTTGTTTTCAATTTTTTTTTCCAACAGGCCACACTGGGGAAATATGACACCATTGGATCATCTCTTTTTCAACATGGCAGTCATCTGCTAGGCATTCAGAGACTACCACAAACTCCTGTAGAAGTTGACCAGAAGTTCATCTTTGATCAAAAGTTCAAAGACTCCAAGAGCTGTAGTGAACTAAAGAAAACTAAGGCTGCATTATCTAGCAACCAGGCATGGTTAAAAACTGCCAGCAAACTGTCCAAAGAAGAAGGGAAAAGTGTAAAAAATCAGAAAGTCAATGGCATTTTAAATGGCACTGGACATTCATCTACTAAATCCCCTCTTGTGACAAAGACACCAGACACTAATGCTTCATCTAAAAACTCAACTTTAGCACATCTGAAATCTCCACCTCTTAAGGAAACTACTCCATCTAAGCCAGTTGAAACAAAAAAGACCCTATCGCATTTGAAATCTCCAACTCTTAAAGATTCTACTCCATCCAAGTCAGCTGAAACAAAAAAGACCTTATCACAATTGAAGTCTCCTACTCTCAAAGAAACTACTCCAGGAATGAAAAAGACTGAGGCCAAGCCTGTTGTTAATGGTGCAGTTAAATCTCGTCCAAGTGATGACAAGGAAACAGATCAAGGAGCAGTCAAAATGAAAGGGCAAAAGGAAGGCAAAGGCCACAGTGAGAAGGAGAATGGGGAAAGCTGTAAAGAACAGACTATTAAAGTCAGCTCTAGCAGCAAGAGTAAACCTCCTAAGATCAAACTGTCTATGCCTGAACGGTAAGAAATCAGAGTGTAGCATTTACATTAGAGTACTAGATTCTACTTCTACTGTGGAATACTGGTAGCATCCTTCTTTTCAGTTATCACATTACTTTCAATTAATAAGTACAGATCTACCCTTCAACAAGAGGTTCCCCTGAGTTGTTGTCTGTAATTATTAATTAAAAACATTTAAATCACTCAGGAGAACAGTTCCTGCTGTGGTTTACCTTGCATTGGGTGAAATAGTTTGCTCTTAGTCTGCCCAACTTAAACTAAATGATGATGTATTGTGCTATGTTTGATGCCCAATTATTAGAACCTCAATTAAGGAAATACAAAGGGACTGGGGAAACTGGTTTGTTATATCAAAAACCTTGTTATAACTAATTTGCAGAAAACATCCAAAATGTTTGTTATGTAAAGGTACATGTATGGGTAAATGGACTAACCGGGATTCCCAGATCTGAACAATTAAATAACATTTGTGCTTATTTCTGTATGAGGTGCACTGCTTAGTGGAGGATGTTATAGGTTATACCTTTTCCAAGTAACACATACTTTACACAAAATTACAACAATGATGCTAAGGGTTTCTCAGAGCATGAGTTCCAGCCTGTGCATATACCAAGGCTGAAAGAAAACTGCTGGAAATTGAAAATCACTACAGACAGTAGATGTGTAATCAATGAATTGTACCCATGTAGATTGCCTCTATCTTTTAGCTTGCATCTGCAAAGTGTGTCCGCCATCGAAGTGAGGGAGCACAGATTTTTTCTTTCTTTTGCACCTGACTTGACATTTATTTGTCATATTGCTGTACTTCCAGACTATTATTATAAGTAGGATTTCACTATATCGAAGTTTGGTATGTCAAGGTTCTGTTCTATACATTACCTGTAACTTTGGCATGGCTGAAGCATATTCTTTGTTATAATGAGGAATTTGTTACATAGCTGTGCATTAAATTTATGTTCCACTGCATTTTGATCTACCACCAACTTCTCAGAACTAACATAAAGAAATCTATGGTGATCATTATACTCTAGTTTATGGTTACAGGCTTGGGTTAAACTGTATCCCTTTTATAGACTGCTCTTGCCAAACATCCACAATTATATATTCATTACAGACCCTTTTCACAAATGGTTTCCAATTAAAGAACATTTTGTATGTATTTACATGTAAATCAGCATCTCTGAACTCATTTGAGAGTAATTTAAACTTATTTTGAATTATCAACTTGAAAACAAACATAGCCCGGGTAATGTTAATATTCGCAAAAGGATTTGTCATTGGCAACATTTATAAAAATGTTGCCAACATAGTCATCTAACAGGAGTTTTAAACAAAGTGGCTGCTATTACATTTTTCCAACTTCTTGCTGAAAATTGTTTCAAAGTTAGAGTTCAATTTAACATAATTTTAGTAGCATTAGTTTGAAAGCTTTCTTTTGTGTATGGTAGAGTTTCATTGCAGGCAGGATTAATCATGTCGATCTTATAAAGGAATATTTGTCAGTGATTAAAACTCTGAACATGGTATTTCTGTGCTGTATATTCTGTGCAGGGTGAGAGTGGTTGTAAGCATAGCTGCACAGTCTGCATATGTGCATGTGTGTCCAGGGGCTTGTTTTCTGAGATCATTTTCAACTAATTAAATTTTCTCTTTGTCTTCAGGACTCTTCCTGCATCTTCAGTGGAGGTAGGGTTACATGTTTGTTTCATTTGAACACATGGTAAAGAATTAAGTAACTAAACTTAAGATGAGAATTATGTTAGATTCAATCTGTTTTTAGAAGAAACAGTGTGTATTATGATTGTTTCTGCTTCTTATCCTTGTATAGAAATTTCACAAAATTCTTTAATAGGCCATTTCCCAGTTGTTGTTGTTGTATCAGTCCAAATAAGTCTTCATGCCAAAAATGTATTACACCTACACATTGATTTTCACATAAATCAAAGTACTTTTCATTTGAAAAGATTTGCAGAAGGACTTGTTTTAAAATAGAGTCAAAGGCAACTTGGAAATCAACTATTGAACACATTTGCTGCTAAAGTTTGTTTGAGAGTATAGCATGGCACTTGCCAATTTTTCTGTGCAAAAGAAAGGCATCTATACATTTACTTTTATTTTTAGAGCTTAAGTTGTTTAAGTGCCATTTAAATAACTAGTCTTTTAAGCAAAGTTTCTCTTACTTCCAGTTACATATTAGAAAGTGTTTTGTGAATCAAAGTTGCAATAGTTAATGCAACTGAATGAAATCATTGTAGATGTTAGTTAGAAGCATATTTTAATTTGTAAAATAAGCAGTTAATATCAACTTTTTGCACTGGTAGACTGTTGCTGTTGTTGTCCATATATAGTGATGTTTTGAAATCAGGCTTTTAACCAGGATTTGAATAGTGGGTGTCCAAAATGTGCTATAGGGCCTGCTCAAATGAACAATTTATAAGGCAGCATAACAAAACTAAAACAGTTTCCTTTAACAAGTGGCTGTCCACAGGATGCCTGGACACCCATCTGGCCAAAAGCCTGACATCTCTTTTCTCCTTGGAAATCATCAGCTAACAGTTGTATTTCGATGTATCACTATCCGTGTAGACTTTCATAGTTCAATGGTAGTGTTCCGAAGAAAAATTGAGATTTTTAATTTAGGTCTTCTTCTGGTTTTTTAGCTCATCTTCAATATAATATTAATTTATTCAAAATTACAATTTTTCAAAAAGTGGCAAACATGATATCAAACTTTTGTTAATTACTGGAATGATTGCTTTGCCGTGACATGAAAGAACTGTTTTAGTGACACTTCTGTTTAAGTAAATCTTCTTTTGTTAAGTCTCCTTGTGGGTGGAGGCAACAATAGAACACTAATAAATTATTTTTGTTAAGATAGAAACCCACACAGAAAACTATTAAACTGATTGAAGCTTAAGTGATGGTGATGTGGTTTAGACATTGGCTGATCAATTTTCATTTCATAACTTGCATGTTTAACTGTTGCTTGCTCCATGCATATTTTGTTGATGTTGTATTTCTTTAAGAACAGGGCTGCTGGCTTCGAGTAAGTTGCGAAGAAATTTTCATGTGGTCATTTTATTAAACCACATTGAATTCTAGATAAGAATTAGAATTTTGTTTTGGTTGTCTTTGAAAGAAAATCTTCTTCTCCTCGTACAGCAGATGTTTTTTGTGTATTGTAGTATTGATTGAAATTTGATGCTTGTGCTTGATTGTTTCAGACACATTTAGTTCTGCTCTATTTTGTGGGTTCACTGCCCAAGATTTTAACAGTAATAACCAGAAAGTCACTGTTTTTGACAAAAATGTTTCTTATGTTATTTTTGCCAGTATAGTGATTTGCATAACAATCACACTAAAATATAGTCAGCTGATTTGGAATATCTACTCTTCAACACCAGGTGTCGTAAAAAGACTCAGTTTCAATTAAACAAAGGATTTTTCTTTTTATTATGTATTAAAATACAAATCACACTCTGTGGTATAAAGGCAAAAATAGAAGGTTTTAGTATTTTAATACAATGTATTGTGTTTTACTGTTTTGGGGGAAAAGGGTGAAATTTGGTGAGAAATATTATCATTTTAAGTGAAGCTGGAGATGCTAAACTGCTGTCACGTATTTATCTCTAATAGGTTTTCTTTAATCATAAATTTGATGGGTTATATTTATCAGTTAGACCTTAATTTTACTGTTGCTCTAGAATAAATCTAGATTTGTCAACTCTGAAAATTTAATAATAATTCATGGGTAATGGCAAATGTGTTTCTTCTTTTCTTTTTTTTTTTCTAATCACAAAATTCATATGGGCAGTGGCCTTTATTAGATTTGTTCCTTCCTTTTAAGCAAGTAATATAACTTCAAGCAATTATTTGAAAGAGAATTTTTCATATAAGTTATCATAATTGTCATCATGATATTTTCTCAGAGTTAATATGCTAAAGCGAAAAAGGAAACAGAAAATGTTTGAAACAACCACTTGAATGGTTTGTTTTAGTCATTTCAATCCATACTTTATGTTCAACATTCATGACATAGCCCTAATGCTTCTGCCAAATTAAAAATTTTAAAGTCAAAACAAAAAAAGCTCTCTTTAATTACATCTCATGCCCTCAAGGTATATTTATGACAGGCCATCCTTGTGTAGATACTTCAGAAGGAATTAGAATTTTGTTGACGCAGGGATCTAAACCAATAGCGGTTCAATTGTCATTTTGTACTGAAACAGGTGAAAAGCGAATTTGTGAATACTAAAAGGCCTAACCATGATTCTTTAATGTAAGAGTCTGTCAATCTTCTTTTTCTATTCCAGTCTGCATTGTTCTGATCTTCTCCTTTAATTTTGAGGAATTTTTATTGCCATCAGTAGTGGTTATTCTTTCCCCTTGCATGATCCTTTAAATGACCGTAGACTGAAAAGAAAGTTCATTTGCAATTACTTAAAAGCCAGCTGTTGAGATGGAGATAACAGTGTCGGAGATATAACTTATATATTTCTTTTGATCAAGTTGCTGTTTAAATTCTGTCAGATGCACTTCCTATCCATTGATGTCTTACTGCTTGATTTTTAATGAGACATTGCCCTCACAATCCTCTTTGTGGCCTATGGGAAGAGGCAAGGTTTCCAGATTTGCCATGTCAAGGCCATTTTATGTGATCTATGTAAGTGTTGCAGTATTATTTATGTCTATCCTTTAGTTATGTAATGATTGTTCTTCATTTGCTTTTCCTCCCAGCAGGAAAATCTTCCTGTGAATGAACCAGCCAACGTGGAAAAGATCATTGCGGTAATTTATCTTGCTTTATTTTATTTGACTTAAAATGAAGCGACACATTTTAGTTCCAGAGATAGAGAGCACACAGTGATGAGTTAAAAAACGAAAATTGAGGCCTTTGTTGATTAGGTAGCAACTGAAATTCTGGATTCAGAAAATTTTGTTTTCATTGAATAATCCTTTAAGCTAAAACTTGAGAAGTTTGCAAGCCCCATGAATCTACATTTTAGTGACTTCTGTTTCTTTTATTACTCTGTAATAGGAACTCAGACATTTTGACAGACATTGCTTTTGTTGTTTTAAAGAACACACATTACAATATTATTTTTGTGGGAGTTGACTGAAATTGAAGTTTCAGTAAAGTGTGTGTTATCCTCTTAGCCCAGGCTAGTCAATAGCCACCAGATTAGAAACTTTGGTTATGAATCCATACATGTATATATGTGTTGAATAAAGAAGGAGGCTAACATTTTTATGTCTGAATCATTCACCATCTGTATTTTTACAGTAACTGTCTAATTTCTTGCATGCTGATTGCCTCGTTTTTATCATCAATAAGTGTACAGATGGGAAAATTGAAAAATCAGATGTGCACACGCTGCACTATGCAAATGAGCTACTCGCATACATCAGATTGGCCATTGAAAAACTTTATTTATTCCCAGCATTTGACCAGTTTCAGTTCTTGTTATTGTAAAATAAAACAAATTAACGTCAGTTTTTTATGCCTCTGTCCTCTTATTGAAGATAGGTTTTGTCTTAACATTGTCAAAGTTTGATGCAGAACTACTTGCCTGTGGCTCTTGGTTCCACAACCACTTTGACAATGTTATGATGCAATTTATCATCAATAAGAGGACAGACACATACAAAAACTGACATTAA
>OMLO01001555.1_pt1 | contig 17819 bp, 6 predicted proteins | sample 1674811 | NCBI WGS metagenome assembly OMLO01 (sample SAMN06265003, study PRJEB25207) | coral metagenome | isolation source: Coral host | place: Mexico:La Bocana,Puerto Morelos, Mexico | collected 2008-11-13 | reverse complement strand
CGAACAGCAAGATTAGCGATTATCTAAATCAAACGGCAGTGGCAGAAAAAACGATTTGATTAAAGCGACCAAGCATTGCTTAAGTCACAACGTCACAATTTATTACGCACAGATAACTTGCTTTTCTCCGCTCCTTTTTGGGGAATGCGGTGGATAAAAATTCGTTACAGTCAATAGAGTTTGTTAACTGTGATTACAAGCAGGTCTTTGGTAAAGACCTGGAATTCGTCTCATTTGGAATGTAGCCGGTTTGATCAATGTGCTTTCCGCAATCATGATAGCTCGTTATTGACAATGCGTTGACTGTTCTTGAAGTCCAATTCTGCAACAGATCATTGCGTCATGTCAGTTCTCTGTTATTAACAGCTAAGTGTAAGACCAAAGACTTCGTTTATTTTGAGTTCATGAGTCACCCAAGTGATTCACACGGGCTCTTTGACTTTATTCGCGTGTGGTGTCTTAGCATATCGTGGACACACGGGTACCCTGAAACTAGATAAACTGATTAATGGTCCAAAGCAAAATCAATTCGGAAATCAGGTCAGCTTTCATAAAAATTATCGTGTCAATCCGAGCAGCTCGAGTTTCAGATAATTTTCTGGGATGACCGATGCAGCGTTAAACATCGTAGCAAGACGGGTTGTTTTTCGTTTTTTTATCGGCCAAATTTGTTTCAAGTAATGTTACTCAATTATTAAAGGAAATTCAACTTTGCGACTAAAACATTTTACCATCAGAGCACGCCGCTAATTAGCCTTAGGTTCAATCGTATGATGAAAACTTGTTTGCTTGTTCTGCAGTAAGTTCTGTTGCATATTCGCAAACTTTTACGAGAAGTCTCATTCCGGGGTGAATTTTCCACGCTCTCAACCGAAGTGTTCCTCGAAATAACGTGCTTGTCAATTGATTTCAGCAAAAAGCTGAGACAAAATGAAACTGGCTAACTGAGCTATAAGAGCCCCCCAAAATGAACGATTACATCGGCTGTGTTCTTAGCGCTGCTACTCAAATTACACAAAAATGCTCCTAGCTTGATATGTTCAATGAACAATACCACTTGAAACTGCCGGCACCTGGCTCTGCTAGCTAGGATTTCCCGGGATTTTCTAGATTTCATCTGTGAGGCGAAATCAGGAATTGAACCAACTCGTTTCTGCGCGACTACATAGCAGTGAGTTATCATATGCATTTTTTTTAGTGGAGTCATACGGACATTATTCAAAAAAGCCAGGTTATGGGGATATGATTCCTCGGTATTAGGTCTCTTCCTTCTTGTAAAAGACCATGCAAGACCTGCCGCGCTGCCGGTGTTCGTTTACAAAAGTTTTATGGGTTGAAAACCAAGAAACCCTGGTGACATGTAATATTCATGAATCCTTTCTTCGGAGATCTAAATATTCGGAGAGCAGTTCCTACGAGAAAGATGGTTTCCTGCCAGGTCCATAGATATTTTTCTGCCAGAGAACAGAACCTAAATAGGAACTTGGTGACCATGCGAGAGCAGAATGTGGCGCCCTGCAGCTGCTGAAAGCAACCAGGTGGGATTTTCATTGTTCGCGCGCGAGCCCAGTGAATTGGTGATAACTCAACTTGCAAATCATATCATGGTGATCTTTGTGATTCTACACCTCATTTTAAGCCGTTTCCTTAAGCAGCAGCTTTCCTTTTTAAGACTAAGATAAAAAAAAAAGAAAACCAAGGAGAAACGGATGTATGCCGATATAATTACTATTTATAGAGAATTTTGTTGCGTGGTTTAAAATTTGTTTTAAGTGGGGTTGCACATTTAAATGGCTTCCGGGAACTGAAAGGGGTTGGTTCAGTATTCCTGGCGTAGATTTCAAAGGGAAAACCGAAACAAAGAATGCTAGTTTTCTGCTATTCCTTTCGACGTGGAAATAGTTTTTTTTCCGTGTGCATAAGGCTCTTCAAGTTTAAATGTCCTTTTACACAAGTGAAAATTGTAATTACTAGCCGGCTGTTATTGTGCACGTGCTTCAATTTTCACCGAGTTTCCTGAAATTTGCATGGGAAGACGGCAAACAATGGACTTGTAGGCAAATTTACTCGATTAATCGATTGTTCTGTGAGCGAAGCAAGCTTTGAAGTCTCCAGAGGCCTTGTTTATTTCCGTTCCTTTGTCTGCGCAAAAGCAGTCAGATAGTCCAACAGGTGTCCTGGGCAAACGTAATACGCATTCCCAAAACCTCCAGGGGCTTTAAAACAGTACAAGACTCGAAACAACCTTCTCTTTGTGGAAGATTTATTTTTGTATTGAGCAGGTCGTATAACTCCAGAAGAGATTCGAACTTTGAAAACAATAACATCTTTTTGATCGTTTCTGGCAATGAGATTTGTAAACTGTTTAAATTCACACAACGAGAAACTAAAGGAATTTCACTCGAAAACATCAACAAAAGTCCCAACATTTCCCCGCTGTGTCATTTGGACTTCCGTGTATAAGGTCAATCTGCACTTTCAGCACTTTCGTGCAGGCAAGTGTCATATGAGTTAAGAAGTATCAAGTATTGACGATCACGCCACCCATATATAGATCTCTATTAATAATATTTGTGTCCACGAAAGTTGGCTTCGATTCAGCGTTACGTTTCTTGTCTCATTAGCGCCCAGGCAAAGTCCACGCAAGCTAAATGCTCGTGATTTTATTTTTTTTCGTCTGTGCTTCATTTTCATGCGGGTACCAGAAAGAATCACAAAAGTATATGGCAGGTTGAAAACACTGGTGTTATATAAGGCATTTAATAATTGGATGTTTCGGAATGCCTTCCAAGGACTTTACTTGACCTGCAAGATACGTAGTCTAACGTTCTAGAACTCTTGATCGAAAATAAATCGTGATGTAATTGCAGCACGAAGCGGAACATTAAGAGTATAGGGTCGATCCTTATTTGGGGGCAAATATTTGATGTGGTATTCCTGTTGCTACGCAGTTGCAATTAAAGTCAACAATACAAAGCGAGCATATTTTCCTGTTCCAGGGCTCATTAACGACTTCTTAGATCATAAACATCTGTAAAATTCCCGACTGAAGGTGAAGGTATTTTCAATCTTTGCAAAAGCGTCAACCAAGTAGCGCTGCTAAAATGCGTGTCCGCACGCTTCCAGTTCGGTCCAGGGTCAAAACTCCTCGGTTGTGTCAAATTACGTATTGGCTTTCGAATGTGCTGGGAAAGCGGATGACGTATCGAACGCTTCCGTTCGTTTCCGTGAACCAGCGACCCAGAAAGCGAAAGCTCAGCCCATTAGACTGCATGCAAAAACTTGAGTTTCCGCAAAAATTGACTAGCGTTGTCGCTTTGCAAACTACAATCCGGCTGCATTCCAAGAAATTTTCGTTTGCAACGCGCTTGATGCGTGCAATGTTTACCTGAAATTGATGTTTTCAATGATAGTTGCTGAGAGCGGAGGTCAATGGACGGTTGGATTTGGCGCGGAACTACATTGTTTATATTTTTAGTGAAATCTGACTCATGGTTTGTTGCCCACCCATTCCCAAGGGATACCTATGGCTACAGTGATTGGACCGTGGGCGGGAAGTTATTGTATGCTGATGTGTGACGTAGATCAATAGCCAGTTGTGAAAGGCCCCCGGTTGACGAACGTAGCAAAAGCTGGAAACTCCAATACTCGGAAATTGTGAAGGAAAATATTTGCGATATTCTTGTTTCAAATCGTCGTCAAGACTGCGATCGAGCACCAGTGAGTGAATCTGAGGTGTTTTATTTGCGATCGAATGTAGAATTGCGCAGAGGGAGCAAGTTTCCGGTAAGTAAATGTCGTTTTCACCTTCGAACGCGTGGAGAAGTTGGTTTTCTGTTGTGTCGTCATGTCGGCTTGCGCTACGTGTAAGATTTGCGCTTGTTTACTCTTTCAACTTGGCTGTTGATTCCTTGAACGATTTCATTTCCTCAGAGGTTTTTCGGCCAAGATGAGAGTGTGAGATTCATGTTGTATGAATTGCACGCGTTTTCTTTATCAAGGAAGCTGCATGTTTATTGACGGCCAGTTTAGTAGCATTTGCATGAAGTATACGCACGCCGCTTTGGTCAAAAATTCTCTTCTAAACAACAGTACTCTTTATCATGCAGAATGGTACTCTTTGTGGTAACCTTTGTGGAAAATGTGATGTTTTGGCTATCGATTTATAATTTCCTGAAAGAAAGAACCAAGCTTATTTCCTTGTTTCGTTTTTTGATAGGTTCATTTATATATATCTCGTGAAGCTGCTGAATTGATGCGTAGGCAGTGACTAAATTCATTTCTTTCTCTAAGGACGAGCACTGTGTTGTTTACCTTTGTAGAATGGTTGTTCCCTTTTTTCTTGCTTAAACGTCGCACCATTGAAAGATGCTCATCTGGCATGAAACTAAAATTATTCACCGATCACTGCAATGTTAACCTTTCATTGTCTCCTGTTTCACGTTGAATTTTTCTCCGTCGTTCAGAGTGTCCCTGTTTTTTTTTCCTCGTGATTCAGTGTTCGTCCTTTACATCACATCATTCGCATAAAAGGATGGTTTTCATTGCAGTTGCTTGTCACGAGGGCTAGAAATCGTGTTACGAACGTGTTCTATCTTGCCGGGGTCAGTCACAGCCAACCCTGAATGTAATCAGTTATCGAACTCCAATACATACAATACGGGGTGTTATTTTTCAAACGTGCCCAAATAAAGTGCATGTAGAAATTGGCCGTCTGTTTTGGATTGCTTCTTCAGAAACGGAACGTGGGTAAGATTTCAAGAAAATTCTAATTTCAAGCCTGGTCAAGGTTTCAGTTTTCTCTTTCTTTCAAATGCCAATATGTTTTCAGGTCGTGTTTTATTGATAACCTTTCTGTTTGCTTTCTTTATAGTTTCTGCTGACGAAAGTGAATTACATCTTGGCTCGTCCGCGTCGTTACCTCGGCGCTCGTGAGATAACCTCTTTCGGACGCGCGGGAAAAACTGGTAGCGTTTCTCGGTATGTCGTTTGAGACCTTTCCTTGTGGTAGCCCAGAAGCTGAAAGCCCTGAAGAACCTGCTCCGTCGCTTTACGTTGAAAATCCCGACGAGGAACACGCAAGATTGCTTATCAAAAAGCCGGTGAACGCAGAACCCTCCCGGCTCGCGGAAACGGCAAATATTGAAGATCAGATGATGAGTGAAGATGAAATCGCTCAAGTAAATGCTAGTGGCGATGCGTTGAAACTAAAGAACCAAGAAACAGAGACGTCCGGTAAGACTAAAAAGAACATTGATGAGTCAGAACGGCGCTTTGTGGAAGGCAGTAATGTTTACGAGAGCTCTCGAGCTCACTGGATGCAGTTAAATTACGGAAATCCGGCGCCTGGCCAAACGCATTCCGCAATTGCGATAGATCGCCAACAACAAGGCGAATTAGGCTTATCTAGCAGAATTCTAGATGCGGATCGTGCGAGCGTCATCATTAAAAGAACGAGTAAAGGGCAGCAGGAGGTCGAATCGGACTCGGACAACGAGTCACAAGATACAACAAGAAAGATCAGTGCGAGCGAGCTTCGGTGTGACGAGAATATTTCTGGTGTGGATGCGAATGATGACAAACTGAATTCACTTTCGCATTCGTCGCGTGCACTGCATTATAATTATAATGTACACCACGAGGATGTCAACAAACTCGAAGACAAAGGGAATGCTAAATTGCAGAACATTCGTGGTGAGCTTATCCGAGCTGCACATGGCGAAGCGAAGGCTGTTCCGGTCTATTATATGTCTGCTAGCACATATCCACAAATGGTCGCCGCTATGGCCGGAGGAAATGCAATCGGGAACACGAACGTGCTTCAGAGAGAGCAGCACTTTGTGCATGCAGGCACGAGCGAGGTGAAGCGATTTCCCAGTCCACGAGTGGATTACGTTTCAGGCAGACCTGAACAACAAGTTCCTGTGGCTACAAGCACTGTTAATGCTAATGAAGGGAATGTGTTTGGTAACTTGCAACATGGCGCTCCAGGACTGCAATATGTAGACAGGCGTCTTGTGCATGCAGCTGGAGGCTATGCTATGTTGCCTGGTATTGGACCCGTCAGAGTTATTGATGGGATGTACTACAAGGGGCTTCCCATGGGGGGTGATCAGAGCCGGTACGAGAATTTTGGATCAGTGCCTTCATTTGTACCCCTGGGAAATATCCAGACTGACACAACAACATCTCAACTGCAAGCTCAGCTGACGGTTTCATCTCTTTCCAACCCAGATCCAGTAAACAACCGAGGTCAAGAAAAGCTGCTAAGTAAGTGTCAAGTAGGCTTTTAGCTATTATGTCTGCAGATCAAATTAGATCTGTGCCAATATAAAAGAATTGTTTGAACCCCAATATTGAACTCCATTTTCTGTGATACCAATATACCAATAGATGAGACAAAATCCCCTCCACTGTTGCACAAAGTGCACTAATTAAGCCAGCTTAAAATCCAGGACCACTGTGGTTAATTCTGCGTCATTGTTCCCCCAAGAGACCCTGCATGGTGCACTTGTCACAAAGACCCACCTTCTTTTGTATTGTTGGGAAATGTGACAGGTTTAAGCCCTGTGTTAATTTTTTGTACCCAGCTTGGACTCTTCCTGCATGCAATGTTAAAAGTGAAGTCCAAAAAGTTTTGTTCTTCCTGCAAACCTTGACTTATCCGTGATAGTATTTTTAGAGTGGAAAAAATCTTTTTTCCAATCCTGGTTGTTGTCTGTTTGTATGTACAATGCTTGGAAAAGGGCTAAAGCAATGTTCTCGCTGTGAGTAATGTAGATTCTAAAATTTTGTCCTGTTTGGTCATAAAATAACTCACTTACATCATTTTGTACAAGGCGTTCAATGTGTAAACTAACATCGCATGCCTAAATTTTTTCAAGTGAAGTGTGAGTTGCACTTACAACGTGTATATTGATTTGAGAAAATATTTATTGCTAACTAATTTATTATTTGCATGATTAGTCAGCAATTTATGGTGGTTGTGTTATGACGTGAAACAATCACAAATTTTTGTGACTGTCTGGAGAGCAGATGCTTTTAACTCATTATTTGCACAATGACAGACTGCCGAAAAATACTTATCCCTTTATCTTCAGATTTGTTAAAATTGCAAAAGCACAAACTTTCAATATCAGATTTTTCTGAATAAATATGATAAGCTGTAGCAATACAAAAAATCATTCCTTTCATTTGTGAGTCAAATCCTAAAAATATTGTTCTGTCCAATTATCATTAGTTTTATGATTAGTCAACCTAGAAAATAACATTTGAGTGTTGATTTCCTTTTTTTGAGTTAACTAGGAAATGCTCAGGTGAAATAGGTCAAAAAGATTTTAGATACGTTGCTTTTGACCTCAACATTAAGAGCTTTAAACAGCCAAAGGAATTTTTGTAACTTACAATTTGTAATTTGATACACATCTGATTACATCAGTTTTCATTTTTTGCAATGAATTGTCTACAGCGTGAATGGCTGTTGGAACAATCCCATGCTTTGAGCTTAAATCATTGAAATGTATCTATCCAAATATATTACCAGCACCATGTGGTGCCAAGAAATCAATCTAACTTCTCATTGGATTGGTGCCTAATTAAGAAAAGCCATATATTTTGATTGATGCATGTTTTGTGGTGAAATGTAGCTAGTAAGTTTCATTTTTCAAATTCTGCAGATAGCACCAAGCCTTACGCAAGCCCTGTTCATCCTGCAGTTTCACCAGCATCCAGCTTAGAGGAAAGAAGATCGACAAATTCTCCAGCTATAAGAAGTGACAGCAGTAGCCCTGCTCCACCATCTGGAGAAGATCCTGAAAACAAAAAACACACTCAAGCTAAAGTGAAGGGCAAACCAAAGCTGACCACCGGAGCTGCAAAACCAGAAATCAAGTGTGAGCAATGTGGGAAAACATTTGGTTCTTCTAGTGCTCTTGCAAAGCACAAACTTACTCACAGTGATGAGAGAAGATATATTTGCTCAACCTGCGGAAAAGGGTTCAAAAGACAGGACCATTTGTGAGTGGATTTTTCTGTTCTTATTTTTCAGACAGTAACTTATTAAAAATACTGTTGATATTTGACGTTACTGGTGAATCATATGGAGCAGATAGGCTCATTGTTGTCTTGAGTGATCAGAGTTGGACCTAAATTTCATGGTTGCTGTAAAATATTTCAGGATCAGATTTGTTACAGCTGTTTTAACAATATCAACACAAATTAGTGAAATTCAATCTCTCAGGATGAATTTATATTGCTGATAAATATGGAATGTTTTCCTGGAGTGGAACATTTTAAGCTCAGAGAAAATATGATTTGACATGTAATCAGATTTCTTGAACAAACGTTTTACAGAAAGATACGTGTAAAATTAAGAGAGATGTACATTTGTAATAGAGAGGCCTGCCTTGTTTTGACTGTAGAAGATCAATTAAAAATAGATTGCTAATATGCTTATGATTTTCAGGGGCCTTTGCCGCTCAGTTGCAGGTCACAGCTGATTTATAAAACATTCATAAGCTCTGCATCAGAAATCAGATTATAACTAAAACATTATTACATTTTATCATTCCAGAAATGGACACATGGTTACACATCGTGACAAAAAGCCATATGAGTGCAGCTACAGTGATTGTGACAAGAGTTATTGTGACATGCGTTCGTTGCGGCGACACCTTGAGAACCACCATACTGCTAATGTGAATGGTGTCAGTGATTCTAGAACACCTGGTTCAGGAAGTCCCAGCTTGAATTGCAGTGAAAAATTGCCAGCAGTTTGTAACAGTGCAGTCGGTAATGAGCGAATAGACTCACCAAGGAATTTATCAAAACTGGCCAAGGGTAGACCACTAAAGGACAAGACTGATCTCCTCCAAGTCAGTGGGTACGATAGTGGTAGAAGCTCAGGTAGATCAACACCTGGAAGCACCCATGAGCCTAGTGCCCCCCGTGAGAGGCCCAGTGATTTGCCTTTGGAGGGATCAACATTCAATTCTTTGCGAGAACGAAACAGTGACAGCTTTAGCTCAACTACTTCAGAGGATGGAGTTGGACTCTCTACAGAACAAAGTGTACCAGAGAAAGTAACTGATGCGTCAACACCTCAGTCAGCAGTTGACTTACTAAAGCAGGCTGCTGATCGTGTCAAAGTGCAGCAGACTGCTCGTAGTGCTAACGAAATGTGGCAAGAAAGGTTCCAGCAACAGCCCTATATGGTTTATCACCCAGAGGGAAATTCTTATCAGCAATGGTACCCCACGGCGGCTGTTTATGCCCAAGATCCACGGTTTGTCTACCAGTATCACTCCATGTTTCCACCAGCTGTCTATCAGGTACCCGTTAATCCTGTCAGTGGTTTAGTTCCTGACGCACGTCAAAGAATGATGAGTGACTCTGAGACACCCACCGAGATGACAAAGACAGTAGGAGTGTCAACCCAGGCAACGCCATCACCATCCCAAGACTATCGTGCACCTGACACCATGCAGGCTGCATACTTCAGGCAACAGCAAACTGGAAAAATTGCAGGGACGCCCACCGATCCTACTGCTGTTGCTGTGGCAACTGCTAAAGAAATAGGACATTACCGATATGCAGGAGAGAGTTGCTATGGGGTCCATCCTTCAGGGACCCAATGGCAACCGGTAAGTGCTATTAAGTTGAACTGTTTTTTCCCTCTAATTTTTACATATTTTTTTGTGTTCAGTAATATCTCTCAGCTAATGAAGTACAAGTACAAAGGTGTTCATGGAGAATGTGGAGGTGATAACTGTGGTTAATGAACATGCATCCAGATTGTGTAGTTTGGATTCAAACCTTGGCTAGAGGTCTTTTGACAAAGACACTTAACTCTTGCAGTGTCTCTCTTCACCCAGGTGTATAATTGGCTACCAGAGAACGTAATGCTGGGGGTAACCCTGCAATAGACTCTAGCATGGGGGAGAATAAATACAACTATTTTTTACCAAAAATAGGCACTGGCTTGATGGGCCACTTGGGTCCTATACAGACTAGTATGCAGACGGACGAGTATGAAAGAGGTTTGCTTGGTGTTGTAGTCGTTACAAGGTACCCTGGCTAGTTCTGAAAGTTCTGAAAGTTCTACCTCTACATGCTTATTTCAGAACTGACCTATGAAAGTCATGAACAATTCCAAACTTCATCTCTGTATTTACTAAAGATTCTCTTTATTTAAGATTATTGACTTGTAATACTGGTATATCAGTTCAGTTCTTTTTAAAAGAAATACCCAATTTTAGGACAAAAGTCAAAATTTTGATACTCTATTCAAGACTGGGTAAGTCTAAGGTAAAGCCCAATCATAAATTGTAATTTGACCAGGATAGATGACTTGTAAGGAAACCAGCTAGCGTTGATGTGGCTTCCTCTCTAAAATATTGTTATTTGTTTTATTTTATTTATTGTTAAACACTGCACAGAGAAGTATACGATATTTCATGTCCAGTTCAAGGTCAACTTTATTTTGAACCAGCTTTCCATTTTTAGCTTTTCAACATTTTTGAGTCAAAACTGTGCTTGAATGAAAACTTTAAATTTTATTTGTATTCTGCCATTTGCAGATTGTTAATTTGTAAACGCTAAAAGCTTTCCATGTTGTATGAATTAACACACTGCATTAGCTTTATCGCATCTTATGTTTTTGTGGTGTTTAATTTCTTTGCATTGTAATCTCAAGTGTATCTCTTTTTTTGTCACTAATGACTTGATTATTTGATTTTGTACAGACACCAGACTGTGCTGGTATATTATTGCTTTCATGTGGCCATTGTGCATTTTAATTTAGCATGGTTCTAAATATATCCAGACTGTTCTAAATTTATACTATTTTTCATGGTGTCATTTTTTCATGTGGAGTGAAGTGTGGAAGGCTTGTGAAGACGTCAATTCACAGACTGAATGTAATTTTAGACGTTCATGTTTGTTTAGGAAGAAGAACAATGATTTGTCTTTTGTTAGGACCTTTTTTATTATTATATCACGCCTGACTGCTTTATAGAATTAGATGAATATTTAATTTTGAGCATGGCCAATTCATTCATCTTGAGATAGCATTATGCATTTTAGTTCACTCAATAAACCACATCAGAATTATGACCTTTTGATCTATTTTTGAAATGTTCTTATAATGTGGATAATTTATTTAAATAAAAGGGTTTAAATTTGAAAACCAAATAGAATCAAGCTTAAGGTTATTAATATTCATGGTGAATTCAATTGTTTGAAAGCCTGGCAGCTGTTTCTTTGGATATCACTTTCTTGACATGTCACCTGTGCAATAGAGTGGCTTCCTTCTTGTGATTGGCTGGTTGGCTGCTGGTTTGACACTTGATTGACTTGTGTTTGTCTTCTGTGGCCTATTCAAGGCTGACAAATTTGCATTTTAGTCAGAGCTTGAATGAAATTTTCTAGGCCAAGTGATCATGTGACCAAGTTGTGTTTCCTAGAGTCTGTTGTTTCTGCTGGAAAGGAGCTATTTTGTCCATGTTGCTCTGTAGTAATTCAACCTTAGCATTACAGACATCTCCTAGCAGTTCTTCTTTGCTCTGTACCCTGATGGCAATCAATCTTCTAGCTGTTGTTCAAGGCTGCCAAACTGGAAATTCTCTGCAAAGCTTAGTGCTTTCCCAGAAGCAGAATGGTTAAGGCATGTATTTGTTGAGCTGACCTACTTGTTCTACTGTTGCTCAATTCAACACAACAATGTGATTCAGCCTAAGAGCTCTGAAGTTTTTTGGGGCTTCAGTATTTAACTGTATAATGTCCTTTGGTGATGATAATTTTAGATTGCAAAGATGCAAAACTGTTGATGATAATATATATTATGTCTCGTATTCCAGCTCTGCATTTTTTGCCAAGGTTAATATTGGTCTTTGATCCTTACTTAGTCTTTGAATCTGTTGAAACATGATATTTTTGTGTGACCTTTCTGGATCTATCTGAAGAACGGCTGGCTTGTATGCTTTTTCTCTGGTTTTCATTCAGACTGTGCTTGAATCTAAACAATAAATTTTTACAGAAATGTTAAATCTCTTAGCAAAAACCCGGTGCATGTGTCTCTTTGTTTTAATATCCACTTGTGGAAAGACTTGTACACTGGAAATTGTCTGTCATGTTTTCATTGACAGTGAAACATTTCATCAGTGTGCAATATAAATCCATTTCACTCACTGCTCTTTCACTTGATATTCAAGCAACCTTACAGAATTGAAAATTATTTTTGTTAGTGATGATTATAATTTATTGTACAACTGACTGTGAAATGTGTAGCTTAAAGATAAATTTTATCTCATGTAATTTTCCAGTAGGATAAGATCTTTTTGTCAAAGTTGCTTTTCTAAGGCAGTGTTCTGGTTTATTTAGAAATTTGTGCACTTTAGACTTTTTCTTAAGTAATATTATTATTACAAAGACTTTAGTACAAATGATTTTTTTGTGTGTGGGGAAAATCAGTCATCGAATATTACTGAATTGCCCTTGAAAAGTCCTTGACTTTGAAGAGTCCTCTAAGGAGAGGTTTGTTTGATTATCTGTTTGGACCATGTCAACTCTAGTGTAGTTTACCCTTAAACTTTGATGCCAGTCAAGTCTTGTAGGCCTTGTGTTGTGTTAACAAGTTTCACTTGATTTCCACAGGTTCGGTATGATGAAGCAACTAAGGCTTACAACTCAACAGCATCCATGGGAAATGGCAAATCATTGTACAGTCATGCTATGACACCAGAGAGTAATGGTAATGCGGCAAGTGACCATGATTCAAATCATGTAGACACACTTACCAGAGGAACAGAATTTAGAAGTGGAAAACTAGATGATGGTGAACCAGTTGAAAAGAGGCAACGAATGTCTGAGGGTGGCTCTGGTGAAAGAAGAGACATTGGTGGGCCATCACATGCTCATGTTAATAAGCTTGAAGACAACAATAATGCACAGGACAAAGGAGATGATGGACTTTTCAGGAACCCTGCACAGATTGTGACCCCAAGACGGAAACAAAGACCTCGCCCAGAGCCTCTCACCATCCCTCCATCAGCCAGCACAACATACTTTCCAAACCGACCAGGCTCCCCCATCAATCGCAGCCGACCATGTTCACCACCCTATACACCGCCTCCTATGCTCAGCCCTCGCAGTATTTACCATGTGAATTCTTTAGGAAATATCACACCGCGGCTGAGTGCATCACTGCAACCTCCTATGACACCAAGCAGGCTACTACTCAGCAGTCACAGCCATAGAAGTAAGCCATGTTGGTTTTGTTTTGTATTGGTCTTTTTTTTGAATTTGCACTCTGGGGTGTACAGTGTAAAATTCATATGACACTACATTCTGGACCTAAGTGGTGGATTTTTAAAGCTTTTCAGTGCAAACAGTCAGTGTAAATGGCCAGGGAAAGATAAATCTATCTATTGAAAAAAGAAAATTTCATGGTGGTCTAAAGATAGAAATTTTATTTTCTTGTTTTAAAAACAATTTACTCACTTGCTGCAGTTGTTTTTTTACTACTTGAAAAATAAAATTCAAATCTTTACACTGCCAGTGATATACTCTATATAACACATGTTTAGTGCCAAGTTAATAGATTTTTAACAATGGTTGGCTCTCCATTTGAATAATACTTGATGATCTGTCTTACTGGAATACGTGGTTTGTTAAATCCCCATCTTCAGTACAGAAAAGACCCAACTCAAAAATGTGAGCCTAATTTTTTTTATTTACCACGTACAATCTAGCTCCTGTTCAAACAACAACCATGGGTATTGGAACAACTTACACTTTCCCATTGTCTTAATATATACAATGTAACATGCCACTGATCTTTTATTACAGCTGTTTCTTCAAATGTTGAGAAAGGAGTTATGGGCATTCTTAACATCAGTTATTTTTTTACTAGGTAGTTTCGATGTAGAAGAAGATGCTACTCCATTCCCTGAGCCGTAAGTGTCAATAAGTTAATTTAAATTTTTGTATGCACATGAAGGAACATGTCTGATCTTACACATCCAGACCCAGTCTCGCACAAATCTGGTCAAGGGAACAGAAAACAGGTGACTGTGAAAATGCTAAAGCTTGATCCAATCAAAGGTGAACCAATCAGATGCTGGTTTTCAAGAATTTTCTTTCTGGTCGGGCCAAAACAACTCCGATCTGAGCATGCAAGACGGCAAAAAATCCATGGTTTCATATTAAAAAAAACAACAACAGCGGCAGCAAGAAACGAAAACGAACAGAAATTGTAGAGTAACTGAAATCCTTCCCTTCCCCCCCCCACTAAAACAATGAAGCTTATTATTGTTTATTTGTTTTTCTTCACAGAAAAATCAATGTTGGTCCTGAGTTTCAAGCAAATGTGCCTCCCCTTGCTAGTGAGTATTAAATTCACAAGACTGATCAGAATCTTACTTCTCCTTACACGATCAATACAATGTCATATAGGCAGGTGAAGTTTCCATTCTAAGTTGTGAAGTGGTCAGCTTTTGTCTGCAGTTGGCTTAGCCTTGTGTAGATGTAGCATGTATATGTTACAGGTCAAAATTAAACTCAGGTCAAAATTATTTTAACCTAGTTTGATTCTCAATTTCCTTTGTCTTCATAATTAATGAATAAGTAGGGTTAAGAGACAAAGGAATTTAATTTTGATCTGTAACATACACATTAATTTTCACAACGTAAAGGCACTGTGTTCTTTTTGAAGGTTCCAGAGAAGGAGCAATCCACGATGTACACAAAGCAACCATGTGCTGGAAACCACTGGATGAAAAGAAAAGAACGAAACGAGAAGAAAGTAAGCTAGTGATTACCTTAGCTTACCACTTAATGCCCATACAAGCTTTTTGGCTTTTAATTCCACTCCATTGAGGATTTGCCAAAGTTGAAAGATGGAAGGCTGTATTGCCCCATCCAACTTTTTGTCTGGTGCACTTATACAAGTGCAGTGCAGTTAATTAAGTGTTTACCATTGTGTTTAGAAATGATTCTGATATACCACTACAAGTCATTTCTAGCCAACAACAGCAAGCCTGACCTTTCATCTTCTAGTAACACTTGCATTTAAACTTGCAAAAAAAGAAAATCTTATTGAGGTCAAAAGTGGAAAATATCCTCTGTTGCTAAAACAACTAAAATTCTCAGGATGAGGTGGTGCAAATATCAGAGAATGGTAAAGAACAACTGCCTACTTTGTGAATCTCATGACTTTTATCCCAGGCCAAGGCCACAGTGGTGTGTGAGAAGAAAAAAAAAATTCCCACCTACTATTCCTCTCTTCCTTTATTGAGCGACTGATATGTGATATTCATCATTGTTTCTTTTTTGTATGTGCAAATTTCAGTTGAATCGTATCTGGACATGGCATGCTCTGTTGCAGTGTTGGGAGGTGGATCCAACAAAGAATATGCTCTGCACATCCTTCATAGATGTAATGGCAATGTTAAGGTAACGATAGTGTTGACGATAATCCAGAATTAGTTTAATCTGGCTTTATTTAAAGAACCAGACTGCAAGGATTTCATTGAAGGCTAGACACTGGGCAAATTGATCGTCTGTGCGGGTGATTGTGCCTGCCTGGTATCGCCATCTACAGAAATGTTTTTCTTGTAAAGACATTCACCTGTGAAAAATGGGTTGCCCTTCTGCTGAATGCATTATTGAAGCCCCTGAGGCTTAACTATATGTCATTACACTTTTGAACATTACTATCTTGAGTCTGATTATCTAAATCTTCCTCCCATCTTGAACTCAAATCATTAATATTATTTTCCTTGGATGTACTCTTCCATTTCTTAACTGTTGGCTATCTCAAATCCCCTTCATCTCGAACCTTATGTTTGTTCCCTTGAGAGCCTTAGATGGAGAGGTTCAACTGTTTGTATATAGGAAAAGAATCACTGAAAACAGTTCCTCTTCTCTTATTGTTAGGATGCTGTAAAATTGCTGCTTTGCCAGAAATACATCACGCAGCCTGGAGACCCAATGTATGATTACCACTATGAAGGTAATTGAGTGATGCTGAATTCAATTGAAAGCTTACCTATGCTGGTAGTGCATTAACTAATTTATTTGTATTTTGTCATATTTTAGGATCTGTTAGGTGGGCCTCTAAGGAGCGTCAGGTATTCCGACAGAATTTCAGAACAAAGGGCAAGGAATTTGTGGAGCTTAATAAAGATGTAAGTTTTACTTGACGTCAGCGTAATTCTATTTTATAAGTTGTGCATAAGTCTGCACAAGGTTCGGTAGATGAATATTGTACATGTACCTTTTTGAGGGAATTGTAAGTGAAGCACCAATAGTTTAGTGTTGGCACGGTGACAATGTTTTCTCTACTCTTTAAGCATTCTGGTTCAAGATATTAACATAAATGGTATTTTTTTCATTGCAGGTTGGGGACAAGAAAACAATATCTGACTGCATCGAGTTCTATTATCACTGGAAGGCAGCACATCCTGAAGCTGTACGAGGAAGAACTCGCTACATTGACTCTGATTCAGAGGAGGTATGTTCTTTATTGTAATAAACACACTCAAGATAGGTAAATGGAATTGGCAATGACTGTGAAGAACCTGAGGAAGAGATGATTTTTATCTCATGTTGTATCTTAAAGGAGCTCAGTAACTATATTTTGAATTGTTTTGGTCACATAAAAAATTTCCTTTAATGAAAGGAAACCTGTAAATTGCAGTTAATGAAAGTACAAAAACACCAGAGGTGGCAATAAACCGTTAAGGACCAAAAATGGTCAAGGATGATGAAAATTGACATGGATTGCAAACGTCAAATTTGAGAGATTTAGCATAAACAGTTCACTCCTTTAACCCTTTAACCCCCAAGAGGTCCCCCTTTGACAAGTAAAGTTGTCTGGCATTAGACAGAGTAAAATCAATAAGTCACTCTCGGGGTGTAAATGATTAAGCTGTACTGTAATCAATTAAGTGTCTTTATTTTTATCTTTATTTCTCTGTTTTTGTTTATTTGTCTGTTTTTTACCAGGATTACGAGGACACAGGAAGTGAAACCAATAGCAACCCATCTTATTTTGAATGTGACTTCCCTCAGTGTAATGCTGTAAGTTTCTTTGTTTTGTTTCATAGTATTTGTAACAAGATACTGCTTGCAAAAAATTTAGTTGTTGGTGAGAAATTGTATGTTGCAACTCTATATACTGCATTCAGATGTGTTACAGCTTCAATTTAGCAGTGAAGTTTTTTCTTAGAGTCTTGCTTTTCTGCACATCCTTCATTATCACATAAGCTGATTGCCTTTTTTCGTGATCTTTCCCTGTTTTTAGAAATTTGTTTCGAGACAGGCTCTAAATGGTCACATACGTGTTCATGGAGGAAGGTAATGTAATTTCTGCTTTGTGTTAATTTTTTTTCTCCATCATTAGTGTTTCTATAATGCTTTTAGAACTACTGTTTTGTTGATTTTGCATATGTGTACTCTGTATTGCTACAGCTTTATGAAGCCCTCAGAACCAAGGCGTAATAAAAACCGAAACACAACTGGTCCTTCTGCTAATGGAGCAAGTTCAGGCCATGTGACTGGGAGGAAGAGAAAGTCTCCTTCACCCGCTCCTGCTGCAGTCGTCCCTGATTTAAATAACCCAGATGGTCCTTTACCAGAATTTGCATGTAAAGTTTGTGGAAGGTTGGTAGCAGTTTCTGTCGTTCCTGTGTACACAGTTCCTTCTGGCTTCCTTCAATCACCTTTAAAGGGAAGTCCAAAAAATGATCAAAATTTAATTTTGCCTTGCAAATAAACTGATAAAATGAAAAATGAAAAGAATCTTCAACATCATCAACCAT
>OMLO01001554.1_pt1 | contig 17820 bp, 8 predicted proteins | sample 1674811 | NCBI WGS metagenome assembly OMLO01 (sample SAMN06265003, study PRJEB25207) | coral metagenome | isolation source: Coral host | place: Mexico:La Bocana,Puerto Morelos, Mexico | collected 2008-11-13 | reverse complement strand
TTACTCGCTTTCGAAGAAGCATTCGGTGTTTTAACAACAAACTGATCCATGATCTTTCGCTCTGACGAAGGGCTAACACTCAAAACGTCAGCTTTTTAACTCGTTACGGTGGCTAATTTACATTTTCAACTTAGTTGATTGGCACTCAAAAATTTTTTTACAATTTTTTTGTATTCTTGCATGACTAGCAGTGACTGTTAGAACTCTTGTGAGCGTGCCATTAGTTAGTCTGACCAGACGTGACGCATTTATGCATCCTAAGCCTTGTGGGCTATGCGAGACCTCGTGTTTCTGTCTTGAGATTGATCCTTGCTTGTTTGCATTAGTACAGTCCCGAGTGGTAAGAGAATTAAAGAGTTGAAATCAACCCGTCGAGTGGACCTTAACTGTTTTTCCAACAGTGGCAACATAAGGGTTTTTTCTATAGTTTATTAATGTTTGCTTTTTTATGTTTTCTAGACAACAACAGCCACTGCCTCACCACCTCCCGCCTCCACCTCACAGCCAGCTGTGCTTCAAACTAAAGAGGAACCTCCACCTTATGTGGTATGTGGTTACTTAAATTTCAAATTAATCCTGAAGAGATTTCGATAAACTGTGGGGAATGGCCTTTGTTATAATACTCTTCTATGGTGCTAGTAGTTGAAAGTGAAGTAGAGTGCAATTATATCAAAGAGTAAGTCTGTAACTAAACATTGTAGAAATTTGTTTGAGTTTGAACTGATAGTGGATAATTCATGTAGGCAGCAACTTGTTCAGAATGTTCTTCTGAGGATCTTTGATTTAAAAAAAATGTATAAAGATGTGTGCTTCATGTAGGTACTTCAATCACGAGAACTTAAATTCCAGACTTTTTTTTGCATTTAAAATCATAGGTTGAAGAGGAGCAAGAAAATTTAAGAAAGCGACAAGAGGTATGTTGTAGCGTCTGTACTACAAATGTGTACTTAGTACATACATGTACTGTAACCTGTAACCAGTAACCTGAGGTAATGAAGTCAGTGTAAAATTTCTTCTTATAAAAATAAAACAATGTCAAGTAGGTAGTTGTAACAGTACTTTAAGGTCATTCCATTGAAATAGAACCTGCCCAGAAAAAGCCGCCATTTTCTAATGTGCACGGGCTAATCACATGTGAAATTGTGCGCAGTATGTAGGGGATGCGCAATGCAATACTGGGGAATGATCTTAAAGGATGATCAAGGAGCATAACTAAAAAGTCACTGTCACTGTAGCTAATTCAAAAATCCCACTAATAAAGTGGTTAAAAGGAAAGCAAATTTGTGATGCACTTGTTTGAAATTGTGTTCATGACTGTGTACAGTGTACAAGTCATTACAGAAATGAGAATCTAATGCAATTACTGTAACTAAAACTATTCAATGGACTTGATTGTCAATATTAATATCATGTCACAGGATTTAGAGCGCAAAGCAGCAGAGCTGCAAAGAAAAGAACAAGAGTTACAACGAATGCAGTTTGGAGGTAATGTTGTTATTTTTAGCCTCTCTCATCCTAAAAAAATATTATTTACATGTAGTTCTATTTATATGGTTTGCTGTGATGTTTAGTATTGTCCTTCAAACAGTGATGTCTTGTGTGAAAGTTCACAGTGTTCATTACAAATAAATTTCATGTATTGCGTACATATATGTTAGTGATGCAACAATTGCTGCTACATGAGATGTCTGTAGTATAAATAAGAGCAGTCTGTATGATTTGGAATTGCTGTTTGACCCATGCAAGCAAATTTACAGTGATTTTCCTTTGAGATGGCAAAGGTTTTTGTTTACATTATCAAGGATTTGATTTACCAATATCCAGTTTCATTGCTCTACTTGTATATAAATACCAAATTGAACTATAGGCAAAACAGAACCACAAAATACTGTACACATAAGTTGTAAACCAATAATTATTAATCTTGTAAAACTAGCCACCATTGAAAAATAGTGCTTGAGTCATATAATTATATACATATGTCTACTGCATTTCTTAACTACGCATACATGTAGTGTTCAAATAATCACCTATTCTCTTGGAATCATTTAAGATACACATACATGTACAGTGCATTGTATACTCAAACCTGTCTTCAATGTTGTATTGTTTGTATTGCAGGCTATAGAGAAAACAATTTTCCCCCTTTCCCAAAGATGTGCTACTGCAAGCCATGTTTCTTCCATGATATCAGTATTGATATTCCTATTGATTACCAGAAGACATGCAGAGCACTGTTCTACAGGTGGCAGGGTAAGACATTTCTGTTTATTAAACAGAGTGAAAATTCAATCAATTTAATAATATCAATTTAATGTAATAATGATAATAAGGAGTGAGAAGAGTGGGAGAAAACACACATTCAAAAAAAAAAAATGAAAATTGAGCAAGATGCCCAAACACTAACCACAGTAAAACTACAAGCACGTGAAAAGGAACACGCATAAATTGCAACAATAAACCGTTGAACCTGGGGGCAGAGGAAATTGCTCTGCACCAGGCCTATTACAGTAACGCAAACTCTGGCAAGAAAAATGCCACAACAAGACGCTAATGGACTCCAACTCCACGCCAACTACTGAGCAACATGCTCATTGTTAACTATGTGAAATAGGTATATTTAGCCTCATTAAACTTATTGTAATACTGTAGCAATTCAAAAATTAATACTTGTATGTACATTTACTATGAGCATTTAATGGTGTCTTATAAACTAAAACTAGTTAAAGGTGCATGTTTGTAACATCACAGTCTCTGCTTTGTTTGTCTTTCAGTGTACAGTTTTACAATTTTTTACAACTTCCTCGCTGCCTTTGCCATGCTTGTCAGCAATGCTGAGCCTATCCACGAGGGCGAGACATTTGGATTATCCATACTCTACTTAGTTGCAAATATCCCTTTGTCATTTATTGGGTGGTACCGGCCTTGCTATAATGCCCTGAAGTAAGTAAGATGTAGATTTCTTATTGAAGTTTAAGTCAGCAAAGTGACAGCCTGAATTTGTTGATCCAGTGGTTATGAAAAGTTGATATAAGTTTAAAATGTACCTAAAGGTTTGCAACATTTGGTGTCTTTCAGATTATTGTTTTTTGACCACTTGACTTGAAAAAGAATAAAGATTATCAAAAATAATTTTGCTTGTTCAATATTATTACTCAGAAAATGTCAATTTCTGAGTATAGGTAGGGCATTGACTTTCACTCCTTCACTTACTCCTTTCCTCCATCCTTCGATTCCTGTTAACTTTTTATTAACTCTTACTCTGCTCACCAGTATATAAAGTGGTGGCTGTTGGTTGCACATAAGTCGGAAAAGATTTATTTAACAAGAGATTTGTTTTTGTGGCAATGTTTTTATTTGTTGTGCCCCATAGGATTCAAACTCACAACCTCTTGCTTATCAGACAATCATCTAATCCACTGTGCCACATGGACATCAGAAGAACCTCAGAGTAACATATTTACATTGTGTATTATATTGCTTTCTACAAAAATGCTTCTTGGTTGTTAGAACAACAAGCTCAAGAGTCATGCAAACATTCTATGAGTTAATGACTGATTCCAGCTTATCATACAAATAATTTGTTGTTGTGCTCATTCAAGCAGAGGTGAATATTGTCTTTCTGGAGCTCAAAAAACCATATTATGTTTTATATCAATCTAATTACTATTTATGGGTGAAAAGAGAGAAAAGTGGATTTTTCAATTTATTTGATTTTTGGTGGCTTTTTTTCATAAAAGAAAAACTCCATTTTCAGCCTTTCATAAATCATTGTCCGAGCTCAGTGTTTCGCAGCCACTTTGATTTGCAAATTGTTTAGATGGGCCATAAAGAAAGTATGTTTTTGTGTTAGCATTTATTTTTGACCCAACTTTATATAATTCATTTTCTGAATTCAGTGGCTCACAGCCAATAAGCAAGCCAAAATGTAGATTTCAGAAGTTTTTACACAAGTATTTTGAAAATAAATATGTCCATTTTAAAGTTTGAAGTGCAAATTAAGAAAATGGTTAATTGAAGAGTTTGTAATGTCACTAAATGAATTAAAAATTGTGAAACTGTTTTGAAGGATAGGAAAATTGTCAGTAAAACTTATGGTTAATTAATTGACTGCCATTAAAAAAATCAAATGACCATATAAATGAAAATGTCTATATTAAAATAGGTTTGCAACCAGTTACATTTACATTATCACACTGTAAAATTATTTGTAACACTATTTAAAAAAGAGAGAATTTGTTAGTGACAAGTGTAAAAATTAAAATTAAACTTTGCATTTGAAATTGATAAAATTACTTTGTGAAGAAGTGGAATTCTGTCCTACATATGGTATAACAAAGATTGCTGTAGTCTGACTAGAATGGAGTTTTTGAACGAGATTTATTTTATATTTCCATTTTCTTGGTTTCAACTTATGCAAGCCATCTATTGCTGACTTAAACTTCCTTATTTAACTGTTAGACAACCTTAGCTTCCCATTACATCTGCTTTTCATTGCAGTGTACTGTTTTGTTCTGTTCTTTAACTTCATAAGTGCAATGGCCCTTCTTATCAATGGATCAGGTGATAACTCAACAAATGATGGTGCTACATTTGGTTTGTCAGGGTTATACTTATTCACTAATGTTTCCTTGTCATTCATTGGCTGGTACAGGCCATGTTATAATGCATTCAAGTAAGTTGGAAATAAACTTTGGAAAATTAAGGTGTGGGATTGGCAGTCAAGATTTATTTTGTAATTGCTGGTGTACTCCTTGTTGTTTTATCCAGAACATTTTGCATTCTAAAAACAGCTATTATTTTATATCCGACTCAATCAGTTACACTAATTTTCAGTGTTTCATATCTTGGCTTTACCAGTCCCACACCCTGCTTGTAAATCAATTCTGTTGAACATTGCCTGCACAGAAAAAAGGCAATATGAGAGAGTAATGGCTAGCATTCCACACCAATGCAGAATGCACTAGTTAAGTGTGTGGAGTCAGTATGGGCCATGCAATAAGAACAGTGGGCTGAGAATATGCAAGATTTGACATTGACTACCTGTCAAACCAGTAAAAAGTCCTATTGACTGAAAATTAAAACAGGTAGACTACTGGAAACCATTTTTTTTCTAAGGGTCACCTAGACAAGTGTTAAACCATTGTGAATGCATAAGGGCTGTATGGCAGAGTAGGGAATGAGACAAGATGTGTGCATTGTCTATCTCTTGTCCCATTCCCCATCAGGCTAAAATGTCTCACCTCATAAAACCCCTGCTGATTTGCAAGAGAAAAACAGACTACCCACAGTCTATTTACTTGTGAGATGTGGTGATCAAACTAGTGCTTGAACTCTCAAGCATTGACTCTAATCAGCTGCTGCCCTTGTTTGATCAGACCCAATGACCAGCATGCCTGTGACCAGGTATCTTATAGCTGGGTATCTTATATAAAACTCATATACAAAACTCACTGAAGCATTGTTGTATTCTTCAGGAATGACAGCTCCTTCAGCTACGTCATTTTCTTCCTCATCTACTTTATTCACATAGCAATTAATATTTTTTACTGCCTGGGTGTTCCTGGTGGAGGAGCCTGGTAAGTTGTTCAGCCAGCAGCTATAGCTGACATATTCACTGTCTTGTTCCCCACTTAATAATATACAAGCAACAATTTCTGCATTCTGATTGGCTGAGAACAGGTCAATTAATCCCAAATCAGTGATCAGTGCAATTTCACCACTGAAAAAAGTGAAATTGAGTGCAAAACAGTAAAAATGATTGACAGCTCCGACAAAATTGAGCTAGGACAAAAGAAGTGGCAGACAAATTAGATGAAGATGGCAACTCTACCTAAGTTTTAATACAAAGACTTCACAACAAAGCAAAATACTAAGCTCAGCAAAAATTACTAATTAAAACTAGTTATCGAGAACTGTGTAAGATAAGAAAACTACACAAAAGCCACAAGGAGAAAAACATAAACTTGAGCTTGCCTGGATTGAAATAATATGCCAGAGCCATCATGGCGGCATGACAAAATCATAGTAAATAAGTCAATTTTATTATAGTTCTGTAAGTAGTATGAAGCAAAACTTGAAGGACCCAAAAAGACGTTCTAAGAAACTGCTTATCACAGTTAAAAGGAACTGCTCAGTTTTCATTCATGACTTGGAGAGAGTGCATTATCTTTTACACTTAAGTTCACATGTCAAAGTTTCTTCCAATGAAGTTGAAGTACCTTGATGCATCATTTGTCACATAAAGTACTGAAGTGTGACAGAAATTGTTGCTTGTATATTATTAACAAGTAATCAAATGATTTTTCTCATGCAATTTGCAATAAATAACCACTCATAAGTTTTTGGACTATAAATTGCAAATAGTTTTGGGAAAATTTAGTTGTGCTTATTTATTCTACATTGCCTTGAAATCTTTTGATTACTTACACTAACAGACTTAAAAATTAGCTTTAACCTCAGGAATTACGGTCATTTCGCCCCATGGTCATTTTGCCCCCAGTCATTTCGCCCCTTAATCAAAGTCACTTCACCCCATACAGAAGTTACTTCGCTCTATGTAAGAAATTAGGGAAATTTGTCATGAACTTTTCGTTTTGATGTTGGAGTTGGACTGATTTTGAACTTAACGCTTTTGACATTTCAGATTATTAACTACTTCAGCTTCCAGTCGCGTTCGCTTTTATACGCTTAGCAACAGTCGATATCATTTTGTTCGATGACTTTCCTCAACACGAATTCTTATCTGTTGTAATCTCTCAAAATACACTAAATATCACTTCGTTCGACGACTTTCTTATCCGTTGTGATACCTCAAAACCCCCATTAATGCATGGTAACCTGAACTGTTCGTGTTAATTCTTATAGTCCTTGTGGTTTTGCTTACTTGAGAGAAATGACATTCGGTAAATGTCGTCTCACTTTTACCACGTGTGATTGATTGAAAACTTGCCATGCCAATGCAGCCATGACAACGCAGCAAATTTCAGGAATTTACAGCGATGAAGTACTGCTAATCTTTTGCTTTGTTCTTGTTCTTTTACTTTAAACAATAATTTAGAAAAGGGAGCTTTTGGAAAAGTTTGCATAATTTTTCTATGATATTTTATTTTTATCAAAAGAATCACGTTTTTAATTCTATGTATTGCATTGTTGATCATTGCTTTCATTTTATTTGGTGGTTCCTAAAGGAGCCGTTTGTTTTTTTGTTATCTGCCTAGTCCCTCGGTGCGTTCAGGTACGACCAGGCTTTCAGCAACCGCTTCGCTGACCATTCGTTGGCCTTATATTTGTCCCACAAGTCAAACAGTTTGGTCTGGTGGTCGCAGTACTTGCGTCATTGTATTCTTTTGTGTTTCTTGTCAGACACAAGGCGAATCTGCAGGGCAGTAAGTTTGGCCTCTTTATGCAGGAGTTGAATTAGGATTATTGAATTATACAGTTCCCTAGGATCAAAATTTTCAATTTGGTAAAAACCACGTTTGGATTGTTTTATTGGCACAATAGCTGATTACTAATTGATTAATGAAGTCTCACCTCCATTAAAGTCTGCACATTGCGCAGGTAGTAGGTGTGACAAGAAAAAACACCAAGTCTTTGAAAGGTTGGCATGCTGTGTCAAAAAAAAGTCTCACCTTGAATTAACACAAGTTCACACATTGCGCGTGGGTATGTGTGGCAAGAAACAATATTGTCTTCATTCTTCAAGTTGACACATTCCTCTGTGAAGGCGTGATATGTTTATAAATCTTTAGAAGGCGCAAATTCGCACTTGTTTTTCGAGAGAATCTCTTCTCTTTAAATGAATTAATAGGGTATGCAGATTTGACTGTTTTCCATGAAATTTGGTCAGAACATTCCCTGATAGATGTGGAACAGAACCGTGTCGGCGAATCCCATTATTTTAAATATTTTCCTTGTGGCAGCCTTTAACGCTACAGTGTACGCAAATTTTTCGGTAGTCCAACTTGACAGATCTATAAAAAGATAACCAATAGAAATAAAAGAAAATGCTGACATGGTTTTGGAGATTGAGGCTTTGTGATTAACACTGCACAGTTATTTTGCATGAACAAGCGCATTTGATACCCGATTAATTTGCTGGAACGTCAGTTGGTCATTTTGGAGTTGACGGCCTTTGCCGCCTTTGAAAAGCAAATCCAAAACAAAACATAATTTTATCAAATTCTACATTTATAACCTTTCTGTTTATGTATAGTTTGTGGGGGTTTTCTTGAAAACAGCGCGCACACGAATTTTTTTCTGTAGGACACCCGCGAAGGTTTGAAGTAACCTTAAGCCACCGATGGTTTTCGAAGTTTTTAATCAAAACAAAGATATTTAGATTCAATAGCTCTTTAACTACATCAAGGTCAAATATAACTGAAAAGGTTTACAAGTGGGCGAAACTTTACAGGGTAAAATTTGTTGGATGCTTTTCAAAGCCATTGATCAATCAACAGACTTTGTTTTACCATGTCAGCAACATCAGCATAGTGGGGGACAGAGAGAGATTAGGGCGAGTGAAACTAACAATTACAAAAGTGTCAAATAGACACAATCTTGAAAGCATATAATTATACACTATAATTCTTACATGAAAAGAATTTGTGTTGAGGAAAGTCATCGAACAAAATGTTATTCAGTGTTACCAAGCGTATTTAAGCAAACGTACCTGGAAGCTGCAGTAGTCAGTACATGTATCTGAAATGTCATAGTGTTAAGTTCAAAATCAGTCGAAAACGAAAAGTTCACGACAAACTTTACTAACTTCTTACATGGAGCGAAGTAACTTCTGTATGGGGCAAAGTGACTCAATTATGGGGCGAAATGACTTTTGGTTGGGGCGAAGTGACTGGGGGCGAAATGGCCAATGGGGCGAAATGACCGGATACCAACCTCAGACATATCCTGTAAAACAGAAGGTAACCACATGTATTAATTTTGAAGTGAGAGGAGATACAAAATTATTGTATGCAGACTGAGAAATACTTACGATTCAAGAGTTCTGGGGGTCGGGGGGGGGGAGGTTTATGGAGTGGTCAAAGCCTCAAAAATCAAGAACAATCAAATGAATGTCAGTTTTGTCAGATGCTAATTGAATCTCAAAAATACAATTATATAAAGTTCCAATCAATTTTCATTTCATCTATCTGTATGAGAAATTTTTGATTGAAGAGAGTGCATAATCACTTGATCAACCAATCAGTCAATCAGCTAGTCAGTCTGTCAGTCAGTCAGTCAGTCAGTCAAATGAAGGAATAATTAAATGAATGAATAAATGAATAAATAGGTAATTACATACATAAAATGATGTAAAATTGATAAAGTAAATTAATAAACTAGTCAGTCAGTCAGTTGGTAGTTCATTACTAATAAAAAAAAATTTTGTCATGTTTTAGTGGCTTTATCAATGCAACTGAAGCAGTTCATGCGAATGTCGCAGTGGGTGGTATGATGTTTGTGTCAGGAGTATTGTTCTTAGTTGGTGTCTTCGTAGACATGTTTCTTCTGATCAAGGTAAGTACTGTGCATGTCTTATCTGATATCCCTTATCACATTTTTAAGTCATCTTGAAAGAGTAGTTCTTTAAATTTAACCAGAAGAGCTTGTTTATGGAGAGGTGGTAGTTTTAAAATCTGATGTTGAACTAGAAAAGAAAGTATCAGTGTTCTTATTGGCTCATAGATTTGTTAAGTCCTAGATTGCATTATTTTTTTAATCAAGCTACTCTCATATTTGCCCCTTGCAGTTGTAATTAGTATGCCATTGTCAATTAGTTAGAAATTTGTTTCTTATTCAAACATTTGGTTCTTGGAGGTACGGCATGGTTATCATGTATCCTTAAAACTTCTTTAGGTACACAGGATATACCGCATGGCTGGAGCAAGCTTGCAGAAGGCACAAGGCGAGTTTGCGAGCGGCGTGGCATCAAATCCATATGTGCAGAGTGCAGCCACTCAAGCAGCAGCTGCTGGAGTACGTAATGCCATGACTGGGGACAACACGAAGTGAAGAGCATGTCAGATGATACACAGGAAGTTAGGAAATAAATATTGTGTTTAAAAAGATAGACAGTTTACAGAATATGTATGATGCTTGGGCACTGGTACACATCTGTAACATAACTTGTTTGGTGATAGAGCCGAAATCATTGCATGGCATAGGTTCTTAAGGCACATGGATTAGACAATGTATTCTGTAATGCATTGTATTTTAAGGAGCAGTGCTATGGCTGATGTTGTAATTCTAAAATAAGTCTGTAGATTGTCATTTAATTTTTGCAAATCTGTCCAACCCGTCTCCTTTTGGATTGCATTGTATATTACCTCAGTGTTTCCCTTCGGTTTTCATTTTGGTGAACCTTTAATTCATGTTTCTTCAATTTGAAAGTTGTACATCATAATAAGTCGGAATAATTTTCTACTGGACAACAAAAGAGGGATTTGAAGTTCCTTATATTATGAGTAGATTTGACTTTGTTGTTGTGTGAGGATTGTTAATCAGATTCAGGTACAGACAACTTTTATAAATATAACATAACAATGAAGTTTATAGATGTAAAATTATGCAATCAACTTTTATTAAGTTCTTTCTATGAAAAAATATAATAGAAGTTTGAATTTGATATGCAGGTCTAGAGCATACTTAGGTGTATCCAAAGTATAACTTAAAGTTGTTCAAATTTTTCTTTAAAAAGGTTCTTTACTGAGCACATAGCTCTCAGCACTTGTTTCTGCTACTTACTAGCCTAGCTTTAAATTATTGAAACTAGTCATCGTCAATAGCTTTCAGATTATGGGACAAAAATTGAAATGTGCTTCACTTTCAAGTTTAGAAATTGAGCTTCCTCACTGATGTACATAAGACCAAAAAATGAAACAGTGATGGTACTTCCAAGTCATACAAAGACTGGGTGTGGAAGGCCTTCTTAATCAAGGTTTCCATTTTAAACATTCATAAGTTTATAACAGGTATTCAGAATAATATCAATTAGTGTGTGTAGTTTGTTATGGTTGACTGCAGTAACAGAAAAGTTAAGAAAACTTGATTACCAAGCTGATATAATAAAATATAAACCTTTAATGTAGTAAGAGTAATGTAGTTGTGAAACAGATTGCACTTGACATGTTTAAACTGTAGTAATAGAGATTTAAGCAGGAAGAAAAAATATTATGTCAGGTTTCTGTTATTTTGGCCAGCAATGTGTCAAGGTTTTTTTTATACACAGTATTGATTATAGCCATCAAAGTTCACATCCTTACAAGAGAACTTTACTTTGTGGTTGACATGTAGGCACTGTCTCCTTTGGAGCCAATACGTGTACATGATCAGTCATCGCACAAGGTTTCTCCCCCACTGACATCTCAGACAATAGCATTGTCTTCTAGTAACAGACTGAGTGATTAAGGTTTGGTTGCTTCAACACCTTTGGAATGGTATCATCTAGAGCTTTGACAGTAGAGCCCCACCTTACAGCCACCCCATTGATACTGCCACTTTGTTCTGCCCTGAACAAAAGTTTGGTCAGTCTTTCTTAAAAAACTCCTTTAACATGCCATTTAAATGGCTATGCTGTTGATATGGCCTGTTTTTTAAGGTTTACTGGCAGGAGGTTCACTGTATAATTATTTTATTCTATTCATTTTTCAGAAAAGCCTATGCCTATAGTTGCCTCTATTGTCATCAAAAGAATGAGCTAATTACAATTTTATTTTAGCATGTTACAGAACTGCTTTTCAAAAATCAGATGGCATTTGCTGGATTTCCCTGTACTCAGATGAACCAAGCTTGTTCATCAGTTGTGGCAACTGGTCGACACATCCTCGGTCATCATAATTAAGGCAGTAGTCCAAGATGTATCGGATACACTTGTGGGTGTTGTCATCCTCCCAGCACTCACTGAAGTGGCATGGGCTTTTCTTGTTTGTGTAGTCAAAATCACATGGTCTCAGATCTTTCTTTTCTGGTTCTGTCAGATCACTGTGTTTCATTCCCAAATCCTGTGCATAGAAAATTGAGAAAAAAAGGTTCAATTTCTGTTATTTACAAACTTAATCTAGTCCGCCCAGAGGTATTACATATTAAAATGAACCTTGTGTGACTTGCTTGATTCCTCTAGCACGTCCCAACATCATTTGCAATACTTTGTATTGAATGATAGTAAATAAATAAGAAATTGGTCAGGTGTAGTAAAAGTGAAAGAGGTAAAGATTGGCAGCTTTTAACAGATCATTGATGAGTGTTCAGTGACACTAGCCTATCAGTGGCCACACCCAGAAAAAGAACAACAAAAACTATTTTCTGTTTATTTGTGAACATTTACATGGACCACCCTACAATTATGTGATGTCTAGTTTCAACCCCCAAAAAGTGCAACAGCCCAACAGTATTGTACATGTCTGTGGCTAAATGTAATTTAGGCAAGGTTAGAGTTTAGATAAATTATGCTGGCCAGTGGTCTCATGTGAACCCAGGGTGCCCAAGGCTTTGCAGGGGCTCATTATTTTTGCAGGTTTCCTGTTGAGGTCAAGCCATTTGCTTGTGTTACCTTTCTCTAGCTGGGACATTGTTATAGCTTTTGCTCCTGTCCCTCCCATCCCTCTTGGTAAGTATGGGTAAGCTTGATTTCTTTCCACTGAGTTGTTGCTCAGTGTGAAACAACTCGGTGTGACGGTGCCTAGTGGTTGCCGCTCACAGGGCTGTCATGATTACTGTTTGTGCTTGGGGTGGGTCCCACAGGGATTTCATGCACCTTCCCCACCCTCATCTATTGGTGATTAGTTTAACAGCAATATAAGAAGTCCCCTACCAGGAGAAGCCAGGGTGACAAACATGCTATAATTTGACATCTCTAAATGGAATCTAAAATGTTATTGAAATTTGCAAATGTTAAGTGTGTATGATACCTCTTCTAAGTGTCCTCCATCACCTTGTGTGTGGGGTGCATTTGCTATTTTGTCTGTTTCAAACAGATAATCGCTCATAAACATCTGTTGAGCCTTGCACTCAATCCTGGGAGTTATATCACTCACATTCTGCACCCATAACTCATACTGGGCAAGAATGTTCCCAAATGAATACTTTTCTGCGAAGGAAGTAAAGAAGACCAGTTAATCTTTCAGTCTAGAGACTGAGAAGTTAAGGTGTTACTGATTTGGTAGAGTCTACATCATGCCAAGAGGTCCATACAACCAGGGCTAGTCCCAGTTTCTGTAGCACCACATAATTAGAAGAATAAGTATGCCTCTGGTTGAGTCATAACCTGGAAATACAAATGTGTTTCTGACTTTTGCTTGTCTCTGCTAAAAATTTGGCAAGAAGTGCAACAGCCAGAAATAAGTCTGTGTTTGTAGGCAACTTGAATGCTACTCTGTAGGAGGGTTGAAAAGGCACTATGTTTGTTCATACCCGGGTTGGAGCGACATGGAGAGTTGAGTGTCTTGTCCACAAATGAGAGAGAGCTAAAACCTGCCTGGGTGGACTGCTTAATGTAGAGTGCAGTGCACTAATTAACCATTAGGCTGACCTTAAATCCCAAATTGCAAAAAAGTGCTGATTATCAACCATCATACATCATGTACAAATTATTGGCATAAAGTACCAAAAATAGATGGCTGTAAGATTTAACAATGAGCATGCAACAAACACGACTGCAGCACCTATGGTTTAAATTTATTGTTTGTTTGTAATGCCCTAAAACCAGATTGATTTCTATGTTTCTTTCTGAAAATCATGTGAAGAATTTTAACCCAACAAAATTAAAACAGGGCATAACATGCTTTGTTGCTCTTCTTACCATTGTTGAGATATTTAAGCTGTTGAGAAGGTGCCACTCGCCCAAACTCTTTGAAAACTGGCTTAGATTTCCACCACATTGCCACTGCCTGTTGACGTTCAGGTCTAAATTACAAAGAAACAGGAGTCAATGGTAAATTTTTTTTTTATATGGGGTAATGTTTGGTGGGCAAGCTAGATAAGACAAATCCTGCACTGTGATTGACTACCTGAGTGGGCAAGACGGTGCTATTTTGGAATTAACTGCTGTGTTCTGCAAGAAAATTCTGTTCTTAATCCATATACCTATAAATAATACATCCTTTATTGATGAAGCTTCTTTGGTCAAGATTGTTCTTTTCTTGAAAGTTTAAAGACCTTGATTCCGTCTTGGCCCTTAAACATGCCAAAAGAGAACTTGACCAATATCCAGACATCTTGACCTCACACTTGGTCGATATCTCATAAAGAATAACAGAACATTCACTTATCAAGCTCATGAAATAATTTTTGACTGGTCAACTTCATGTATCACCATCCTGATAAATACCTTGACACTACTTGATGCCACCACATCTGTGGAATATAAACAATATCACCTTCTTCCACCATTGCCGAGTGATATCTGACTTTCATAACATTAGGATATTTCTCCAGGTCAACAGCTTGAGGGTTGATGTCTGAGACACCCAACACACGTGCTTCATCAGAATAAAGATATGTGGAATACACAGGTGACACCATAAGAACAGCCTTATGCCCATGAATGACGCACAGGAGGTTTTCATCTGTGTCTATGTGAATGGAAGATGATGTCCCCCCGATACTCATCCAGAAGTATGAAACAAAAAAGAAGGAGCTCATTTCTTCGCAACGTAAACACAATGGGAGAACAACATCTTTGTGCATGTCTGGCAGAACTTCATCCACTAGATAACGATTGGAGTGATTGTACTGACTGAGGAATTCATCCAGTCTCATCTCAGCTGGGATGTTCCATTTGTCGTCATCTTTAGTTTCCATGCGAAAACGTTCACTACCGTAAGTTGCATTCAAGTATTCATCAGTCCACTTTGTGTAGGCTGGCCAGTATTTCACTGCACCTTCATGTCAAAAAGTACATGAAGATTATTTTATAATACATGTTTAAAAAAAAACTATTAATTTAAAGCACAGCAGTATTGATTCTAGAAATCAATAGTAAGATCAGTTCTGGTCATCAAAAGAGTAAATTTTACAGCTTTAAAAAAAATTTACTCTTCTTAAGGAAGAAAACAATGACTTTAAACAGCTATACCACAATCACAAATTACAACAATACTTGGAGAAGAAACCACATCAGCCCTAGCTGGTGTTAATGTGGGTCCTCTATCCTGGTTGAATTTAGATATGTTAGTTTTTGCATAGGGAGGAAAACTGGGGAATCTAGAGAAAAACCCTCAGAGCAAGGCATGAACCAACAACAAACTCAACCCACATAGGACTATCGGCAGGAATTAAACCCGGACCACATTAATGGGAGGTGAGTGTTCCCACCACTGTGCTGTCCCTGCTCCCAGTAGTGTTATTTCAAAAGACCTCTAACCACAAACTAAGATAAACAAAAAGCAAAATACCTTTAAAAACAACTGGCTTATGTTTTACAACATAATTCATATAGAAGTCCTGTGGAGAGATCATATATTGAAGCTCCTCCACAATGTAATCAGGAGGACGATGAGATCCAAATGGCTTCATATGCCCTCGTTGAAACATCTCTTCATCTGTGAGATCTTTCTTGTCCACATTACAGGCTTTGCTGTACTGATTGCCACATGAATGAAAATCTGGATGAGTTGAAGTGTGCTCATGACACAACATAAAGTTCGAAAGACAAAGAAACCCAAAAAGAGTAAAAATCTCACTAGTCCTTGAGAAGCTCATGATGCTGTGATTCCTATGTGTACAACAGAATAATCATATCTGTCAACAACGTTCTATCCTATTGATTACCTCCTATGTTCTCTAATCCAAGCTTTGAAAGGGAAAAATTAGAATTTAATGAGGACATTGTTTGGAGTTCAGCCAGCTGTTTTCCTACAAAAGATGAGTTACCAGAGCTGGGATACCATACGTTCTAGCTGGAATGCACACATGAAATCGGGCAATGATAATACATGTAATAGTCCTCCAAACCATGCGCCACATTTAGAAAATTAAGGTATTATTTTAACTTTTTGAAGAATATAATGTAAATTATGCTATACCACATAGCAGATAATTAAACAGACCTAAAATGAATGTAAAAAAAATTCTACTGTAAAACTTCTTTGTCCAAAATTATTTGGTATAATTCCTCTTTAATGAAGGCCTTTCATGATTTTTCTTAATATACAATTGGCCAATCAGCTCTCTTTTTGAGACAACACCACACCTTTTTTTCTCTTTTTTTGTAAAAAGAAATGAAAAAGCAAAGTGTCAACAAAATAGCTCAGGTATGGTTATTATGTGTTTTTGCTGCTTATGTACCCCACGTAAAATAGTGAGTGGCACAAAGAAAAAACAAACTTATTCCACCTGTTCAGAACCTTTTTCTAGGCTCATGTAAAGTGAAGGGAAGTGGCAAACAGGGGCAGGTGATGTAACTGAGTGTACTTCAGAGCATGTGTGATACATCTTTATAAAAATTTTTAACTTTGTTTTATCTCGCTATAGGAAAAGCCATATCACAACTCCAACAATTCTATGGCTCGTCGATTCTCAATTTTAACTTAGCCTCAGTGTCAAAATTAGCCACTGTTGTATAATTGCCTGAAAAAAGCGAGCAGACTCTCATTTAAAATTGTAGGCAATTTAGCTAAGATTATATAAGGAACAGCTTCTAACAGGCAAATTCTCGAAAAATGATATTTTGAAATTGTTAATAAGATTTAAGCTTACATCTAGCTGCATTTTTTTAAAGAAAAGTTACAAAGTAATATTTTAGATACAGGATTCATTCGTCCAATATCTCAGATGTGAAAAATTTCTCGTTAAGAAACTTCAAGCTTCATTAGAATTTTGCAAAATTCGATGGAAGCTACTAGCTGGCTCACCTTCGGACTGCTACAGACTAGGCATAATTTTGGAAGATCGGATCTGGCTTCTTCTTCTCTCTTTCTTCACTCACGGAAGGGAATGAACCCTTGAAGTCTTCTATTAGAGTGTTATTCAATTTTAATAGCAAAATCTATGCAAAACACTCACACTTCCGTATAGACTCAGCTGTTCTGCATAAAAAATCGACGAGTCCTGGAACGGGCAAAAAAAATGACCTTTTGCACAGCGGTAGACCCATTGAAAGGATGTGCAATGAACAGCCGTCCCAGTCTTAAACCGATAATGTTTGAGTAAGTTGGTCGCTCACTTGTTGGAAAGATCGATATATTTTTTGGCAATAAGTATGGCTTCTGCATCAGATCCAAAGCGACAGTTAAAAATCAAAACTGGAGTGGTGAAAAGGTACAGTTTGAAACTCTTTTGTGTTTGTTTTGTGCATTGATTACTTACTGTTTGGATTCTTGGAGCTACATGACAGTCACCTTGCTTACATTCATATATCTGCAGTGTGAGCTGACATTGAGCTTTGCCAATTTCTTCTAAAAAACTTTGACCCAAAGCTAACTTGCTAGAATATGGTATCTACACCAACATAGTGTTAACTGTATTTTTAATGGCTGCATGTAGCTCCATACACCAAAAATTCTTTGTTACTCACAGTAATATATCTTCATTTGGGTACAAGCAGTTGTTGAGTGTAAGTAAATTTACCAGTAGATTATATCTGAACTCGAGATTTCTATTAAAACAATAGAGAGTTTCTGTCAAGGAACTATCAGCTGATAGTTGCCTTGTGGAAATTTGATGTTCTCAAAACAAACATTTGTCCAAGAAGCGAAGATTCGAGGGCAAATAGGTATCAAATCTCCAAGGGGCAACTATCAGACCGATAATAAAGGGTGAAAGTTTCTAAAGAAACTGTGGTGCTGCGTCGGTGGGGGTAACAAGGTAATTTGGTTATATCAA
>OMLO01001553.1_pt1 | contig 17822 bp, 9 predicted proteins | sample 1674811 | NCBI WGS metagenome assembly OMLO01 (sample SAMN06265003, study PRJEB25207) | coral metagenome | isolation source: Coral host | place: Mexico:La Bocana,Puerto Morelos, Mexico | collected 2008-11-13 | reverse complement strand
ATAACATGATGCATGCAATACATGAATATCGAGCAAAATAATAAATTATTATAAATGGAAAGCACTTATTAGCTTCACGGGGGAAAGAAAAAGAAACACGTCGGAGGGAAAAAAGAAAGGAAAAAAAATTCGTGCGTTTGCAACCCCGAGACTTGAACTCTCGCTCTTCACGCTTTCCCAGCTTTCCAATACAGTATACCAACGCAATGAGGTAACTTAACACATAGGTCCGCAAGGCGTGTATGTGACTAGAGCGTTATGCATTACTGTATTGCGGAGTTGGGGCAGTGATTAAAGCTTGATTGAAAGAGGTTTAAATAAGGGACAGAAGACACAAAATTTATTTTTGCAAAAAAGCCAAAATATTTTCATCTTTTCTGCTTATATTGATGCATGTACTTCATCATGCAAAATAGTCGTAGCCTCAAAGAGGCCTTTGATTATGTATAAGAGCTGGTTTATTTAAAAAAAATCCTTGCGCGAAGCTCGAAGGTTGGGCCTTTCCCCATCTTAAAAAAACACGAAAATAGTGATTTGGTGTCATCTATTGTCTATACAAAATGAAGCAATTTCATTGGATGCTATGCGTTGGCAAAGAATTGTGATTGGTTAAGGAAAATCACGCCACTTTCAAACTTGAATCGAGTGTCACTTGCCGTGGAATAGAAAATCGCAAAGAAAGCAAAATTGAACGGCAAAATTTAGAAATGTAATACAAAATACTCGAAATAGCAACTCAGATTTTTTCACCAGGCTTGAGTCATTTCAAATTAGGGTATATCTATGCAAATAAGAACGCTACGTTTCCATTACGGAAGGAAGGGGAGGCTCAATATCGCTTTTATAGCCCAAAGGTCGAGATCTTCAAAATAAAACTTTTTTTATGACCATTGAATGTCACTAAGAAAAACAGTCACTTGTCAATTTCGAGTAACAAGACTTGACTAAGTCGAGTCTCGAAATCATGCAATGTTTCAAATTTCAAGTGGAGAAATTTAACGAGCTTGTCGCTTGAGCGATCTCTCAAGGAGCACATTGAACAAATGTACCGCGCTCGCTGATGATTAACACTGACTCGTATTGCATTCAATACCAAGGGTACTCACCGATAGGGGCTATATAGGTAGGGTTTTTGGACGATGTTGGTTTGAAAAAGGATATAGATTTTGACGATTTTAGTCGGGAATGGGAAATGTTTTTCACTCTGTCTTGACATCAGGTATTTTGTTTACATGGAATATTTCTCTTTCCCCGTCAACATTGGCATATTTGGAGACCTTCTCAAGTGTTTATGCAAATAGAGGTCATTTATATATTAGAACCGTGTACTAATTTTAGAGGTTTGAAATAGAGTATCGATTTTTGGATCACGTCTGAAAACGGGTGTGGAAAATCACAGATTGTGGTCTGTAAAAAGGCTCGAGCCGCACCCCCCCTACCAAAACGTTCGCGGATGCTCGCCGGAATTCAAGTCAAAGCTGGGTGCGATACGGCCGAACAATTGCTTCGCTTACTTAGTTCATAACATTTATTCCCGTAATGGTTTTAAATGAGACCTCTCTCCTTCCTTCTTCTTTCCTTCCTTCTTTCATTGGTTTCTATTGTTCATTTCTCGACATTTCATTTTTCGGAATTTTCTCGATTAGTAATAGAATGGAAGCTCGACCTAGCAGTTAAGGATTTACGCTATACTCGTCATATTTAAAGATTATTTTAAATTGCACTCCACTCTGGCGATTTATAGATCTTACTCGTAGTTTAAATCCTTTATTGTAAATATATTTTTCTATTCAAATTACTTGGTTGAGTATCCATTTTATGCAATTGCATGTTTTCTGCGTCATTTTGATTTTTTTCAAAATCCATCTCAGGTGTTAGCCTCGTTCTCAATGCGAGCCTTGGTGCGAATCTTTTATCTGAAAATTTTTCCAAGCGCGCTTGCTACTGCGATTCAGCTCGCGCACAAAAGGTTCAAGAAAAAAATAAACATGGCATCGATACAACAATGATTTCACTGGCTCACTGCCCGCGCTATCAGAGCTATTTTTCCTCATGATAAAACACAGTGTTTAATGATTGTTTTAGTCGTTTATTAGAAAGATATTTTAGAAAACGACTGATGCAATTCTCATATATTTCTTTGTCACCGAAAAGTAATTCCAAAAATTGTGTGAAATAAATATTAGCATTTCCAAAAATTTGATCAGAAAATTGGAAATGGCAACTTGATTATTGAAAAAAATCTATCAGTTAGACTACCATTAAAATGGTGTTAACTTCTGAACACTGGCGTGTTGTGTGAAAAGGAATGAGAATATCTAATGACTAGATTTTCCTTAAAAGAACAAATCCGATTTTAATGGTCTGTTTATAACTATTTTTGTTGTCATGGTAGCGGCACATACGTCAGCTTAACTTTAACTTTAAAAAAACGAAGTTTGCGTTCTTAACTTGCGTGTTGTCATTTTGGTGACCAAAGGACCAAGGGATTTAGAGAAAAAGGTAAATGAAACACAGGTGTCAAAAACTGTTTTCGGCCACCTTAAGGAAACTCGGAAATTCGTTATTGTTATTTGATTAAAAGTTAAATCATCCTCGCGGTTTCAAGTGAGGTTTACTCATGATCTATTGGAGGAGATACGTATATGTCCGGCAAATGGATTTAAGTGGATAATCTCTCTTCAAAAATATGTAATTTGGAAGAATTCTAGCCGAACAGAGCTGCAAGCAAGGTTAAACAGCATTTAATGAGAAATTTAGAATTTTGTATTGTTTCATCCATTTGTATTTCCTCTCCTTCACACGACAAGGGAAACTATTGTAGGATTTCTCAAATCCTTCTCTCCTTCGTCAAGGTGTTTTACTATTTAAATTATAAATCTATAGTCTATTTTGGCTTGTACGTCAAAATGGGCCCTAAAATTCCAATATGGCGGAAACTACAGATTTCCACCATTTGATTATCGAAAAGGAAGCCTAACATGACTTTCGCTTCCTAACGAAAAAATGTCAACTTATTAAGCATCACGTCCTGCATTTGATTATGCTGTGAGACATCTTCGATGCTTCTCAAGCAAGATAATTAGATTAAAATAAGAAAAACGATGCCATACATGATCAACTCAGCTTACGACTGATTTTGATAGTTGGCCCCTCGTTTAGTATAAGAAATCGCATCAACCTTACAGAACATAGAAGTGCAGCCAGTAGCTTTTAATTCCTTTTTTTTCACTACAGCGAGAGTCAACAGTAGTTAAAGGCAATTGCTTCAGTCAGCTGTATATCTTTATAAAAAAATATCACAACATTTGAATTCAAATCCGGTTGATAGAGCTTCAGATTTCAGTTAAAAAAAACATTGTTCATTGTTACATTGTTACGTCTATATTGTTACAGGTAGTGTTAGCAGAACGTAGACATATATTTAGCGACTTTTTAAAGATCTTATTTTTCTTTTCGTGAATGAATGAAAGAAAGATGTATTTAAGTGTCGCCATCATTTAACTTTCACCTCCGCCTACTTTTTGGAGGCACATCGCGGTAGCCGCGCAAGTGCCGGCAACACAGAAACAGGTTAGCACCAGGCCAAATATAATGTAGTAAGAGTTAGTAACCCAGAATGCAAACAGGTACAACGTCTTGTTACAGTAGTCAGCGCTCTCTGGATCGTCGTAGTTTGGCTGGTAGTTTTTGTAAATCCAAACGTTTCCGCAGATGAACCAAGCGAAGGTAAAAAGCTGCACCACTGACTGTATTGGGTTTACACTTCTTTCCTCTCCTTGGCCCCCTTCCTGATATCGTATGCCACAGGAACAGCAGTTGGCGACAAGACCACCAGCTCCGGCCACAATCAAGTAAATCGGGATCAGAGGTTCCACTGGACACTCGTCTTTATATTTACTTCCTATAAAGACAAAATCCAGTACGTTATCAATCAAAAGAGGTGTGACGCAATTTTTAAACGATTGTGCAGGCTTTCTCATCCAGTATCAAATCTAAGTCACGCCGTTTCTAGCGTTTCTGGTCTGTTACGCTAGCTTAGGTGATTTTGATAAAATGCGCTAGAAGACTCGGCTGATCTGCCAACCAATGGAAAATGAGCGAGTGGGGTTCTTTTCGCTAATTTAAAAGGATCCCTGAGAGGCCTGGCCAAGACTGCAGCTTAAAATTTTAGGCCCCAAAGGGTGACCAATTCTAAAAGAACACATTAACTGACTGTGCACTCTTTTATTGATAAGTTGTGATTTCCCGGTGTAAACGATTGTCATTCATCACAATGAATTCCTAAACTTGTAAAAACTTACCTATTACTATCATTGCAATTTGGAGGGGCAGGATCGCCAAACTTACAATGACTAGGGTAGTCACAACTGTAAGAGAAAATGAAGAATGATCATTGTTGCGGAAAACTGAAAGAAGAAAAAGAGAGTTTTATATTTATATCCTACGTGTTGTCAAGAAAAAGAAGCCAGCTGCTTTCAAGGCTTCCATATCGGAGGTATTTTACTGTTTATCGTCGTCTTCTTGTTCTGTTTTGTTTGATCAACTTCCTGCCAACATAGATACAAAAATAAGTATTAAAATTTTAGTGGATTAAACAACTCTTTTGCTGTGTGATAAATGAGCTATTATATGCTCAACTCCCTCGCAGTCTTTGCATTTACGTGACCCCGATGAGAAAGTTGTTTCTATAAAAACGTCTACAGGTCGTTAATGGTACTTGATATCTGCGGAATAATTTTTTTCATTCTACGTATATGTTTGCATCGGATCAATCAAATAGAAAAAGATAATAACATGCCCCTTCTATACCAGGTCAGGAATGTAGGATTAATGGCTGTTATTGGGCTGGGAAATTTGACACCATATGGTAGGGGAGGGTGAGAGTTTCCAAGAAGACATAGAGGTTATTAACTACAATTCATAAATAAGTGAAATTTCAGTCATCTTTTATATCATAGTGGAAGTTGAAGGCGTATGTTCGGAGAATATTTTTTCTTTTTTGTCTTTTCATTCGTGCTATAATCTTAAGGTGTAGCATTGTGTACCATATTTAGCCCTGGGAATTTGAACAAGGTGGTTTCCCCTGGACGTTAAAGCATGTTTTTTTTTTAAATTCGGCAGCTCACAATGGTATAAATATGTATCAAAATTAGTGTGTAAAAATAGGAAACAAAGGTTGCAAAATCTTTGTTTACAATATTTGATTCATAAGTATAAGTAATTCAGTTTCTGATGGAGCTACAAAAAAATCAGTTCTGAATATTGAAAGCTCATAGCATGATTAACTCTGCCAATGAAAAGGAACCTGATGTATTGAATACTTTTTGCGCAACACGGGCTTGAAAACTCGAAATTTTACAAAGAATATATAAGCTCATTAGCACCTTTGCCACCCAGAGATTTTGCAGTATTTGAAAGAATATTTCTCCTTGAATATTACACAAAAAGAGCCAAATATTTCAACATGCATTTAATTTCACTAGCTCTTTTTGACTTTATGAAGTCAATTTATATCTAAACTGCTTCTTTTTGCGCGTTAAGTCGTATGCAAATGAGTAAAGATATTAACAATGACGTCAGCAAAGATCCCATAGTAATTAATTCAAATCATAGTAATTTAAATCGCATGGTACACATGTATGTGCTTTGTAAAGGAACGTGTTTGCTGATACCCTCTCACTGCACAAATTAATCATCCTTTAACATCACAATGCTTGGGTAACTTTAAAGATAATTTTTAGAGTAAGGTTCTAATTAACGAAACGTAGAAAAATAAATTGAAATATAAATAGCTTGGTTCTACATAGGTGTTTTTATTCAGTGTTTAGCAAAAACCGCAGAACGGTTGTCGATTTTATTTCATTTTCTCAGAAACGAAACGATAATATATTTTGGGGGGTTTGATATTGAAAACGTTTTCTCTATTCGACTAACTACATAACTTCGTAATTCTGTCAACGCAAACAGATTACAGAAGATCCACAATAGGTTTGGCGGGATGCGGGATACAGGATGCGGGATTCAGGATTTGAGCTGAAAACAAGGGCGAGAAGTGGGATTTTCAACTGCGGGTGGTTACGGGAATTTGTGTTTTTACGGGGTTGGGATGGGAGATTGGTAAGGGTAAAAGAGCGAGATATGGGATTTCAATTCCAACATTACTTCATCATAAAATTGTCTCCAGACTGCTTTAATGTCCGAGACGACATCAAGGTCCTTAGAAAAAAAGATGGGTATGAAAGCGGGATCCAAAAAAGCTATTGGGGACCCTCATTACTCGGCGGCAAAGGCAGCGTTTAACGAACACTAAATCAGCTACAAGCAAAGGTATATTACCATTTGCCAACAATAAACCAAACAGTGACCTCCATCACCCGTGGAAACTGACCCTGAATGGATGCTTGCCCATGAGCATGCTTTGTTACGACAGGCAAGAATTTTTCTGGAAAAACAACGTGAGCTTTCTTAAACAGGGGGCCATTATAAATAAAAAAAACAAATTGTGGACATTTTTGTTGCCAAATGGAGGTTTCTATCCTTCAAAATTTTCTTGGGGAGGATAAAACAGGCAGAGAAAAGAGGCTCTTTCGGCCTTCAAAGAATATTGTTATATTTTAAAAGTAATGGGCTTCTTCAAAGCAGCAGTTAAATCTCCCACAGAAGCTGAGCGTGCTGTGAAATGGACCAAAAAAAACACAAGTAATTACGCTCGGTCACGCAACGGACTTCGTATTTGAATTTCACATATGCGCCATCAAAGCCTGGGTAGCAACATTCTAACTGAGCTGATGAGGGGCGGGTGCTGCTGGCGATAAACCAAAATGGTGCTGCGATTCCTTGTTTTACCTAGTAAAAGTTCAAAGCTGAGTAGTTATTTCTGGTTAACCGCAGTTATTATTTTTCTACGTAACTACCGTATGTTTGTTAGTCATTCATCCGACAATATATCCTGTGTTTTTCCGTCCTCTTAGCCAGTGATGCGTGTTCTCACGTATAGGTAATAAAAAGGTTTCTGGCTTGACGCTGCTAGAAAATCTGACAGGTGAACAAATGATGCTCGATTTTTTTCAAGCTTGCTAAAATAACTTGTAGACTTTTGTCTAAAGAATTACAGATTGCTTTAAATAATGTTCAGGAACGTTAGGTTACCGGCACTCGAATACTGGTATAAGACGTGCAGTGAGTAAGAAGAATTAGTAGATCAAGTTACAATTATTATCAGTGCTTTATTAGATGTATTATTATTATTACTTCCCTAGTTCCATTAATAAATATAAGTAACTTTGGCATTTGCTATATTGAAGTTTGGAGTTCATCAGAGCTCAGCGAGGAAGTCATAACAACATAACTCAAGAGTGGTCTGAAACCGACAAATATACGAACGTGCCATTTGAAACGACCCATCATGCATGTAATTGTTATGACTCAGATGACGCATAGGCTCTCAAACTATAAGTACGAATAGAATAAAATGGCTTGATTTTTTTTTTTTACCAGTACTTGATAGCTCTCTTTTTTTGTAAAGGAATTCTAGAGACACTTTGAAATCAGTTCGTTGAGTGAAACCACGAGTGCTTTGATGTGCATTGTAGCAACATTTTGAGTCGAACGAACGAAAACGACCGGTCGAAACGACCTATCATGCATATAATTGTTATGACTAAGATGACGAATAGGCTCTCAAATCATAAGTACGAATGGAATAAAATGGCTTGATTTTCTTGATAGCTCTCTTTTTTGTAAAGGAATTCTAGAGCCACTTTCAAATCTGTTCGCTGAGTGAAACCACGAGTGCTTTGATGTGCATTGTAGCAACTTTTTGAGTCGAAGGAAGAAGAGGTAAAAATTTCTCTTTGTGGGAGTTCTGGTCCACTTTTGAAGAAATCATTTGTCCAATCATGGTTGGGGCAATAACCAGTTATAGGAAAGGAAAAGAGAGCATATGTTTTGAACGTTTTTAGTGCTTAGACGTAGATCTATTCTCAGTAGGCTAAAAGCTAGGTTAACGGAAGTGCTATTCGGGCTGAAAACTGAAAACTGAACAATGAAAAAAAATATAACTCGAAACCCTGAAGTAACGAACTGGACAATTCGAGAGATAAACTTCAGTGAGAGGGACAGATTTATTGACACGAGCCAAGTGTTCAAAGCAGTTGCAACGGGATCTTAATTTGTTCCAAGGAAACAAACATGAAACAATGACGTACGACTGTTAATAGAAATTGTTTGAAATGGAGAGCTGAGAGTTTCATATCAATAGCACCGGCTTACCTGGGAAGCCTATAAGGTAGAGTTGCCAGTCTTTCACACTAAAGGAAATTTAAAGAGAGCTCTTCTTTTGAGATATTGGTGGTACAAAGCGACGACCCAAATGAAAATATAGTGGAAAATTTAAGCTAAATATTTGCGTCAGCTTTGAAAATTAAGTATGCAAAGTATTTTCACTTTAATGCCTTGATTGACATATGTTAATCATTAGTTGTTATCATTGGGTCGTTTGTTCTGACCATGTTCAGATGGATTGACATAACATATCTTCATAAAAAAAAAAACAAAAAGAAAAAACGTAAACGTTAACTGTATATTCTGTTCCCTTAGCTTGTATCATATTTTCTCAATTGTTTTTTTTTGCCTTTCGGCCCTGCATAAAATGCTTATTCGCGATATCCACACATTTGGTTATATGTGCGTTCTGAGAACTTGGTCAATTCCTCAAGACCGTAAATGAACATTTTTATTCGCGTCACTTGCGCTCACTTTTTATTAAACTGAAGCAAGGATGCAGATGTAAATCATATTCAGTTGATAATTTAGTTTAAAAGATCGGCCCGATTTCTACTAGAGACTGATCATCTGTCTCGGACAAGCTTGGGCAAAGAACGGTAGCTCGTCTAATAATCCGTCTCTGTATAAATACGGGCAAGCAGACGGATCATCCGTCTCGACGAGCTATCCACGATGGTTCGTCTCCCGAGATGAACTATCACGATTTTTTTTCATTGTGACTTCAAACGCGAACATCCGGTTCTCCCACATTCCGCTTTTGAATTCGCCGAACATGGTAGATGGCACGTCTCCCCAGTCGCTAATAAAGCAGCTGATGATAAAACTAAGATCTCTCAAGCGGTATCACTACGAGCAATAAGAGTTTGCTAACGATATTTATTTTCGGAAGAAAAAGATGATGTAAACCTTGTTCAATTAAGTGAAAGATTTTTACATTGGAAAATAAAAAAAAAATTTTTTCACACATACAGCTCAGAGGAAAAAAAACATGCAATATAAATGTATTACGCACATAAATCTTGAGGCAAAATTTCGATAGGATCGGGGGCGGTTGTCGGGCTAACTTGTTGTACACAGGGTCGGGTCGGCTTGAAAGGGAGCGGGCTGAAGGTAACCCAAAATTACAAATCAAACGAATAATAATTTTTCTTGTCAAGAGACCATGTTCTTGTATATAAAGGTTTTTCACTGGTTTTGTTTTGTGTATTTTGATCAACCTCACAATAGAAGGCCAAACAGTGTGCAGAAAACGCAAATCAAAATTTGCGCTTATCCTGTGTTAGTCTTTGAACGACCCGGTCAAAAAGCTCCTCTTTTAGGGTTGGCTTAATTTATATATTACATGGTTACGTCATTAAAACATTAACGGTTCGGGCACTTAATACTGATCTTCTCGAGATCTCGTGAGAAACTTTCAACTATGTTTTGGGGGTTTTGCTTTATGGTTCTAACCCAATAAATGTTGGTAGTATAGCGGCCAGAAAATAGTGTAGACATCTGCAAATTACGTAGCTACAATCTTGGACAGAATAAAAAGGAACCGACGATTTACCCCTTTCCCCCCAAAGCAATGTTGAAGGCGCGAAGGAGCAAAGCGCGCCATTTTGGCATCATTGAAATGAGGGGGATGGGTAATGAATAAGCACTTTTCTTAAAACTATAACTTCTACAAAGATAACTGATACGAGATAAGCATTTATACGAGATAAGGGTATATTTTTCAGCAAAGGTGACTGAATCAATATGCCGCTGGTTTCCACACGAAGCATGCTATTAAGCCGAAATGTTGTAAACAGATGTATCTTTAGAACGCTTTGTGGCTGGGTTGCAGTTTCACGCCATCGAAAATAAAATTCGTAACCATTCAATAAATCAGAAGTCAAGAAGCTGGGATATGAAAGATAATTGATATATAAACAACCTCGTCACCTAGTAAAAGTTAATACTGGAGTGAACTGAGTAGGTATTACCGGTTAACCGCAGTTATCTCTTTTTCTATGTAACCACCGCACGTTTGTTAGCCATTCATTCGACAATATTTAATGTGTTTTTCTGTCCTGTTAGCCAGTGACGCGTGTTATCGCATGCACGAAATAAAAGGTTTCTGGCATGACACTGCAAGAAAATCTGACAGGATGACAAAATATATACACGTTGCAAATTCCAAGATCTTCTGAGCAACATTATGCTCCATTTTTTTAAAAGCTTACTAAAATGACTTGGAGACTTAAGTCTAAGGAATTAGAGATTACTTTAAATAATGTTTAGTACGCCAGGTTACCGGCACTCGAATACTGTTGTTATAAGTGTAGTGAGGAAATAGAATTAGTAGATATTACAGTTATTATCAGTGCTTTATTAGATGTATTATTATTATTATTATTATTATTATTATTATTACTATTATTATTATTATTACTTCCTTAGTTCCATTAGTAAATATAAGTAACTTTGGCATTTGCTATATCGAAGTTTGGAGTTCATCAAAGCTCTGCGAGGAAGTTATTATAACATATTGAACTATAATGGTCTGATCGAAACCGACAAAAATACAAACGTGCCATTTGAAACGACCCATCATGCATATAATTGTTATGACTAAGATGACGAATAGGATCTCAAATCATATGTACGAATGGAATAAAATGGCTTGATTTTCTTCAACCAGTTCTGGATTGCTCTCTTTTTGTGTAAAGGAATTTTAGAGACACTTTCGAATGAGTTCGCTGAGTGAAACCATGAGTGTTTTAATATGTATTGTAGCAACTTTTTGAGTCAAGGGATGAAGAGGTAAAATCTCTATTTGTGGGAGTTCAAATATGATGTTTTGGTCCACCTTCAAAGAAATCATTTGACAAGTCATCCTTGGCGCACTCACTAGTTATAGGAAAGGAAAAAAACAGTCTATATTTTAATTGTTTTTACTGTTTCGATATATTCTCAGTAGGCTACGAACTAGGCTAATTGAAGTGCTATTTCGGCAGAAAATAGAATAATAATATTAATAATAAAAAGTAGAACATAAACGGGGTTTTGTTTTAGCCAAACGAAACCCAGACTCGAAATCCTAGAGTAACGAACTGGACAATTCCAGAGATAAACGTTAGGTAGAGGGACGCATTTATCGACACGAGCCCATTGCTCACACCGATTGCAACGTGATGTTAATTTGTTCCAAGGAAACAAAGATAAATTAATGATGTACCACTGTTAAGAGAAATTATTCGAAATGGAGAGCTAAGAGTTTCATATCAATAGCACCGGCTTACCTGAGAAGCCTATAAGGTAGAGTCCCCAATCTTTCACACTAAAGGAAATTTAAAGAGAGCTCTTCTTTTGAGATATTGGTGGTACAAAGCGACGACCCAAATGAAAATATAGTGGAAAATTTAAGCTAAATATTTGCGTCAGCTTTGAAAATTAAGTATGGAAAGTATTTTTACTTTAATATCTTGATTGACATATGTCAATCATTAGTTGTTATCATTGGGTCATTTGGTTTTTGACAACTGAAATATTAGCTCACCTAGATAGCACGTCGTAAGTATAATACCAAGGTATTTCATATGTCTCGTAAATCAATCGAGCATTGCCATGCAAATAAGTTCGCCACTACATTTCAATTGCGGAAGTAGCCCATCACAAGTGGCCTATGCTCTCAAACCAGAAGCAAGTTTCTGGAACAGTGAAAAAGGCCACAAGGGTATTAATGTTGCAAATTCCAACAATTTTCATGCAATATGACGCTGGAAGTTTGTTGCCAGAACGGTACTCCAAAACATATATTCGTGCACAAACTTTTAGTAACTTGGGGCGAGTCCGTTATGCAAAGTGAATGTTGCACAATCATCTCCTTCCTTGTATTGTTCAATAGATTAACATGCTTACACGTAAACCAAACCAAACGAGATGACTTTTGACTATTTTTTTCGTTATCACTTAAAACGCGGACATCCGGTTCTCCCAAATTCCGCTTTTGAACATGGCAGATAGCACATCTCGCTTAACAAAGCAGCCGATGATAAAACTAAGATTTCTTATATTTAAGCCGTATCACAACGACCAATGAGAGTTTGTTAACGATATTTATTTTCAGAAGGAAAAGATGATGTAAACCTCCTTCAATTAAGCGAAAGATGTTTACATTCGAAAAAAAAAAGTTTTTCACACATGCAATATCAATGCTTTACATACTAAAATCTTGAGGCAAAATTTCGATTGGATTGGGAGTGCTTGTCGGATTAACTTGTTGTAAACAGGGTCGGGTCGGGTTGAAAGGAAGCGGGTTGACGCTAACCCAAAATTAAAAACAACCTTCCTATCAACTGCATGTGCTCTACCTAAACATACAGTTTCTTATTGTACTGCCCTCTGCACTGGCACTACTAAAGCATTGTCTCCACAATGTCATAAACGTCGTTTATATATTGGACATGATCCATGCATCTAAGTGGATGCGAATAAGTCAGTAAATGCATTTCTGTACGATGATCCAGAGTAAGCACTGAAGAGGGAAACTCGCTGAAAAAGGCGTTTGGGCATAGCAGATCGACCGCGACACATGTTGGAGCTAGTGCTATGTTATTCGAGCCGAAGTGGTAAACCGAAAACTGCCAACAATAGAATCGTATACTACGAGCAATGAGAGTCTGCTAACCATATTTACTGTCAGAAGGAGATAGAGGGTAATGTACACTTACTGATCTTATGTCGCGAGTAAAGAAGACAAAGAAAGAAGGCAATCCGATAAAATAGTGTGCTATAATTGTGCTATAATTGCCGTGCAAATTAAACAAACGCAATCTCAGGATCTTGAAGCAAAATCATGGAAATTACGGCAGTGTTAGTCAGCATGCCTTTACATGTTGCAACAATACCTTTGATTTAAGAAAACTTTTAAGCCATCGTTCAATTAGAGATAAAATTAGCCAAGCTCAAAAGCGGATCTCTTAAAAGCAATAAGGTTTCTCGACTTGAGCCTGCGATCCAATCAAAAGCTAGTGCCTGGGCGCTGGGCAGTGGTCAATTAATTCAAACACGCACTTCGTCGTCGTCGTCACGTCGTTGTGCGCACGCTCCTACGAGCAATACGTATACCTTGAGCCATGATAACTATGAGGACGTAGTTGATCATGCCAGTTACTGATGTACACAACTGAAACAAATCAATTTATGGGTTTCCTTTTTCTTCCTATAGGAATATGGTGCTCCACTTGGTGGAGAACAGCTGGAGCTCCACTATCTTTTCACTGCATTTAAACGTCAAAAGACAACTCGGGAAAGACGTTGATCGTGCTCCTCAACCAGTCTATCCAGTACACCCGATCTGTTTCGGGTCGACGTCCTGCAACATATACTGAGTCAAATGATACTGCCCAGACTCAATGCTTCTGTTTAGTAAGTTGCACGTAAGTTTACATAAAGACAACCGACAAACTTCACGCACCGAACAGAAACACTGAAAGAAAAGCTACTTGGAGTTGTAGACATGTTCTGTTTATAATGCAATTGCAAGTTCTACAAGTTCTGGGTCAGGATAACATTAACGGTTAGGGCATTCAATACTGCTTTCCTAGGAATCTCGCTAGAACTTTTCAACGTTTTTAAAAATATGTCAGGATGTGATTTAGTTACCTGTGTAAAATCAGAGTTTAGAAACATATTTTAGACGGTTGTAAAACATAGGAATTTAAGTTTAACAAGGGGTCCCTTGGGTTCCCAGTCACTGTCTGTAAATGAAGAGACCGTATTCGTGTTCTCGTGTTCTCTTTCTGTGTAATATTCATGGAGAAATAGTATTTCAAATACTGCAAAATCTCTGGGTAGCAAAGATGCTAATGAGCTAATATATTCTTTGTAAAATTTTGAGCCTTCAAGCCCGTGTTGCCCAAAACGTAAACTGTATTCAATAAATACATCAGGTGATTCTCAGGCAGAGTTAATCATGTTATGAGCTTTCAATATCCAGAACTGATTTTTTGAAGCTCCATCAGAATTGATGAATTGCTTATGCTAATGAGGCAAATATTGTAAACAAAGATTCTCCTATTGCAGCCTTTGTGTCTTATTTTCACACACTAATTTTGATACGTATTTATACCCCTGTGAGCCGCACAATTCCCAGGGCCAAAAATGGTGTCCAATTCTCTACCTTAACATCATAGCGGGAATGAAATCCTCCGAAGATACACCTTCAACTTTCACTATGATATAAAAGGTGACTGAAATTTCACGTATGTATGAATTGTAGTTAAAAACATGGACAAAAAAAAAACGTTTTTATAGAAACAACTAAATTATCGGAGTCTCGTAAACGTGAAGATTGCGAGGGAGTTGAGCATTTTCCAGCTTATTTATTTATCACATTGCAAAAGAATTGTTTTATCCACCAAAATTTTAATTCTTATTTTTGTAACTATGTTGGCAGGAAGTTTATCAAACAAAACAGAACAAGAACAGGACGATACACAGCAAAATATCTCCTATATGGAAACCTTGAAGGCAGCTGGCTTCTTTTTCTTGACAACACGTAGGATATAAATATAAAACTTTTTTTCTTTTAATTCGGTTTTCCGCAACAATAATCATTCTTCATTTTCTTTTACAGTTGTGACTACCCTAGTCATCGTAAGTTTGGCGACCCTGCCCCTCCAAATTGTTTTTAGAAGTTTTTACAATGAATTCATTGTATTCATTGTATTCGCTTTGAAAAAGGTTTAATAAACATGTACGGTGGTAGTTCCTTGCCTAGCAGGTGCAGAGAAACGTTATATTTCCCGCCTGCGGGGAGGGGTTCCCACATGAAAAGAACGGAGGTGCTGTACGTATCTTTTAGGGACTATAAAAGGCGGTTTTGTTGTTTAGGAATTGTGTTGTTTTAGAATTGGTTCCCCTTCGGGGCCTAAAATTTTAAGGCACACTGGCAAAACATGGTCTTTGTCAGGCCTCTCGATCAGGGATTCTTTTGAAAATTAGCGAAGAGAAACCCGCTCGCTCATGGGAGTTGCCCCCGGGATTTTCTATTGGCTGGCAGATCAGCCGAGCCAGATCAGCCGTTCTGGTGCGCTTTATCAATCTCACCTAAAATAGCGTGACAGACCAGAAACGCTAGAAACGGGGTGACTTAGGTTTGATACTGGGTGAGAAAGTCATTGTAGGAATGGAAGTAAACATAAAGACGATTGTCCAGTTGAACCACTGATCCCGATTTACTTGATTGTGACCGGAGATGGTGGTCTTGTCGCCAACTGCTGTTCCTGTGGCATACGATATCAGGAAGGGGGCCAAAGAGAGGAAAGAAGTGTAAACCCAATACAGTCAGTGGTGCAGCTTTTTACCTTCCCTTGGTTCATCTGCGGAAACGTTTGGATTTACAAAAACTACCAGCCAAACTACGCCGATCCAGAGAGCGCTGACTGCTGTAACAAGACGTTGTACCTGTTTGCATTCTGGGTCACTAACTCTTACTACATTATATTTAGTCTGGTGCTAACCTGTTTCTGTGTTGCCGGCACTTACGCGGCTACCACGATGTGCCTCCAAAAACTAGGCAGAGGTGAAAGTTAAATGATGGCGACACTTAAATACGTCTTTCTTTCATTCGTTTATGAAAAGAAAAATATAAAAGATCTTTAAAACGTCACTAAATATATGTCTACGTTCTGCTAACACTATCTGTAATAATGAAGATGGAACAATGTAACAATGAAGATGTTTTTATTTATTTATTTTTATTTTGAATTCCGGTGAGGATTCTCAAAGTGTTTGGTAGGGGTGTGCGGTTCTGTGATTTTCCACACCCTATTTCAGACCTGACCTGATCCAAAAATTAGTACCTGGCTCTAATATATTACCGACCAGAAATGACTTCCATTTGCTTAAATATTTGAGAAGAGCTCCAAATATGCCAATGTACTTTGACGCGCAAAATCTATACCCATATCCATATAGCCCCTTATCGGGGAGTGCCACTCCCCCCCCGTTGGTATTGAATGCGATGCAGGTCAGCAGTAAGCATCAGCGAGCGCGGTACTTTTGAGAGATCGCTCGAGGCGACAAGCTCGTTAAATTTTTCCACTTGAAATTTGAATCATTGCATGATTTCGAGACTCGACATAGTCAAGTCTTGTTACTCGAAATTGACAAGTGACTGTTTTTTTTAGTCATATTCAATGGTCATAAATGAAGTTTTATTTTGAAGAGCTCGACCCTTGGGCTATAAAAGCGATATTGAGCGTCCTCTTCCTTCCGTAATGGGAACAGAGCGTTCTAATTTGCATAGATATACCTCAATTTGATATGACTCAAGGTTGTAAGTGACGAGATTTAAGTAAATAATAAAGAAGAGGGTATTCACTACATCAAAAACTTATTTCCCTTTCTTTAATATCTAACGTCCAATAAAATTTTGTGACGTTTAGAAAGAAAAATTTATATTTGGAGCACAAGACTATTGAACATAGGTTACAGAGTACACTGGATTCAATATCGTTTTAAATGTTTGGACGAGACGTACGTAACGTATGTTAATATGGTTTTCAAGAAAATGTTTCCTTAATTAACAATTTGACATATGTCCAATACTTACCCAGTAAAAGTACTTTGGACACCGCATAACCAATATAAGGTGCGTGAATATTTAGCTTTGCCATTTACCTAACACGAACGCCTTCCAAACTAAAATGTGGCGTTCCAATTTGATAAAATTCAGAGCGAATACTAAGAATCACCTGTAAAAGGCTGCTTTTTCGGTGTAAAATTGCAACCTGTCTCGGTGAATAGTTATTTTTACGTTGCAGGCTGAGAAGTTCCGTTGGAAATGAGTGTAAAATTGGCCTAAAGTGAAACGCAGACCTTAGACGGAAATCTATGATAGCCATTTAATTCCAAAGACGATTCTTGCGGTACACTCGGAATCTTAAACTAGTGTTAAAACTCACTCGAAAAGTTTCCCTTTTTGCAAGGAATCAAAAAATTCTTCCAAGCAATGTCCCATTCTTTATTGGCGAATAATGTTTAAGCCACGCAGAAGAAACCAAATGATTTTTGGAATTTCTCGTCCCGAGACGAATGCAAATTTTTCATCCCCTAAACAACACAGTAGAGGATTCAGAATTTCTGATCCCCCAAAGAAAACTAGACAGGGTTCAGAATTTCTGATCCCCCAAAGAACACTCGAAAGGGTTCAGAATTTATGATCCCCAAAGAACACTAGAAAGGGCTCAGAATTTCTGATCCCCCAAAGAACACGGGAAAGGGTTCAGAATTTCTGATCCCCCAAAGAACATTAAAAAGGGTTCAGAATTTCAGATCCCCAAAGAACACTACAAAGGCCGGTCCAGAATTTCTGATCCCCAAAGAGCACAGGAAATGATTCAGTATTTCAGTATCACACAGTACTTAAGAGGATAGGAAAGTTCAGAATTGACCAAAACAGTAAGATTACTGTAACTAGACAGGGTGGGGGGAGGGGGGCGGAATTCCGATTTCTTTTGGACATCATAACAGATGATTATTTTTGATCTGTTAAGTGA
>OMLO01001552.1_pt1 | contig 17823 bp, 15 predicted proteins | sample 1674811 | NCBI WGS metagenome assembly OMLO01 (sample SAMN06265003, study PRJEB25207) | coral metagenome | isolation source: Coral host | place: Mexico:La Bocana,Puerto Morelos, Mexico | collected 2008-11-13 | reverse complement strand
ATGCTAGGCCTGCTAGGCTACGCTTGGATAATGATTGAGGTTGCTACCTGCTTAATGACTATGAGAAGAACCCTACAATACCCCAAAATGGGATATAACTTCGAGCCATGATATGACCAAAAATCAAAAGAGGCTTCACACTAAAATTAATCCAGCCAAACCTCCTGAGTGAAAAATGGTTGTATAGTTTTAGGTATGGGGCTCATTGATGACATCCTGTCCTGACATGTATGTGGATGGATGTCTAGGGTATCTAGAAGATGCACTTAGCAACAGATCGTTCCTTGCATTCCTGGATATCTATCAAATTTTGCCGTTGCTCATGATCGTTTCCACCCAGGACACCATTTAAAAAAAACACCCAGCCATCCATCTTGCCAAGAAAAAATCGACATTCAATAGGCATACTCTGTGTTATGGTTTGTGAAACTTCCTCTACCAACTCGCGATGGTCTTCCTCTCCATCCTCACCCACCACCACGTGACCTGTTGGGACGGACATGACTGGCAAAACCCGGCCACGGCCCGGCCGGTGTACCCCCCCACCCACTGAGATGGCTTGTGGATGCAGAGAATTTTAACCAAGATCCACACAACTAGCAATTCTTGGAAAATATTGAATCACGTGTGATCAGTTGTTGGGACGTGATTACGTTGTTTACTAATAGTCCTCTTATCCCTAGAGATCCATGTAGTGGCTTAGCGAGTGATTCGGGAATACATTTCTCACAAGGTGTTTGGTCCAAAACTCCCTGAGCACTGACATGTGTTTAGAGGGTTCTCCATGTAAGTGCTGATGGGATTCTGGATGGGCCCAGTCTATATCTTCTCTTTTTATTTATGATGATGATTGATCAAAAAATGGCCAAGATGTAATTAAACATTATCCAAATGATGGTACTTCATACTGGCTCCCATGTCGAATGTTCTTTTTTACTCGCCGTCCGCTGATGCATGCTGTGGGCACTGCAATTTGGTGGCAGTACAGTGCAACTATAGGCATGTTTGATTTTAAGTTGCCATCTAGCTAGCTAACATAGCCCTCCAATCGTGCTGGTATATATGTTCAGAGATGGCCTACATCATGGGCATAAGTTCAACCAGAAGCTTGAACTCAAGTTCTCATATTATATAGGCATGTCCACGATGCTGTTGACTTAATTTGATGCATTTCTGTGTTTGCCATGGGGCTTCTACGGCACCATGCATTGCGATCTAAAGGTGCCCTCCTGACCCCCCCTTGTGCTGCTTCAAATTTGTGATCGCCAGCCGGCAACTTTGTGCCAACATTTACTAAAAATGAAAAGCCACACAAACTCACCGCAATACACAAGTTTCTTACGAAAGAAAGTTGTGTATTGCGGGGTGTTTGTGAGGCTTATTAAGCAATTGTTTCTGCAAGGATTGTTTTAAAAATGTCTTGTTCAAATCATATTTTCAAACACCTCCTTGCTGAAAAGCACTTTGGCTCGTTTTGCGATCAGCATTGGCAGTGGGTTGCCTCAATGGCCATCAAACGGACCCCATCGATAGAAGAAGCCATGGATGGGAATGGTTTGGTCATAAGCAAGCCCATGAAGTTCAAGGTTTCAGTGTCTTAGTTAGCAATATTTAGTTTTAACATAGAATGCATGTATTTTAAGATCCGATATTGAATTATATGTTTTTGGTTTCCTGCCCAATTAGGCAACTGGTCTTCAGCTTTACCAAGCCCTCAAGACCTATGGTGAACGTTGGGGGCCCACCATTATGCGAAATGAGAACAAGGAAGTGGTGCAGTTCCCAGACCGGGAGCGTGCTGTGGCCACAGAAATGGACTTGGAAAACAATTTCGCATTGTGTAAAGAATGCATCATAGCATGCTTTGAAGCAAATCTCACTTCTGGGGATTTTACCAAAGAAATTCCTGTGTTGGCGGACTTTGAGGCGGGGTACCCATGCCAAACCCAATTTAAACAGATCAATGTTTTAAATTTATGCTGCTGACTCACCATTGACCAATATTTCAAAAATGACATATCATCTTCATTTAGTGCACTCTGGGCAGGCGGCAATGTTGTTGCTCTCTCTACGCTCTAATTTCCATGTGGAATTTCATGGCAAACGGGGTGGGAAGGGACACATTCGTGTTTCTTGGCTTATCAATGACAAATCTGAGAATCTCCTTTGCATGATATGATGATGTTTGCACATGACTCAGTACTGTACTATCTGTTTGTAGTTTCTTGAGCTTTTGCATCTACCTAGGAATGGGCAAACCTTGAGGCCCAAAGATTGAGGAAGATCCTTAGGTATCTTGTGGACCTCACCAATCGCACTTTGGAGAGCAGGCTAGGTGATCATCGACAAATCCAATCATCTAAAAGAAATCTTCCTTCCTAGACTGCCCAGCTCTTGGAGGAATGAGAAGATCAAGCTCCTCAAGAATATCATCGTCTCGTTCAGGAAATTTTGCATGGAGAAGGCCCTTTATTGATACAGGGCTGGGAAGTTTGGCAAAATATGTAATATATGAATATATGTATATATATGTACTGAATTTCAATCATGTTTCAACACCAAGTTTAAACTTGAAATGCTGAACTGTTTTTGATCAATAAAAATCTGCATAGAACATAACCACCTTTTGTGTGACACTAGAAGCTGAGGTTAGTTGTTTTCTTGTTTGGTCACCACCTGGTCTCCCAGTACTGGTCAAGTAAAGTCATTGCTATATGAAAAAACAGTTATATGGTATGTATATAAATATATAAAGTTTCCCTCTTCACCAACATTCCAACACAAACCCTTTGTGCGCCAGGCTGCTGAACTGAACGTGCCAATTCAGGGTGGTTCAGGGGCCTTGGCAAATTTGGCTGGAGAAAATGAGCTGGAAGAGGACTCATAGGTTTTTTGTTTCTCATATATATTTATGACTGAAAATCATCCCGAAAAAAGATCTAATTAATACATGTGTGATGTTGAAAATAAAAACTGTGATTGCTGCGATATGCAGGATGCTAATCCTTTGGAAGTGGACTATGATGATGAGCCCATTATAGTTTCCTGCACTATTGTGGAGGGGTCTGCGGATGATGCCCTGATGCATGTGAAACCTGAAGTACTAGATCATGAGCTGGAGGACACTTAGCAACACATTAATCCTGGGTTGGTCGAAGCTCAACTTTAGCCTCTTTGAACGCATGTGTGTTCGCTCTCGATGTGCCAAGTAAAATAAAAATATATTAGTTGATCGTGTTAATTATTTATTTTAGATGGTTTTTGTGTATATATATGCATATAGTACATGCACTCAAAGTAGAATGAAACTAGAAGAGCCTGCCAGACCCAACTAATATTTTAAGCCCAACTCAGGATGAACAACTTGGTGTGGTGGCTGGGGCTATGGATGGTGGCCAGGAACAACAGGATGTTGCAATGACTGCTGAGGCGATTTTGGGAATAGATGAATTGGATGATATCTATCAGTTGTGTCACATATATATATATATATACATATTAAAATCGAAACATTCCAACCCTTAATATATATATATATATATATTTAAATCTATTTACTTGAACTTTAGAAGTACTCAAACACATGTCAGTGATAACAAATAAAACACAGCATAAGCTCATAACATCGAAACATTACATACCACTAGTACTAGTTTACATTTGCCTGCTTGCTAATATAGTTTATCCAAAATCATGTCATTTAACTTTGGAATTTCTGGACAGGGGTTGCCAGCTGAAGCACCAATGCCTGCGCATGCTCTAAGTGAGGCGAGAACCAAGCCTTTGGTTGACTTTAAAATGCAACATGTGAATTGTTTTTGTTTTTATCTATAGCTTATAAGCAGTGAATGGTCATGAGAAACTCATCATACTAGCTATATACAGCGTCAAGTAATGTGTGCCCGCAAGGCACAATCACTGGTGGGACCTGCTGCCTATGTGCCATACCCTGATCGCATCCGGGCGTTTTTTGGGAAATATCCAGGTGCAACACAGGAGGAGGCTTGAAACACATTGTTTTGTGATTGGTATGTTGTAGTTAATGTAGTTGATTTTTGCATTTATAGCTCAACATATGCATATATATATACGTATACTTTGAACACAAACATATTCACTAGCTTGTGCAGGTTCAAGTTGATGGAGAACTACCTGCTGCTGGTGACAGCCAATTGCAAAATGTTGAATCTCCTTCTCCTGCAAAAATCACAGGTTTGGTTAGTATGGAAGGTGAAGGTAGTGAATCTGTGGAAGTGCATCCACCTTCCCCTGAACGCTTTGCTCCGCTCAATGCTAAGAAACCGCGTATGGAAAACCCCTTTGCCAAACCTGCTTCTATGCCTATGGAAGTGAAAAACGCAGCAAAGGAACAGGTTGAGCAACACACAGGTTTAGGTAGCACTGCTGTGGAAGTGAGCATCACTGATCAACGGGCCCTCAAGAGACAACTTGAAGAGGATGAGAAGGTAAAGGCTGAAAAGAAAAAACATGATGCCGAAAACAAAAAAAAGGAAGCAGCAAAGGTGGCCTTGATGAAGGCTGAGGCAAAGTTGGCGAAGGCGCAAGCAAAAGCAAAAGCACTAGATGAAAAGGCTCAAGGGGTTCGAGCAAAACGAAAGTTGGATGGTGAGTTTGCAAAGGTTTCTGATGGCAAAGAAGGCCCACCTGTCAGCCCACCTAAAGCACCGAAAAGGTCTCGTGGGAAGAAAACACCAAACACGAAGAAGAAAACAGCAGAGGCAAAGGTAGTTTTGTCACCCAAGGCTAAGGCATTTGCAGCTGCAGCATCCAAGGGTTCTAGCTCAAGCTTAAGCAGGGAAGCAAAAGCAAAAGCTGCGTTGGCGAAGCTGCGCGATTTGAACCTATGTGGCTTGGAACTGCCTGCTGAAACTTTCAACAAAATGATTCTTGCATGCATCTGTGCAACATGAACTTTCAAAAGTTTTCTTTTCCAATTTAATATGTATGATCGATATGTATGCATGTTTGTCCTTATGAAATTCTAGTGTGCCTTGCAACAATTGATTAAGGAGCTACACAGTGCAAGACCCGGGCAAGAAGGGGGTTAATATTGGTGTGGTTTTGTACCAACAGTCGTTCTACCTTGCAAGGGCCAACCCCGAAAAGGCTCTAGAGCTAACGAACCGGGAACCATACCCCACGGGTGGCTTGACCATTGGCTGGCATGGAGATATCGCAAAAGCGTGTTCCCAGCTTGTTTATATGTTGTTTGGTACCATATGATGTTTTGAACTTATCTAGCTAAAAGAAAGTTTTTCCTTTAATAGATCTGTTTGTCCTATCTGCATCCTCTCGCTGGCCAGGTGGGACATTGCAAAGCAGTGTGCTATGTGGGAAGCATGAGAGCCTATCGCACTTGCGGATCTTTCGCTGTGGATGCGAATGAAATTTTGCTTACGCACGGCTTTGTGAGTATGAACTCTATATATATTTTGTTTTGTTTATATAATACATATAATGATCATTAATGATATGTTTTCTGGTATATATTTTTTTGATATATATTAATATATCTACTATACACATAAAGTTTAATGTTCTTTGGCTGTTATCGGATTTGAATTTATATATGTAAACTTCACAAATGCTGTAGTGATGGCTGTGCCGCTTTTTGATTCAGTGTGGCTAGGACATTGCTCATGCCTAGTGGTGTTACTGACCCATTATATATGGATGGTGAGATTATGTTCTTCAAAGAAAAAAACATGCTTCATATTTAATTTGAAATTGGTGTTGAAGTCAGGCACCTTCTACAAGGCAACATGTGCATTAGGTCCCCACGGCCTGCCTTGAAGCTATGACGATTGCTATGCCGAGCTTGCAAAAAAGGTGAAAGTCGATATATAATATCGATCATTATTGGATGAAAGAAATGTTTGTTTTTGAGAATCAATCCAATATTTGTATGCAGAAATGTATTTGTTGTTTTCCTTCACCAAAGTCTTGGATAGCCCTTCCTTTGAGCTGCCCCCACGCACGCAGGTGGAAGATGCTCAACCTCGAGTTCATCGAATCGAATCAGTGCTGTGGTTCAACAAGGTGGGAAATATATACACAAGTTTGATGGGCTGATGGATATGTGTAGATTTGTTTATTTTAAACAATATTATCTTGCTGGAAAAGTGAGATGATAAGACCTGAAATCTATGTGTGTGTGTTTCCATTAAATGTGGTGGGATTCAATGCTATCCAGTTGGCCTTGGCCAAATATAAATTGGTGTTTTGTGGAACCAATCAACTGGTAGTACTGATCTATATCTGAATGGTAAAGATACTGTCTTTTTGGAATCAACATAAACTTTGGCTGAAAACTCATAACCTTTACCAACTGGGCTGGATATTGAATGTAGATATTGCCTGGCAAGGTCATGACGCTGCTTCAAGTAGTGGTGCCCAAGGTGCCACCGACCCCGATGCATGTAGACCAGCAAGTGGGAGTAATGTCATTAAATTATCATTAATGTATTGGTCGATCTACCAAATCTTCATGTTTTTTTATATCTAGCTGAATCTGAAGCTGCCATGGGCTCGCTGCCTGCAACTGTCCATGTTGAAATGCGATGAAAAAAATCTTGAAGTAACAGTAGCCATCTCAACACATAGCATTTGTCTAGTTGTGTTGGTTTATAGTGGCTGCTTTTTGACCCATGGCGCGTCGTTCCTTGAAGATTTCTAAGCTGCAAGCTGCAGTATTACTTTGCTTGGGATGTCCTCCTGTGTTGACGTTTGCCTGCAATATGAGATCAAAAAATATAACATTTGAAATATTTTGATATTTATATATATCAAAAATCACCATGACAGGCCAGACAAAGCAAACTTGGACAAACAAAGCATCAGCCTGAATTATCTGAAAGTGTTCGTATGCAACATTATATGTAAATATATATTAGATTTTAAAGCAACTATATTCTGATCAAATGTCACATGTTAGAAACAGGTTTGTGAATTTGTATGTTGTACCATATGTGGACCATATGTGCTCATGGTTCCTTTCCTTTGGATTGAAAGTGTTTGGTCAATTTGGATTTTCATGAACTGATTGAACTACTTATGTTCATGTTTAAATTTTCTTTTCTGTTCATGGCGTTCAACAGCCGACCGAGCTCAGGATCCATCTCCTGGACTTTATCTCCCAGAATCACTGTGATGATTCCTTCCGGGACCCGGGTAAAATGCTGGCTGGAATTTACATATCTTTATAGATATAGAAATTATATATAACAACACTGTATATGTAAATTCAGTTGTAGTATCTTGTTCATGCTGTTTTGCCTTTTGAGTTTAAGTATTGTTTTTGGTGGGACCTTAGTGCAGGGGAATGATGTTTGAATGGTAATTAGTGTTGCTGAAAATGGATTACGAACAAATCCTTCGGTGGAACCGTGATCACTCAGCTTTGCTTTGCAGGATTTAACTTGCTGCGAATTCTACAGTGGGGTCGCTTCCATCGTTGCTGGCTTTCGTTCCTGGGTGGCTGGTGCTTGTAGGTTAACATATATATATATATAGATGTACATTTTTTCATGGAGGACAAAATCGATATACAGTTTGATTTTGGATGAAATCAAAATTGAAGATTTGATCGATATATACTTTAAATACATGATGCGACATTTCTCACCCAAAATTCGAATCTGGTATACCCAACTCTTTATTCATATCTAGCTTCAGGTACATATGGATGTGGTGCCACTGCGTTTCTTAGCAATGCCAATTCATTGTAACGATTTCTCTTTTCCAGCCTTTTCCCCCCTGAACTTGGGTCCATACGATTTTTGCTGCATTTTCCTGTGCCAACCAAGATGAAAATTTTGTTGTGGGTGTTGTTTGGGTCTGGACAGTCTAGGCAAGGCTTTGACTGGGAGAAGGATGCCTTGCAAAACATTTGCCTTGTTTTGGGGCTCATAAACGCATTGAGAAATGTATTGAGAATTCAATACAAAGGTCTTCTATGGCTGGGTGTACCCTGCAACAGCTTTACAACAATGTCAATATCACAGCATAGGCGATCAGCGGCCTACCCTTATGGCAGGCAGGTCTGGCCATTTGTCATTCAGGGCAACACTATTTGTTCAAGATCCTGCTTGCTGGTGTTGGTGGCTGTGGTGCGTTCGGTGGGATTCTTCATAGAAAACCCTCTACGTTCAACAATTGATTTTTGGCCCTATCTCAACTTTTTGATTCACCAAAGCTGGCTCGGTGTTCAAAGAGTCTCATGGTAGCTTTGCTGGATTAATTGGATTACCCAAAGTTTTTATGTTTGTTGGCATAGTTTCCAAGCCCAAGACAGAAATTCAGGGTTCTAAACTCCACATGTTAGCACATGTTAGTGAACTTATTATATGACATAAAGTTGAAATTCAAACCCCCTGAAAAGAGAAATCCCTATGTTTTTATATTTGTACAAAAAAATCATGTTTATAAATATATATACATATATATACTGGCCAGCTCTTGCTTTAGGTCAATGGGATTCTATGGAGGATGGAGTGTGAAACCGCAATTGGGGATCGCCAATGTGACCCTTGGCTTTCCTGAAATGTTCAGTTCATTCAATATATATGTGGCTTTGATTTGATCTAGATCCATACTTTGATACATTGAATTTATTTTTACCCAAAACAAGATCTTTCCCCATTCTGGTTTGCCTTGGCTTGATCCAGGATTTGGGCCGGCTATCTCAACCAGCCTGTCACACGGGAATGCAAGAAACAACTGAAACGAAAGGCAGAGAAGGAGGGCAAGGAGATGGTGAAAATCACTTGGAACAAACAGACGGGTAAGAAATCAGTGACTGGAACTTAGTTGCTCCAACATTAATATCATATCGTCAGCTTGAAACTGATATCTTTTTTTACATTTCGGTTTGTGATATTAGCTGTACCCATGCTTCTAGCTAAGGAGTGGTGGAAAGGACATGAAGCTATCACAACAATACCCTCGAGCATTTGGACAACATGTTGCAGCCTACCATATGGAGTACAAAGAATCTGAAACTAGGTTGGAAATATATCATCTCAAGAAAAAAACTTTTACATTGTTTTCTTTGCTGTATGATTAGAACTAGTTTTTATTAATTCGATGGCTGGGAAACTTGTGAAAGACCAAAGCCAAGGAATCCATGATGCCTCCGGATCTTGATGCATTCATACGGAAATGTGGATTCCAGGACTAGCAGGGTTTGACAATAATTGTTCAGTCTTCATCTTTTTGACAAAAAAAGAAGTCACAATTAACTTGGTTTGAATGTTCACAGCTCATGGATACATGCGTGGTGCGGTATGCATACACCATATATTATATATATTTACAAGTTTGTTTCTGATATATATATATTATTTGAAACCTGTACATATTGGAGTTGTAAAGATAAAACTATATTATTGTCGGGCTATTTGGTGAATTAATATGTGCATATTATATGCCAAAGCGATATGATCTTTGTGAGAAGGTGCGTGTTTATTTTAGAATTCTTCAATATTACCATATATATAAAAACCATTTTAACAATATCAAATATACTTCTGATCAACCTTGGGCCCACCATTTGTCGTCCTCGGGATCCAGGAGCCTCCAAAGAACTGCTGGAATGTTGCAGAGCTCCAACCTTTGGTCGATTTTGTGAACTCTGCGATTCAGCAGGGGAAGCTAATTCCGGATAGGTTGGTGCCAGTGCAAGTAGAGCCATGTAAGAAGGTAGCAGAACTGGTTCGAAAGCAATATCTAGATGGGAAATGATTTCCTTTCTCTCCAAGTGGTATGCAAAACTTGGAAATCAAGTGGAGCTTTTAATTTGATTTTCCAATTCGATGCTGATCAAATCCCAGAACCATGATTGATGTTTGAGTCAGGGGAAAGGATATATATATATTTATATATATATATATAGCGCTACACATCTGAATATATAATTGATAATATATATATATATATATACGAATCATACTTCTAGCTGTCCCTGAATCTCGATCATCGGTTCATTTTTCAGGGCTCAGTGAAAAACGCAACCAATATGAATAATATATATATACATGTTGATTGTTAAATCTGGAGCCCTGTAATTCGACCTTTATTTGCATTGCTGCGTACAACACGTAGCTCTATTGCGACATATCACCTGATCATGGAAAATGAGAATATGGTTGCATACAATGCTAGCACTTAAGCATGCATAGCATGCATGCATGTAAGATGTGTTTTTGTTGCAGGTAGAATTGCAATTAGTATACGCTAGCTATGACACAGCCATTTTTTGCTACACTTGTGGTGTCGGGTATCCTGTTATGAGCTTGCCTGGAGCAGGACCTATTTGGGTCAGTCGATGTTGCTATATGTTGATTTGTTGTACTTTGGTGGAAATAGGGAACCCCAAAACATACTATAAACTGTGAGCCTCTAATTTTGGGAAATGAAAACTGTACGTGAGAATCACCCCAAAATGAAATGTGAAACCTTTAATCTTCCGAAATGGGAAATGTGAACCCCCCCAAAACTGTGAACTGTGAACATGCGAGCCCCCTAAATTTACAATTTATTGACCAAAAATAGGAACTGTGAGAATCCAAATATTGAAATTGGAAATGTAAACCCCAAACTTGTGAACTGTGAACATGTGAACCCCTAAATTTGCGAAATATGGGCCAAAAATGGAAACTGTGGGACTACAAATAGTTAAAAAATGAAATGTGAACCCCAGAACTGGGAACTGTGAACATGTGAACTCCTAAATTTGACCCAAAAAATGGAAACTGTGAGATCTCATTCCTTTCGAAAAAGAAAATGTAAACCCCAAAAACTGTGAACTGTGAACATATGATTCACTAAATTTGTGAAAAAAGGAAACTGTGAACATCCAGATTTCCCGAAATAAGAAATAACATTTGTCAAAACTGGGAACTGAACTGTGAGCGGCCAGAAATGGAAACTAGTGAGCTAAGCATCCACAATTTAGATCTGATGAACTTAATTTTTGGTGCCATGTGAACATATTTGATCATATGTTGAAAAATATGGTTGCGTTAAAATGCGTTAATTTGCGTTCCATGTGAGTGCTGACAGAGTTTGATGCGTTAATTTGCGTTAATTTGCGTTAATTGGAAAACTCCGTTTTTGGACTCCCTGAAGGACATACTTTGGGTGATCAACAGATGCCTTCAGCTGTAAAGTCGAAAGCATCACCAGGCCAGCATTCGGTTCCATGGCTATATATAGAAAATGGATGGAAATATCCTAACTGTCAACAAGTTCACTAGTTATATGCAACCAAAATAGTGGTACCCATACCAATTTCCACCCTTGGGCTTACCTGCAACTCGACTTAGGCAGCAGCGAAAGCATCGCCAAGCCTGAGTTCGCAAGATAGCTTCGACTTTGGGAAGGAGATGGGTAGTTTGCAAAAGCGGTTGGCTGAGGTAAAGAGCAAATCTGGAACCTTGGCTTTTTTTGTGGAAATGATGTAGCTGTAAACTGGTACCTTCTGTAAATATAGACAACCTTTGAACTTGTTTGGAACCCATGGGTGATCAAGAACGGAGGGTATTTCATTTATGCCAACTTATACTGCATATTATTTTAAGATCATAAGTTGGTGTCGCATATACAACAGCTGCTTCATGAAGCAGCAATAGAGTTGATATGTACATTTTTTTCGAATGATAGATGGGAAATCAAAATTGAATTCACCAGTGCGGCCAAAAAACACTGCCTTGAATGAATTCATGATGAACACCAACCCTGTGAAAGACTATCAATACTTTAAACCCAGTTGGTGACCCCTTCAAGCTGGTGGATTCTGTATTGATTAATGATGTTCTTGTGAAATATTATCAACTTTTAAAGCCCTAAAACTTAAATCATATAGAATTTAGAATACAAAGTTGTAGCTGCTAGAGATCATATCTAGCTAGGCATCCATTCGTAAGTAAGATTTAGGGTGTCCATTAATCACATCTCCAGTACAATATTATTTAGGTTCCATTACTGGCCATGGATCCCATAATTGGTAAAGAATTGATTAATTGAAATGTATATGTTAATTATTCTCCAGGCCTCATGGAAACACATTTGGGTCCCCACATTCACCTATATATATATATAGGGATTCAATCTGATTCTATTATATTTTTAGCTCTGAATGAGGTGGTCACCCTCCACACCAGCCGTCGATGGTTGGTCACTCTCCACGTGGCCTTGCGAGTCCTCCGGTGGCCACTCCTGTTCGGGCTGTTTCCACCAGGAAGGTGGATATTCCACCGCCAGTGGCCAAGCAAACATTTACCCCAACCAGAAGCCCTGATCAAAAGAAGGTGAAAACAGAACATCAAGAAGCTATGCCAAAGGCACTTTCAAAGGCCTTTTTTTCGTGATGATTGTTTGTGTGTTTTTGAAAAAGGTCTTGTCATTGTGTTGAGTCTTGGGAGTTTCTCAAAAATATCCTGATATTCTTATGGGATTCTTCCAAATCAATTCAAGGAGCCAAATTTGTTATAGTACCTCAAACCCAAAAACATTTTCTTGCAAGTCCCAATATAATTTCGGGATTGTATGCAAATATCTACATATGCATGTGACCAAGTTTTTCCCTTTTTCACGACCCTGCCTGCAAAGGCGGGCTGGCGATCACCTGTCTCAGTTGCGAGTACTCCGCATGGTTACTGGGCTTTGCAATTGATACATTTCATCCCTTCCTAGACATCCAAATTCTTCCTGAGAAGGAATTTTTGGTAGAATTGATGATCCAAACACCTGTTTTTTTACATCTTGTTTTTGAATTTCCCGATGTCGGTTTGATCTAAATGATTGTTTTCAAGTGGTTATATGTTTTAAGGTCTTCGTATGCGTAGCACCCAGAGTGCATCTACTTTGAGTATGGGTGGTGCTTATTCTCCTTCGCCTACCTGTCCAGATCTACATGACATTGAAGCATGCAAGATGCCTATGGTAGAATATGTTTTGGGATCCGACTTGGAATTGATCAAGGCTGAGAAAGAAACCCTCACAACTAGATTGGCTCACTGGATTAAAGTACGGGGGCCTTCCCCAACACCAGAACATGTGGGTGACTTCATGCAATTGAAAGATGCCCACGTCATTTGGGACTTGATCCAATCCAAACACCGAGCTTCTGAAGATTTCGACAAATTGAATGTGGTGTATCAAAAGCTTACAGAACAAGTTCATATTGCAAAGGCGAAGCAGCTAGAGAAATGGAAATCCACCACTGTCTCGAAGAGCCAGGTAGATGACTTAGATTCTTGGGCTCAGAACAAGCTCAATGCTGGTTTGGAGTCAGTAAAGGAGGGAGAACAAAAGCTAGCAGGGATTATTGCCGATCTTGAGTCTGCACTGCTTGCACCCATCAACAAGATGCTAAGAAGCCTTCAAGAAGAGGATGAATGTGATGAACTCATGTGTGAGCTAGAACAAATGTTTGGGGATATGGAGATCGATGAAGTCCCCAAAAACCCCGAGATGGATGCTGCACAAATTGCATTGGGACATGTCCAAGCCCTTGAAGATGGCCCCCAAAAAACCGCTTTGATGGCAGTGCTGGAAACGGCACTGACACGTTCAGAGGTGTGGTTTCTATTTGTTTGTTCTGTTTTTGTTGGAAAATAACTTCAATTCATATATGCATATGATTTTTCAAAAAGACTAAAAGATATACATAAGGTTTTTCCGGTAAATCTAGCTAGATTGGTTCAACACACCTTTGGACCACACCCCTAAACCTTTACCAATCAGGCTGAAAAAGGATTCCTTTCATACTGGCCTAGGGGGATTGCCTGGGGTGTGCTCCATGGGTGTGTTGTAACTTTGAAAAAAATGAATTCAAAACAAATATCAGGTTTAAGCTACATAATTACTTCAAACACCATCAACATATCTGGGATAATGTTGCCCCCTGTAGGTGGGATCTCCTGAAACCTCTCAGCTTGCGGAAGTTGCCCAGCCTGTGTCACCTCCAGCTGAACTTCCGGCACCAGAGATGCCAAACGATCCAATGAATCAACTCCCTCAGCAGGCTTTGCAGGAAATTGCGAGGAAAGACACTACTGAACTCGAGGCTATTCGCTTATATGTTTCAAAAAATATATACATATGTTTCTTATATATATATACCTGGGGCAACGTTGTGCCCTCTTTTGGTTAAAGGTCCATGCATTGAGGGTGCTTTTTTGGGGACATCAAAAACACGACCCGTTCAAAAAAACACGACCCTTTCCAAAATGGGGGTTTGAAATGTTTCATACTGTTTCCTACAATCCCTTCCTTTCACACCATCAAAATGCAGAGAATTCATCAATGTTTCCAACATATGGGGTTATATCTTGTCAAAACACCCTTGATCCAAAATAAACATTTGATGGTCGATCAAAGTCTGGAAACATTGTGCATTCTCCTCTCAACCTCTCCCAATCTGCTCGGCCACCGCTGCTGGTTTGTGACCTCCATCTTGACTCTGTGTGTTCGATCCGCCGTTGGGGACCCAAGCTTGGATGAGCAACAATACAATGCGAGAATATGGTTCTTAAGAATGTTTTTCCAAAATAAATGACAGGTCTTTAAGATAAGTCCTATCAATTTAGGGTGGATTTTGGGTCTCACCTAAGAGCATAGCCATCCAAACCGCGGCGGTCCAAATCAGACCGCAGAAAAGCTTGGTGATACAGAATGAGGCTTCGCATCAAAACATTTGTGGCCATCTGCCTAACATTCACCCTCCTGCTTAATCGGGCCCCACGGCCAATATAATCTTCTTGACATGAATTTGTCAGGGCAGCAGGGTTGACTGCCCACTCGCTAATACCTGCTTGTTTGATCAAATCATGCGCACTATGCGCAATCATGTGAACCTTTGGGGTCATCGGAAATCTTTGCTTCCGTCTCCTCAGGCACAAAGATGCAAGTTCTGCATACTTTGCCAAGAACAAATACAAGTATTTTCCTAATCGCTTGGCCTCTGGAGATGGGATCCAAAAGCCGCTGCTGTACATGAACCCCATCGCCATATTGGTTGCAGAAACACCTTCAGCCTGAGATGAAGAGAAAAATGGTGGTGAATGGTGGGGGCATGGAAACATTGATGCTGGGAGGTGGAAGATTCAAAATATTGTCCTTTCTACAAAACAAAGCAAAAATACACCAAATCTTCCAAAGCAACGATGGCAGTAAGAACTCCATCGGTCGTCTTTCCAACAATGTAGTTCTCTGCAAAGAAGCCTAAGAAAAGCATCATTTGTGTGGATGCATGCCCCTTGCTCCACTTGCCCGATGGGCACGCACTGCTCTGAGGAAAATTCATTGTGTCTCTGGAAATCTCTGAGATGTATGGTGCAACCTTTTTTGCTTTGAAGTAGTCACGGTAGACGGTGGTGATCCATGCAAATTTGGCATCAATGAATCCCCCTTGCAAACAGTCCAGACCGGACTCCACAATGCAAGCAAACGAGCATCCCAGGTAGCTTTTCGCCACCCCGAGATGCAGGTTGTGCCACAGATCTGTAGCAAAGAAGCTAATGGCATCTTCATTGTTGAGGTTGAGGCCAGCAATGATTTTAGGCGTACTGTCCCATGGAAGAGTCTGGTAGATCGTTCCCTGCCAAGCTGCGTTCATGTTCACATCTTCAAATGGGATGGCAACCAAACCATTGTCCCGATCTTCTTCTTGTCCAGCTGCGCAAAGATGGCAAATTCCCTGACAAGGTTTTTTGCTCTTTGGTGCTCGCGGCACGTGCGAGAATGTTCGCTTCAGGGAACCGATTTTTGCCAGGGCTGGCAAATCGCCCTTTGTTGACAGGTGGGCTAGCCACACACGATACCTTCCATCGGACGAAGCTACGCCCTCATGCAGCAGCTTCTCAGCATCACGAGCATACTCTTCCAACAATTTCTCCATCGCAGTTGGATGCTCTTGATACACTGTTCTGAGCATAGTTGCATAGAGGAAGTTGGTGGAGAAGGTATGGCCTGTGAAGTTGAGGCCCATTTGATTCCGGTCAAGTGGGGCCTTGTGCTTCTGCAAATTCAGGTATGATCGAGTACCGCGGCCAATGCATCCAGCACTGCTCATCACCCAAATGCCCGCATGCTGATAGGAGCGGCCCTCATCTGTATGTGACAGAAAAGGCACACACCATTCTAGTTGTATCAAACCACTGTCAGACAGCTGCAGGACAGGATGCTCAGGTTTGAGGGCACGGTACCTTTTCCAAAATTCAGCTAGCACACTATTCATCTTGGGGTAGGAGGCCACACCAGTCATCGACTTTGCAAACCGTTTCGTATCCAGCAAGTACAGAACCCACGATGAAAGCTTCACATGGGGCCATGCTTTGAGCTCTGGAATACCCAAATCAAGGTGATCCACTGTCACTGGACTAAGAAGACCAGCATCTTTCAAAACTTTGTGAACCCCCTTCTCAGCATTCGATAAGGGGATCCTCGCAAACCGTTTCATCTCGCGACTTGCCTGTGGGTTTCCCAGCACCTCCGTCTTGGCCAGCTCCACCACGTGTTTGCATGGGACCTTGGCGGTTCGGTAGCAAACGAAATAAATCATTTGCATTTATGGCGGTTGGATCTGATGGAGGCAAGGGAAAGAATTCCGATTTGGCTGGGGAAGGAGTGATTCATGAAAATGCTCAGGCCAATTGCAACAGATATCAGCACATCAAACTGGTGGGGTGTTTCACGCCAAGCACCGCGACAGTTGTTTTGCTGCACGCGTCGGTTTGGAATTAGGTGAGGCCCAAAACATCCCAAAACTATATTACAAAAGAAATAGGTGACCAAATCACCCAACACGGCAGGATTGATCAGCTCTCCCACCTGTGATGTAAACATAGTAAGGTGGAGGTGGGGGGGTGGCCCTGTTCAGTGCTCCATCCCCCCCAGTTCCACCCTTGTTCCTGCATCCCACATGTTTGTGGAATTCTGAAATTAAGGCAGCCTCCAACATCGAGATAAGGGATCTGGAGGAGCAACAAAACATCATATGCATTTCTGAAAACCCAGTCTTCACATAGGCTTTGTATCGAATTATGGGGTTGCTAGTGATGCCTATTTTGAATACGCATAAACGTATCCCAAGTTTCTGTCTAAAAGCTATGACCCGTTCCTGACAATGTGAAAGAATTTTTCCACATGTCACACGTTCAGCTTGTGGGCTGGGCATGCAATAGTTAAGCAAACCCAAAGGCTTGACAGTACTCCAGTCAAAAGTTGTTGCATCATAGTTGTCATCTAGCGCAGCTATTTGCATCAACTGTTCCTTACTGGGTAAAGTGGTGGGTTCAAGAAACATTTCAGCACGGTAGCAACCTTTTTCCAAACAAGCAAATATAGGAAAATACTTTTGTACCATATATCAACGGTTGATTTTCACAGTGTTCTCTCAGATTGCAAAAATGATACCCTTAAGATTTGGAGCTGAAACGAAAGTAATTGTACTAAGAATTTTCTGAGGTTCTTTGGTCATGGACCGTCCGGCAGCTGCAGCAGCGGGAGGAGTGCTTGGACGAATGGTTGAATCAGAAATTTCCCCGGTTGTTCGTTGGAAGTATTCTGCGAACTCATCATTGTCACGATCATCCCGGAAACGTTGCTCAGTGGACTGGTCTTGTCCTGACCCACAAGTAATAGATGGGAGACTTCCTACAAGCTTCATCTTCCTAGGCTGGTTCAATCGAAACAAAAAACCCATAGATTACATCTTAAAATAACAAAAAAAAACGAACGGTACAACACCAAATATCAATTCAAACCAGAGGTACTTGGAAGATGGTTGAAGCAATGGAG
>OMLO01001551.1_pt1 | contig 17823 bp, 11 predicted proteins | sample 1674811 | NCBI WGS metagenome assembly OMLO01 (sample SAMN06265003, study PRJEB25207) | coral metagenome | isolation source: Coral host | place: Mexico:La Bocana,Puerto Morelos, Mexico | collected 2008-11-13 | reverse complement strand
TGACAAATTACGCTCACAATCCTGGGTTACGGAAGCGTTGCCATAGCAATTTTATAATTTCACATGTGAAATTATAAGTTACGGCTGAAAATTCGCGCCAAAATTAAGGAGTAATTTGTCACCCATGATATTAACATGGTAATTGTATGGTGGTATTTGAGGGTTCACGTCATTCATTATTAACAAAATTACATTTTGAAATCATATAGTGGTGTTTACTTCCTGCTGAGGTTTAATTTAAAGTGTTGTGCTTTACTTCATAAAAAAATCCACAAAATAGTTGTATGAAAAACTTTCAATGATTATTATTCATTATATTTCCATGATCTTTCATATCACTGGGATTAATCTCAGCTCACCACCTCAATAATTACTATTATTTGTATCTTCTATGGGTCTGTAAAAATTGTATGTAAAATATTACTTGATCTTTTGTAGAAAAACATTTATATTACATTTATGTAAATTTTGTTCCCAATAGATTTTATCATTTTTAATTTCCTGTGAAAAATTTTACATGACAGAAAGATTGTAAAAACTTATTATCATCTAGAACTACTGTTGTACAAAAAGATCAATTTTAATAGTGACAGATTGCATACTGTGCATTCTCTGAGTGGCTGAGATGCTGTGTTTTAACTTCATCATTGCATACCCTCTATGAAACAAGGCCTGGCAATATCAATTAAAATATGTACTGTACATATGTAAATACTTGAACTAAACCATTTTTTCTTATACTAGTTAAACTCAGTCTGATAAATTGTCTGCAATTCTGATTTTCACGAGCAAACAATATATTCTAAGGTTCTTAAAATTTGTACATTTTGATTTCCATGCCAGTTCTAAATTCTCTTATATGAACTCAATTTAAAATTTTCATAGAAAAGTTTAGGGAAGGCCTGTTAGTTACAACATGTTTTACTTGGTAGAGAGGAATGTTCTGATTTTGAGAAGCAGGTAGTTTTTGGTGAACTTGTGTGTTTCCTTAATGTCCACAATATTTGCTATTTTAACACAAAATATTGTTTTTTGGTTAATTTTGTACAGACGATTGGAGCAGCTTTTTGTAGAAAGGATCTTTACATTCAAGGCAGGAATCTATCATTAGCAATATGGGTAAGATTTAGAATGTACTGTCATCATATTATCCTTACATTTTGTCAGGATTTTCGTTATTTTATCTCTTCTTTTTCAAAATTTTATTATTATGTGTACAACTCTTTTTTTAATTAAGGACACTGCAGGAGCAGAAAGATATCAAGCTATGAGTGCAATGTACTACCGCAGTGCACGAGCAGCCATCTTATGTTATGGTTTGTAGTGACAAGCTTGTATTTGCTTTAATAGATCTTGATATTAAGGAGACAGGTTTTCTGATTTTTCTGCAAGACCTTTAAAACTTATTATTGTTCTGAGCAGTGTTGAAATAATTAGCACTGAATGTAACTTGTCCTTCATAAGCATACTTTAAGCAATGACAGCTGTGAACACCTTTTAAAAAATTGATCTATATTTGGCCTTTGAATTTGGTAACAGTATTTGAATCTGTTTAGTAAGCCAATTGGTCCAAAAACCTGCTCAAACTAAATTATGTGTATTACAAAACAAAATTAAAAACATTTTCGTTTGTGGCCTACATTCTCCAAAATATGCAGAGGATGTCTACAAAATGTTCAAAGATTTCAAATGCTTGTGCATAACCTTTGCTCTGCTCATTAAGCCTTTTGTTTGGTGATGTTTTCTTTGTCGTTGAGATACCCTTAAGCTCCCTAACCCCTAGAGGTCAAGTGAGGGCCTTAAACTACTGTAAAAAATTGAGTCAGTGTCCCAAGCTTTTGTGGATCTATGGCGTCATCATATAGATGTTAATTTTCTTTACACAGATCTTACAGACAATGCCAGTTTTGATAAAGTCAAGTTTTGGGTGGATCAACTAAAAGCTGCTGAACCTGTAAGTTGTTTGAAATGGTGACCTGGTTTGGCTCAGATCAAACTTGCCATCACTCACGCTAGTATTATGTGCTCACTGTTAGGACTGCAAGATTTATCTTTGTGGAACTAAGCTTGACCTGATAGAAGAAGCTGTTCAAGCCAGGGCAGTACAGACAAAAACAGCTTTGAATTACTGTAGAGGTCAGTTTATTAAGGATGCCAGATGTACATGCTGTTATAGATATAGTATCTACATATATATGAATCCCAGGGGGACTCCCATATATAAAGGACAGGATGCTTTTGAGAAATTTTGAAAACAACACCTAAATTGTTCAAAGGTCATATTTTGTGCGCATGGTTTGAAAGTTTTTTTTTACCTCTCAGAGGTAATTCTAAAGCAACGCATTATCTGACACTTTCAAATTTTCAATAGTGTTTAAGACCATTGCCTCAAATACCTTCTACTGATAAAGTTGATTATCAGATACCTCCTGCCATATATGTTTTAAGCTTAATACCTTAAAAGGTTTTGCAGGCATTGCAAAAGCTCTTTCTATGGACCTTTTGAGGCAGAGCATGGGAAGAGGTACCAAAAATGCTTTTTTAACCCCTGAAAGCTATGACAAGAAACCCTATGAATTTATGATTATCATCGCAGTTACAGTTTGTATACACACAACTTAAGCAGTTGTGAAATTAAAGCCTGAAAACTGGTAACAGGCTGTTCAGGCCTGAATTTTTTTCAGGCTTTAAATTTCACAACTGCTTAATATATTGTGTGTAGAACTGCGATGATCAATCATAAATTCATATTTCTCTCCGTAATTCAAATTCAGATGATCTTTTGTATATTCAGTTGCAACAAGCAACCCTGTACTTTTTATATGGGAGTTTCCACAGTGGTTATCATTTTGCCACGTTTCTTGTAAATAGATGCAAATGATTCTTTTAGGAGTTGGAGTTATGTTTGACCATTTATCGACATGTTTACTAAGATAATTATGAACTTTGGAATTCAGTTGAATCTGTCATGAGTTGGCTGGTCATCTTATGAGAGGCTACCCTGGCGAAAAAACTGTCAAGGATTCTCAAGATCCCTTGATGATCTTCCTGAGGATCTTATCAATGATTAAGATCCTCAAAGATCTCAATCAAGATCAAGGATTTTAAATTCTTGTCAGGCCTTTGAAGGCCCTTCAAACATTTTGCTCAAGGATCTTGCCTTGATATTTGAAGATCTTGGGGGATTCTTGTAAAGATCAAAAGATATAAAATCTTCTATTATTTTGCTGAACCTTCCAGTGTCACCTGAAACTTTTGAAGCTCAAAGCCTAACTAAAGAGTGCATTTTTAGCTGCCATCAATTATCCTAACTACAATCTATGATAACCTTGAAAAAATAAAAAAAATAAAAGTAAAACGTGGATCAAAGCCTGTCAATCACCACTATATAGACATGACCTTTTGGATCTGTTGTTCAAGTAAACTTCTGTTTCCCCTGAGCTCAGCTGAGACACAAATAGCAACATAACATAGAACCATTGATTGGGCAGAGTTTGTGAATTTCTAAAAGATGCAGTTAAGATCTTTCAGCAACCCATGAAGTCTTTGATAGGTTCTTAAGAATTTTGTAAGGTTTTTTACTAGTAAGGGTAAAAATGTAACATTTGCACAATGTGGGACTTTGACCAATTTTTGGTTTATGGAAGGTGGTTGAATTTTAAAGATGTTTTTTGTTAATTGTGTGCTTAAGTAAATCATCCTTTGTATTGTTCTTTCATGTAGACATTGGTGCAGATGTGTTTGAAACATCAAGCAAAAGAGGATATAATGTTGGTATGTTTCAATATTAATAATTTTGGCAATAAATGACTAGAAGGTATCAATATATTAAGGGACTGCTCCATGTTAGCTACATGTTCTAGTCTTAAATAGTGACATGTCTTTCCCAATTTCTGTTGGCAGACAAAGTTTTTGAGAAGATAGCTGAAGATTTTATGAAATCCAGCCATATGACCGCCTCAGGTATGACAACTTGCTTGTGTTGCATATTGTTAATATTATTATGTAACTGCCATCATCATCATCATCATTATTGTTGTCATTGTCATCATTGTCGTCATCATCATCAGTTGCAATTCCATGTGGGGGGTATTATTGCAATCTTTGTGAAAGGTAGTTAACTGTGTGCAATGCAATGCACACTGCAGTTGTTTCACAACCTGTTGAATTAAAAAAATATTTAAAATTCTACTAAATGCAATTTGGGTAGTGGATTCGAAGTCACACTTCACTAGTTACATAAAGTTCAGTTGATCTCTTAGAGATCTCATTAAAAGTAATACAACTTTAGTCAAACTTTGTATGATAATACACTTGCTTAGGCCATGCTTCTTTATTCAGTGGTCTCTAAATCAACTCACAGTAAAAGAAACTAAAAGGAAGTCAACCGTGTGACTGAAAGCACCTGAGCATTTATAAAATTTTATTACCGGTACTTTTGTCAAGTTTGTAGTTTGTAGTTTGTAGTTCTAACGATTCTTGTGTATTTTTTTGGTTGTTATTAGTTTCTACAATTGGTGTTTTTCCACTGTTGAAAGCTGCTAGTTTGAGGTTTTATTCAGTGACCTCTTTATACAAAATAACTTAAAAAATTGTGGCATCACTGCGGGTTTAAACTGATGTGCAATAAAATGGGACGTGATCTTTCCTCCTTTTTCATCAGGACCAAAGGGAGATGTGAAGCTTGACAGCAAGTCTTCAGCAAAGAAATCATGTTGCTAACAGAAGTGTTATGAAATGATGCCTTGGAGAGCCTATGGTGTGCAGAGTGCAAGATATTGTTTCACAGGAAGCCCATAGCAATTGGAACAGTCAGTTCTATTCTCAGGGCAGTTTACTACTCAATCCTGAGTTAACACACTGACCTGAAAAATAAAGATAAAAAACTAAACTTAGTTTATATTAAAAATATATAGCGTCAATTTAACTGTAAACATCAACTTTGTTTATCCAAATTATTTTTTTTTAAACCAGTTTCGAAGAGAAACTAACAACAACAAGTCGTCCACAGTCAAGGTGTCACCTACTAAAGCAACATCTGATAAGTTATTTTTAAACAACCTTCAAAGAAACACAGCTTTTAGAATCCTTATGCTAGCTACCATAATGATTTGACTCAGTTCCTAGACAGAGTAAGGTCGTTATTAGAGACAGGGATCATAATAGCCATAAAACACATAACCCTATTTTTTTTAAAATTTAAATTATCTTCTGAATGTATCATATGAAAAAAGAAGAACTCTCTTTTGAAAGAATCGTGCGCAGATGTGAAAAGTACTGTTTAGACACTGATAATACCAATTATTTTGCAAGGTAGAAATTTTGTTAGCAGTGGAGAAACAAAAGGAACCAAGAATTCTGCTAGCACACTATAATGGCGTTGTAGTTCAAAGAGGAGTGCTTGTTAAGTGCTTATTTATTAGAAAAGAGATGCCCTTTAGAATTCTTTTAAAAGTGACTGTGACTATGAAAATGAAGGCAATTAAGCAGTTCTTTCACATCACTGTGTTGTTTACGACTTCTAACTTAAGTCTTTGAATGAAGTTGTGACATTACTTGAATGAAAAGAAATTTAGATACTTCTGCCATTATCTGACTTTGATTTGAGTGAATATTTGTCCTACTTATATGAACAAAATGAAAAGTGTACAAACTTTTATTTCATACATATGTACTCTAACTTATAAATGTTATCATAAGACATTCCTCAAATTATCAGCATGTTTTCAGTGACAATACAGTTATCTAAGTTAGCTTAAAGCAGCGAGTAGTGGCAATACCGAGTGTGTATTTTCCATAATTAGTTTGAGTTAGAAGTTTGATTTAGAGTGAAAGTTTAAGATAGGAAACAATAAGAATTGGATAGAGTCTATCATTATATTTAGAAATCAGAATAGAATTTTTAAGCTGTGCAGTGTAACCATCAATATGTTAAGTGTAAGTGAATTTTTTATATGGCTAGCTCCGTGAGCGGGAAAGATGAACCAAATCTCGCGCTGTGATTGGCTACCCGAGCGGGCAAGATGGAGCTATCTTGCCCTGATTTATCATGCTTTGGTGTTTAATCCCAATAAATCCTTTGTTGGCAAAGCTTGTTCAGTCAAGGTGGCTGGAGATTGGCCTCGTTGTTTGCGTGTTTATGGACCGGGACAAAGTCGAGGTCCAGAAACACGTAAAAAAAGAACTTGACTAATATCCAGCCATCTTGACCAAACAAGCTTGGTCAATAACCCATATATCGTGTTTGTTTAAGACTCGTCGAGCACGTCCAGCAACTCGGGAATTTTGCAAGAAATTAAGCCAGTTACTGGACAATGTTGGTGTGCTGTAGTCTTTACAAACTCACAATTTACTTGTGAAAATTATTCCTAGGATTTTGATTTCTCTTTTAGCCATTATAGCACATTTATGTAGCATTTATCAACTTATGTGCTTTGATGTATTTACATATAATGATATAGGTAACGTATGAAATATTAGCACATTACTGTTGTGTATTTTGTAGATAGCCAAGTGATGCAAAGTAAAATTGTATCAGTTACAACTTTGCTTAGAAATATATCTTAATATTTTATACATTTAGCCAAAGGTTAATGTTCAGTGAAAATTTTGCATTACGTTGTCTACATGTGCATGTAACATTTTAAGGCGAAACCAATCGTGCAAAGCCATTTTCAACTTTACAGTCGCATATAAAGCTCCTGCAACGCTCGTTGACCAATCAGAGCCAACATGTTTTTTTTTTCGACCAATCAAACAAATCATGACTTGGCTTACGTGCATTTTCCCGCGCTCTACGCGGAACGCATTTTTTTTTCGCTTTAGATTTTGATTGGCTAATTGCCCTTTATTGTGGTGGTTGTCAATGTGCAGGCTCGTATCGCTCTCACGGGATGGAATATGTTAGGAAAGTCCCGTCACTTTCGAGTACCTGTAAAAATGTTATTCCTTTTCGTTTTGAAATCCTCCAGAATAAAAGAGAGAACATATTATTTCACTTCCTTTTTTGTTTGTCTATATTGATTTAAAATTTCTCGTAGACGCAGAATTAATAGTTTTTAAGCACTCGAATAAGTCTTAAAACTGAGTCAAGAAAAGGAGACATCTGTGAGCAGTAACACGGCCGTAGCACCGCTAACACAGAGATGCGCTGGAAAAAATTAGATCATCTACATAGTGCTGTATTTAAATCGCTATAAAATTTTATCTCGAAAGGTAATCCGGTTAGAAAAAGAGGCGTTAAGATGAAAGCACAATGAAACTCACTCGGACTAGCATTCAATCCTAGGTTGTGGTGGGTAAATCAATGCTCAGATTAGGAGAGACGTACAGGTGGAGTAAGCGACCCTCTCTGGCGAAAATGTTTAGTCAACATTTACTTATTTAAGTGATAAATCGTGCAATTCCCTATCCTGTATGTACTGTATAACTCGAAGCGTGCGAAACTATTTAAACACCATTTAAATACCGTTTTGATAATTTAACAACTTTTAAACCAGTTACCTGTAGTGAGGCGTGCAACGGTTCGCTCTCGATTTAGTCCCACTGACGACAAACGTCTGACTTGGGGGTCGTCTACTGTCCAAAACAACGTTACCTGCGGTAAGAATCGTTATTTAACCTTTCCTATGTCAAAAAGCAGAAGAAATACTTTCGAACTTTACATTCGCTTTCCTTGTGTAAAGTTGCGATAAAAATTGCACAATGAGATAGAATTATTTGCAATTCAAATAAGAATTTAACATTACTGCACGCTTTGCATTCCAAATTGATTGCTGTATTCCTTTATTAAGATCTAACGCTGAAAGCTGCTTAGGAAATCACGACGCATTTTTTCGTATCGTAAAGCTGCAACCAACCATAAAAAAATTAAATTTAAGTGAGAACGAAGATGCGCACGCACGCTTGCCATTGGGTTAAGGACGAGAGAACTTGGAATTGAGTGGAGTTGTTTATTACATCTTCACCAACATTTAGGGTGGCTCTGTCCGCTCCGGGATTGTGTTTTTTTTTGTTCACGTGTAGGAGTTGGAATCACTTAAAACTAAACTTAAGGGTGTTTTTACAGGTTATGCTGTTGCTATGGTAATCTGATAGCATAATTGTAGAATCAACGGAACAATGCTGTATTGATTTATGAAAATGTAACAGAAACTGCTACAATTCAATGTTGTTTAGACGAAGAGGGAGTCATGATAATAGACAAGATGTTAACAACTCAGCTTTTGCAAATGAATAAGAATCTAGTGCCTCTCTCCCGCCTAGAGACAGGAGATTCTCTAATTCCAGGGAGTGGGGCGGGGGGGGGGGGGGGGCGGGGGGGCGCTGGCAAAAGTAGAAATACTTCTACTTATCTAATGAGACAGAGAGCGGACAATTTGGCCCGCTGAAGCCTTTTACTTTATCTGCCAAAATGTACTAATTCTGCGACTACTACACGAGAAGGTGCTCGTTGTACGCCGCACTTTGTTATGCTTTTTTTTGCCCGGAGTGCGCGGAGTCTGCGGACTTTGGTTTCGCAATCAGGAAAGTTTAAAGATGTAATACAAATTATTCACTAGAAAAACAAAACCACTTTACTGCAATGACAGCAAGACAACACACATGTAAGTGCCTTTTTAAAAGGCTGAATGGCGTTACTTTACTACGCAACTTTTTTAATACACTTCTTAACAAAAAATTACATAAACAAATAACTACCTTTCATTTCCATGCCGGAATTTCACGCGCGAAAAAATAGAACGATTCTTGGCTTTTTTCTTCAAGTCTGAGTAAATAACACGTACGGTAAGTGTTTTTCTTATGTACAATAATACAGGCGTATGTAGCCTAGCCTTTTCAAAAAAGACGTGTTCTAAAGGAATCATTATTTACATTGGTCACTCGCTGATGGACAAAATTCAAACGACAGCTCTTTATTGTCACACAAAATAAACCTTTGTTAGCGCGAATTAGTACTCTAAGTTTGGGAGTAAACTCTGTAAACAGGATAACGACTGAGGAAGACAAATAAAGCCACACTGATGGCATAAAAACAAAAGCTTTAAAGAAAAAAATTCTCACTTCCTGAGACGGAAAACCACGCGAAAATAGACGCGAAAGAAAAAGCAGTTTCACGGTAGAATTATTAGTACCACAGCAGCAGCACTCTAGTCAGAGTTGAGTGTAAGACATACGCCCTGTAACACCCAGTGAGAGATGTGCTCATGAGTGGCGAGATCCGCTTCAAACACCAGTCCTACTCCCATGGCGTTACGGCGTTGCGAGGTCGTGTAGACTGGTGAACGGTAGGTGTTCTACGAAAAAAAGGAAAAAAAGAAATCAGCAAGAAGAATACTACGTGTAAAATGTTCAAGGTAGGCACTGGCGCGTATACTTTAAATCGACTTACAGTAACGGACAAAAGGACTTGAAACAAAAGATGGAAGACTCATTAGAAACACTCATGAAGAAGGTTGAACAACTCAACACCTTTTAGCATAAAACGTAAAAGCTTCTGTGACACTACACAACACGAAAATAGCAACGATGACGGATACGACGACAACTATTTATCAAATTACCTGTAATTTGAGCCTGTGTGCTTCTATGGGGATCACTTTCAAGACGGGCAGCTCTTCAACAAGCACCTTCGGCTTCGGTCTCCTTAAGCACGCTGCCTCCAGGTCCCACGAGGCCCCTTCCAGGTACAGTCCACTCACAAAACAACCGGAATGTGCCCTCTCAGTCACCTCCTCTGGGGTCCTGTATTTGGTGACTGTAGTGTAGAGAGTGGAGCGATCCAGTGGCCAGCCGTTCTTCCGACAGGTGGCTTGCACAAGGGCTGTCAAGTAAGACTCCGGAATGTGTAGCCCGGATAACCAGATCACTGCGGGTTCACCTTCATTAACCTAAACGTAAAGTAAAGAAAAACAATATAGAGTTCGTTGTAAAAAAAAAATCCTCCTTTCACCTCGCCATAAAAAAGCCCGACACGACTTCATAATAACGCACGTTTGTATTTCAAGGCTCGCCTCCCACCAGTGTGGCCGGGTTCGATTTCGGCTCAGTGTCATATGCGGGTTGAGTTTGTTGTTCTTCTCGCTTTGCTCCGAGGGTTTTTCTCCGGGTTCTACTGTTTTCCTCTCTCCACAAAAACCAGCACCTCCAAATTCGAATTCGACCTAGGTAAAACTGATGAGGCTTGCTCTCTAAATATTGTTATTTGTTTGTTCAAGGCACAAAGTGCCAACTTACCCATTTGTTGTACTGACTCAAGCGTTTAAGAAAATGTTCCATCCAGTTGCCAAGCGACTTAAGTGTGGCAGGAGCCAGCTTACGCCAAATGTTAGGAATCTGACCATTGAACAGTGCACGCGCAACCTCGTCCAGCTCACTGCTCATTCCTACTTCACCAGCGAGAGCCTGGAGAGGAAAGACAACCAAACAAGGTTATTATCTATCTGTCAGTGTGCTCACAAACAAGTAAGTCGTTAAATGATTATTTTAAGGCATTAAAAGACACTTTGAGGGTAGCCTGCAGTGCAGGCGTTATTTTGGAACGGAACGTTCGATAAACCAGGTTTTCGATGCCGCATCTTGTAATTGGGTCTTTGACCGGCAGAAGGTTGGGGCAGAAGAGGCTTCCTCTTTTCCTCATCGCACATTTTTTCCACCTCACCCCTATCCTCGGCAAATATTCCCTTGCCTCATCCCTCCACAAATCCACTACGGCGACCTAATACGAAAATGTTTACTCGCGCGCCAATAATATGCCTGCAATGCAGGGTACTTTGAGGGAAGAGAATCGATCTGGCCAACAATAAATAACTACAGGAATGTAGGATTTACACACCGGCGTGAATGTTTCAAGTTTCTCATTTACAAGAGCTTAAAATAAAATGGACAGTCCAGTTACATAACCTACCCTTTGAAGGTTGATGAGCGAAGTAGACATCTTCCTGATAAGAACATTAAACCGGTCCAGCTCTTGCAGCAGCACCACGTAGGTGGGCGTGACCTCACTGATGCTCTTCCTCACTCTGTCCACATCAAACAGAGGAGGAAGCTTGCCTTGAATGTCAGTGGCTATCTTTCCAATGAACTCCTCGCGGCTGACGCCTCCCGCTTCCCCGCCTGTCTGTGGCTGGAGCTCCACAAGATGGTTCCACATGTCCTTGGCAGAGTGGGTGTAGTAGCCAATCTCGGCATTGGGGTGAAGACCGAACACATCTGGGGTGTTGGAGAGGGTCAGTGCTTCAATGGCATCCACGTACAAGTCTCGGTTGCTCTCTGAAGCATCTGAAATTAAAAAAAAAATTCTTGGTAAAACCTGTTTTGAGATTCCCGAACTGCAAAGTAACAACCCCTGACTACTTTTTAGATCCTGTTGCATATGTTTTCGATATTCTACAAAATCGTCGGGGGTGGGGGGGACTGGACGGGGTGTTCGTCAAAAATCTGGAGAAGAACCCCTAAGAAGTTCCAAGATCCTATTTGTGGGTGTGGCTTGAAATATCTTTTACTATTAAGAGAAAAGAATCTCCCATCATATTTTTTGGCTTAGTACACTAAAAGGTACCACAATAGCTCCCACTGTGGACTCTTTGAGTCTGAACACTCTAAGAGCTACCAAAACTGCTTTTCTCAATTTTAATAAGGTTCGAGCAACTCCAGTATCTCCTTGGGGACAAAACCACGCCCTTTGACTGGTTCTCCCTTGTCCAAAAGGCCGATACAAATCAAGCTGGTCTCATGCAATACAAAATACATGCAATACAAAATACATGCAATACAAAACTCTTTTGGTAGAAAACTCACTGAGTAATAAATGTTTCTAAATGGTCAGTCTGCTTGCTAGGTCATGCAGGATTTTGACGTCGCCTGAAAAGTTGACTATCACGAATACACACCTTTCTCGGGTTTGGGAATGAAGTAGTCAACTTCTTCGTTCTTATAGAAATGGAATGGCTGAAAAGTGTCGAATATGAAGTCGCCCATGTACTCATCCATGTAGGTCTTCACTACGCGGCGATCAAAATCATCGATCACACGACCACCGTACATCACCTGGAACAAAACGGGACAGTGGACAACAAATTAAGACGAAATGCGATAGGAAAATCGAGTAACTTGAGTTTTTTAGTGGGCAAAAACCACGTACCAGAATAATTTTAGGTATTTTACTTATTAACAAAACAAATTTACAAAGTTGTGAAATTGTGCAAAAACAGGTAAAATGTCATGAACAGTTTCATTTCACCAGTACTTTCAAGTGTTTTATATGAACTTTAAAAATTGTTGCGATTCAGTGTTGTTAGAAATGATCTATCACAGGTTTACTCCTACTCTTGTGCTTCGTCAGGCCGCCCTGACAGTCAGTCGGTACCCATGTATACACCTGGGTGGAGGGAGGCATTGCAAAAGAAAAGTGGCTTTCCCAAGAACACAAGGAAACAACCAAGACCTGGAGTCAAACGTACTATTTTACAGTTCTTTAAAATCAACTGCGCTAGCTTCTTAAAAACTGTAGTCGATGATTGCACTGGCATCGAAAAGGTCTTTGCTTCGAACTTCGAGGAATCTTGATTTTTCTTATTTTTTTTTCCAGGCTGCTTACTCTCAGAATTTCGACATGGTTAATTCAAAATTCTCTCATTCGCATTTTACGATCTTCATCTATTATTTGGCTTGTGTTTGTAGCAGATATGATGCGCGCTCTGATTGGCTACTTTAGTAGTTATATGCATTATCAATGCATATAACTACTAAACTACTAAAATAACTACTAACTACATTCAAATAAAATTCTCACCTCGCCGATAAGATACTTCAAGCTGGCCCAGGGGATTCTGTTATCAGGATTCTCCAGTGACTTCGTCAGGTAAGTATTGAGTAGCGTCATACACACTCTGAAGTCTGACTCGTTGAAGTCATAAGCGATGTTCCAGCCAATCTTACCGTACTTTCTTCTCTCTTGTACCACAGCGTGGAAGAACGCCAGCACATACCTGTTTGAAAAACAAGTGCTTATTCAGAGATGGTTTGCTTCACATAGATTATGACCTGGAGATTTGTATCACGTATAGAAATCTACTAGACGTTTAAACCTTTATCCCAATTCTCTTCACAGACACCTCGAAAGCGCAATTAGAGAACGGCATTTGTAATAAAACGCGAGTAAGTTTACACTAAAACTCGATACATGTTTTTTATATTTCTAAAATAAACACAAGTGAGCAGACGTCTGCCTTGACGAGAATCCTTCCACTGTTTGCGACAAAGCTTAAATTCGACCAGAAACCATAACCCGATGAGATACCTCTACTGAAATTCGTGCGGTGCATGTCAAAGACTGGCGTTAATTTAAAACATGAGTAAGCTGTAATACATCTTTTATAACGATAATTGAAAACAAACTCCATTACAGTAAGTTCGTTCGGTGTATCATGCAATATAAAATCTCTTAACGTACACTAGAGGTGAGAAGGACTGGTGAGGACAATCTGCAAGCGCTTGATTGGTTATCTTGTGGTAGGTACTGCGCAAGTTCAACTTTAGACCGTTTGGTGGCTCAGTAACAACCTGGAAAGCAGATGAATGAGACAATTCAGATAGAGACAATGAAAAAAAAACAGGAACATCTTCGATCTACTCTGCAATCTCGAAATTTTTATCCCTATTGTACACCATAAATATAAACCTTGTAACAGTTCTATTTCTTACTTTGAGGGACCTCTGTAGGATCCCGATAGGGAACTCCGGAGTGGGGTCCGTGGTGAGCCAGAGCCTAAAATCAGGGTGTGGTTTACTGATCCTCTCCAGGACCTTCTCAAGTTCCCTCAGCCACTTCACCAGCAAGTGACAGTTTTGAAGCATCAGCCACTGACCTCGAGCTATCGCCGTCTCAAGCAGTTGCAACGCTAACTGTGAAACAAATAATGAGAGTAGTGTCGGTTTAGTTTGAACAGTGTTACAGCTCATGAGATACTCTTTACTTATCATATGATCCCTTACCAGTACATCCGGCTCACAAACACGTTATCGACCGAAAAAAAGAACGTTTGTAGCGTAGATAGCGTAATATATTACGTCGTTGCCGGCATAAAATCCTTATTGCAGGCTTGGTCACGTTGATTTTCATACTGCCGTCAATTGTAGATGCGAAGATAACATTACCTCTCACGCTCGCCGCAAGTAACAGGCGTCCCGGACAGTTGTGTCTGTAACCTGTATCTCATATAGTACACGTGTGTTTGGCAGGTCTAAAGCCAAAGAAAATGGCTTTTATATTCTCGCAAAGCATCAATTTGAACTTAGGATCTAGACATGCCCTTTTCTTTCTTAATTTCTTAGAACATAGGACTTTTTTTTAGAGGAATCGTTACCTTTTCTTGTCCCTGTCCCATAGCTAGGAACTTCAGTTTGTTTCCACCAAAGCCTGATCTCTCAGCCAGCTTCATCAAATCACTGGCAGGATCCGAGCCGGGACTGAGAATGAAGATGATCGGCGAGAACGGGTTGGACTGCTCGAAAATCGCCTCAAAACTAATCACGGGCGGGGTCACATACTTTTCGCTCATCCTTCCAGTCACAAAATTCGTAATGGCCAGGTAAACTCTGTCCACACGGAAGCAACGCAGCAGAAGAAGACGCTGGAAGTCTGTCAGCTTCTCTTCGTAACGGCCGGGGAAGGGAGCGGATTCTGGCGAGTCGTGATCACACCACTGAAGAAAAAATGAATTTAAACCACGATTAACTCTGCGTGATCAAAGTACAACTTTTGCTTAGTGATATACATTTTGGGATGAATTTTCTACCGCACCCGGGCTTTGGACTGTATACCGTGTACGTTTTTACATAATTTAACAGTCGCAGACTGAGAGGAAATGTGGCTTCACAAAGTAAGTTTTAACTGAAAAATTAACAACGAAAACAATATGCCTTTTCACGATTACCTTTTCTCATTTGCTTTGCAAAATAATCCAACATGTGTGTGAGCCAATTTCAGCCAATTTTGTCTTTTTTTTCCCTCAAGTTCACGTTGCGAGTACCTTTCTTCTCTAAACTAAGTCAAATGTATCTAGGGAAGACTCTCTTATCTCTCCCAACCCCCACTAGCTTTCCACTGTTTTGCAGCTTGGAGGCCTGTGGCAGAGACGGAATCCCAACACAGGTTGAGCGATGGGAGTACAATACGTATGAAATTCTGCCAAAATACCCCAAGAAGGATTATAGCTACACTATACGAATTGTGTTTCTGTTTTAAACGCTGTACCTCTTTCCATTCACTGCCATTTCTTTCTATGTCGTCAGATAACGAACTGAACGCTTCAGGAGTGACAGCCATCAGTCTCTGGATATCTTCCCAGCCTTGGTCCGGTAACCAGGGGAATGGCTTGGAGCGAGAACTCTTCTCTAAAGAGATGTTGCCCTTTAAGAAGAAATCCAGCTCCTCCGGGTTAAGTTTGTTGTCGGCCTCCATGATCTTGATTGTCATTTGGAAAGAGAACAAGAGCTTGTGGCGTTCAAACAGACCTACAAAACAAATTACCAACACTTAAGTATTATACAAAGTTAATATATGAAAATCATATATTTGAACTCCGGAGAAAGATATGAAGACATGATCGATCATTCAGTCGCAGTTACATACACCAACTTATGCAGCTGTGAAATGAAAGCCTGAAAAAAAAATTTAGGCCTGAAGGGGATTCGATCCCATGCATTCATAGTACATTCATAAGTTGTGTAAGGTTCAATTTTGGAAAAAGTTATTTCCTGTCGGTTTCTCATACAAACCCTGTAATTTCTGCCCACTTTGCCTACCAGACAAGATGGCGTCGAAAGCCGCGATTAGGCCTATTCCAAAATCATTGGAAATCGGTGAAAGGTTAATCCTTACCAGTACAAGCGTAGTTGTAGACATTCATAGTTAGAGTATCCATGATGTTCTTGAGTCGTTTTGGTAGAATGGAGTCTGGCAGACTCTTCCTCAAAGACAAGTCAAACACTTGCAAGTATGAAGCCAGTGAGTACTGGTACATTGAGTTCACGGCGGACATCTCCGATAACACGAAGAAGAGAACGGCTCCTAGCTTAGCCGCTGGCCTGTAACCATCGCGGAGCTTGTCAATATCGATTGCTGTTTTGGCACCAAGCTTCAGCTTCTCACCGACCTGAAAAACAGTAATATTGCAGCGTAATTATAACCTGATGTGTTTTAATGTAGATCTAAATACAGAACCCAACGAGCTACTTTAAGCTTGTCATCAGGCCGCAGAAGCGAAAGTTTTAGTTAGAAGATTCCTTGAAGACTGAAAAATACACTCTTTACTATAAGAAAACTCCTTTTTCTGGCCGATACTGAATATTTTTTTTTCTCCCTATTTTAGGATGAAAATATTCTTGAGAATATTTTTGTTTACAGCGTATGACATTTCTGTTGTCTGGATGGTGCTAAAGTAATGAGAGAGCCAGCCTGCAGACATTTAAGCCTGATATAACGCACATAACTTCTTGCAGAAATGTTATTAGCATCGAACAGACAAGTTTTGTTGTTTAGAGAAAAAAAGAATCTAGTTATAAACACAATTTTTTTTTCGGTTTTTCAAGTGAAATTTAACGTGGAATTCACTCGTCAGGCAATGAATTTTTCTTGAACCGCACAGCTAAAGCCACCTGAGCAAAACCAAACGTTTTCTATTTTTGTGAGTCGCATCAGTGCGCAAATAAAGGAAACCCTGTGTTTTCTCGTACTTTTGCGTGTGAGTGGTTTCCTCAAATTTTCTAAGATTTATATTTCAATTCGAGGTTTGGCAAACATTCGCTTTCTGTAAATTCGTTCATTTCCATTTTTCCTACCACGATTTTCATTTTTGTTTTTACGATAGCAGCAATTTTTGCTCGCGACTCACGTCAGCAATATCGCTTCATGCACAAGTGCAATTCTACGCTAAATACCCTCCCTTCGATAGCCAATCAGACCGCGGGTTTAGCTTTAGCTATGCGATTCTAAAAAAACACGCAAGTTACATCCTATCCGAGATGTAACTATCGACTGCACAATATAACTAAACCACAGAAGAATTATTTACCTCGACTGCCTTAGACTTAGTGTCCTCCAGAGTCTGAACCAGTTCAACATTATCCAACATGTTTCCCTGAGACGTGGCAAGCTCACGAAGGAGAGTGTCCTCGAGATCCTTCAACAGTCGTTTGTTATCACTGAAAAATAAAATGTTATTTTATTGGCACACAATCACAAAAACAACAGAGCTGCCTGACTTGAGAGCGCATCATAATTAACTACTTATTTACCTGAGAGTGAGGTCTTTACGGGAAAACCTCAAACTGAGACATACGTGGCCCCACCCCACGGGGCTTTTCAGAGTCAAAGGTACTTTGACTCTGAACAAAACTTAAAAACGTAGAAAGCCAAAAACGTGAAAATGATAACGTGAAAAGAAGACGGATGTTGAATAACGACCTTGAGATTTGAGATTTTGTAAGCCTGTGATCGGCCTGTGGGCATTACGGGAGACTAATGCCCTAGAATTATCCAATCAGAGCGCGCGTTATATTTGCTACAAACAGTAGCCCTATAATATTCAACCTTATTGAGCGCAGTTTAACTTCTAGTGGATGACTTCCTATATTGTTATCAACTGCCTGTTTGACAATCTACTAATATTATAAGGAGAAACTGGATGTTGAATACTCCGTAACCAGTTGAGGTCTTGCGAGTGACCCTGATTGAAATATCATGTTTTATTTTTTTCTTGGCTTGTGAGCGGGCGGAATTCTCTAAATCCTGCAATCTGATTGGTTCCGGGAGCGGGCGGA
>OMLO01001550.1_pt1 | contig 17826 bp, 8 predicted proteins | sample 1674811 | NCBI WGS metagenome assembly OMLO01 (sample SAMN06265003, study PRJEB25207) | coral metagenome | isolation source: Coral host | place: Mexico:La Bocana,Puerto Morelos, Mexico | collected 2008-11-13 | reverse complement strand
ATAAAAGAAAAGTCCTCTAGGGAATATCACGTGGTCTGTAATGGGAAAACAAACCGCCCAAGCTAAAAAGGTCTATAAACATTATTTCTGGAGTATACATTATTGACGAGTTCTAGTTAACAGTTAGATTATAATTTTAGAATTTCTACGATCTTATAGTCAAATCGATCATCACCTCATAGAGAACCGACATTAACTCCAAATCATAATCTCCAACCATTTTTCTACGTGGAATTAATAATCAAACTTCACGCTTATAGAAAAATTGTTCAAACAGAATTGTCATTCGAATTTCGCAGCTGCAAACGTTTGCTCAACACCTTTTAGAGTGTTTGAATTCCAGAAGCTGTGAACCTCATTTTTTCATCCTTCTCAGGAATTCAATTGTCCTGATTTGTTGATAAATCAGTATTCCTCCGAAATTTCGGAAAAAGGAGAAAATTTCGCCATTTTGGTAGACAAGCTACAGTCACTGCACACTAATACTGATAGCGTACAATAGGGCAACCAATCAGATTGCATTTATTTACTAGACTAGAATTATACTACCGCGAGAGTATGTAAGAGCAATGTGTCACACTGCAATAAATGAAAGCAGCTTCCTTACTTGATTCATTTTCTTGAGGACACTGATTATTAGTTTCCCACCATTTCCGTCTCAAGTGGTCAAGGACATAATTCTCGTGCAAATGTAAAATGGCCAGACTGAAGTCATTAGTGTGTGGATCATTTGCTTGTAAAGCGAGCGCAAGTCCCTTTGCCGTCGTCAGACCTGGAACTTTTTAAACAGAGATGAAGAAGAGAAACATTAAATAGTGACAAATGCTTGAAGTGCTACACGAGCGAAGGGAACTCCTGAATTCCGTAGTGAATGACGATTGCAACTGAGCTCTCATAAAAAATTTTTGTTATTTGAATTAACATATCCCTTCGTAGTGCAACACTCGCAGTTGCGTAACAAGTTGTCCTAGAGTTGCTAAACGAGATATGCACGTAATACGCTGGCACAGAAAGGAAAATACGCTACTCTGGTATTATGGCGGAGCTATGGCGGAGCTATATGGCGGAGCTATGGCGGAGCTATGGCGGAGCTATGGCGGAACACCATATTCATGAACCTGACGGTCATCATTGCTTCGCACGACGACGACGAAGATCGACGACGATGTCGCGGTACCTTGGTGACCATACTCCAGCTAACAGGTCGACCCAGGAATTAAACGAAAATTAAAAAACTAATATTCTGGATTGTGAAAAGTGAATTGATCAACATGAAACAAGCGCGGGCGGTCTATCTATTAAACTACGAGAATTCATGAAAGCAAGATCATTAAACTGAGTTCATAATCTGGATTATCTGAACTAACAAGCTGCCATAACCACCTTCCCCGCCGCGGGGCCGACAAATAAACCAGAATTCTAAGCGATCATTTAATTTGAGCACAATTTAAACTAACAGTTACATTTTTAAAACTTGCAGTTACCTAATACGTTTTCATATGAGTTGGAAAACGATATTACACGCCAGCAAAAAGGTAAAATTGCGAAAAAGGTAACAGATGATCGACCAGCCACTACACCCCGTGACTTCCTTACGTAATTCCCGAGAAAAATGATCGTTTTTGCTGAGTGTGAGTCGCAGCAATTAATAATGTTATTTACCTACTGACAGATCACAAGGAGGCTGGTTGGCGGTATATTTGAGAGCGGGTCCATCATTGATAAACACAAACTCCTTCCTGTCTCGCACCCATTGAATTCCTTCATCTACACTTTGAACTACCGTGCCTTCCTTTTGAATTCTATTCCAGATCTTTTGGTATGTTTCATACTGACTCGTCTTGAATGCCTCGTACGTGCTTGCCGACTCCAATACTCCTACTTGATAAGATGATTTTACGATGTCTTCGAGGTTGTTGATGGGAAGGACAGCGTTCTTTACAGTGAAATAAGCGGCGAGATTAGCCGTGTAGGTTGATACAGATATAAGGATAGTGAACCAGTAGCATCCAGCCAGAATACGTCCTGAAAGTAAAGAAAATAACGAAAGAATGCCTACAGTCTCGTTTTTTTCTAATATTTCAAATTCTATAACACACTGTACGAAAGCTAAAGCCAATGAATGAGTTTGACAGTAATAGGATACCCATGTTATGCGCAAAGAACTCTGGAATCGCCAATTATTTCCTCTCGATTTATACCTGATTTTGTGGGGTGATGTACGATGTAAATTTCGCAAATAAACCTTACGCAAAGCAGTGTATCGGTGTATTTTATCACATATTTCAGGGTTCAACAAACAAAAACTTAATTACATTTTCCGCATATCAACATTGCCCAAGTCCATTTGCGATAAAATAACGGCGAAAAAGTGTTAATCTCTCTCCAAAATCCTTTTTTTTTGGAACGTAGAAACAACTTTTTGCCATACATTTCCTTCTAGCGACTTGCAATGTTTACCTCTGGCGATCACAGAGTTCTTTGGGCATACATGGGTATTCGATTACTGGCAACTCATTCATTCGCGTCTCTCTACCTGACAAGCTTCGTGGTGAATTGTCAGCACCTTGTTGCAGCATGCAAGCCAATGAGAACCAAAGACTGTTGAAGAAACTGAATTCCTGCGATGTTCCTCGGCCATTGCCATCTTTGTACCCATAAGGACTGTAGTAGTTTAGTACAAACACTGCAATAGCGATGACAAATTGGCTCCCAAGAATAGCAAACCAAACGTTGTTGTCAAAGGGATTCATAAACTGTAGCAGATCAGAACTCTGGCTTGAAGAAGTTTTCTTCAGCAGCATCTCTTCAGTGTAAAACATGTAGGGGACACTGAAGTCCACCACTCTTTCGCGGCGTTCAGTTATGGTGAGATCCGCAACAATCATATCAGCATGCTTTTAAAGAAAGGAAAAAAGAACAAGATGAACCGGCTTGTCAATAGCCAGTGGGTGGCCGTTTACCTGCCCAAATCAGGATTGATAGCTTAGCAAAAACAGGCTTTAAATTATCTCATGTTCCTTTAAGACGTACAGTTAGCTCCCGCCTTGCGGACAATCCACCTTACTATTACAGAAAAAATTACATCCCCAGCCCGCGAGACTAAAAAAAAATGCAAGAAAACGCCTCGCACAATTATGGATTCCTGTTATTTTCCGAACTAAAATTTTTATTGTTCTACCAACGTTACAATGGACGTCTTAGACATATTGAATGACAAAATTATTCTGCTTTCTTGGAATATTTCCTAGCTTGTAAACAATTTTGACCTCATGGTATAATGCAAATCAAAGAAACTGGGAACCGTAGACGATTATAGCAGTGTACGTAATACGCGATGCTTCACAACAAAAAACTATGTTATTTTCGTCACCCCCCGCTATTATTCCCGCCTCTCGCTCTTACAGATACCAAATGACGATCTCGAGGGTATCCGCGGCTAAAAAGCTCAAAAATCAGTAAATGAAAAACTCATCGGAAGAAATAATCAGAAGGAGGTTCACCTACGAATAGTAACAAGCACATAAAGAAAAAAAAAATAGAAAACCTCGTTTAACAGCTCGCCAATCATTCCATTCCAGTTTCCATTTTCCGTTTCAAAGCCGTACTTTCCATCAGGACTGACATAGATCTCGTAAGTAAACTTGAGTATTTTTGCTAGTTCATCCAGCAGGTCAATGCAAAATCCACTGTATGAAATTCTGCCACCTTCAGTCTTCTTACTCATCACGAAAGGTGCATTCTTTTGAAAGAAAGCGAATGGATCATAACATAATTCTTATCTCAGTTTTACCGAGAATCCAGACTGAGGTCGCGTGTACAGGCCGGACACAATGAGTTCCGTACTTATGACCAAGGCGCATCACATGAATAGCTTTGTTATAAATTTCATGAATTTTAATAATCTTATAAATTTTATGGTCATGAAGATTAAAAAAATAAAAGGTTAACTCAATAAAAGTTCATTTCTGGACATTTCAAGAAGGGTTTAAGACGAAATGATGTGGGATTCAGGGAATTAAATCGTTAGTCTCTTACACAGACCTCAGCTTTCGTTTGGCCCTTGATGATTTTGTTTTGGGCTTTGGTTTTCGATTGGGAAATGGTTAAAAATCGGCCAATATTGCTGAGAACACTTAGTAGATGCTCTTGGACAACTCCCAGGGTGTTCTCAACTTTGATTACCTCTGCAACGACAACCCTGAGCTTTCTTCCCTCCAGCCCTTCTGTTTCCCATGGATTGTCCATGTTTCGCGAGATATTATCAAATAGAATGGCACCTTTTGTTGAATTCCACGTCCCGACCTAAAAACACCAACAACTCTTCAACGTGAACAATACAATGAATGCGCGTCACGTAAAGAATAAGATTGTAAACAGTAAAAATAATGCATCTTGACTAACGCAGACTACATTTTTCAAGTTTATCGTTCAAAATCCTTTTTTCAGTTAAAAGAAAATCTCGTACATGAGAGACACATGATGCTTAGGTAGGATTGTTCTTTCAACATAAATACGTCGATTGCTTCTGGGAAGGAACAAGCCCAAATTAAAACGCGAAAATGGACAATTTCCGTATTCTCGGAATTGGACTGGAACTAGCATGCAATGGAGGCTCGCACGGGAATATCATTAGCAGTGGTAAATAGCATTTGCAAATGAAAGACTCCCCGCACTAGGCTCACTTACAAGCTAGTGCCATTCGATTTTCGATAATGGCCTCTTTATTGAGTCACTTACGTTTTTAAAGGAATTGTTCCGGAGGTTTAATATTTGCAGTTCAATATTTGTTCGCGTGCCGTGCTCGTCAAAATGAATAGGTCCTGTTAAACCGTCCATATTAACCTGTGATAGAGAAGTGGTTACCAATGAAGAACGGAACACAAGAAAGTACCGAATGGCCCAGCATAAGATTACCAAAACTATGGAGGCTGTTTATCACTTGAAGAATACAACCATAATAATTGCGGATTAAGTAATTATTCTTTGACAAATAAAACTAACAGCGACCGAAGCCACACTCATAATAAATAAGCTTAGTACTAGACAGTTTGTCGTTTCCAAGCTACTAAAATCTATCTGTTGACTATCCTTGTAATCGAATTAAACATTTTCAGGGAATAGTTTATAATACATATCGCTCCGCTCACCTTCTTCAGACACGTCAACATAGCTTCTTTATCATTTGCACTAATGAAAGAGCCATTAAGCGATGAACACGGCTCTAAGTTGATTGCCTGGTTAATAACTTGCACTGCATCGAAGCCAAGCGCCGTAATGTCCTAAGCAGATAATTTGGGAAACAAATTAAAAGGGTTGTCGATAGAATTACATTCATACATTTTTTAAAAGTTTTGTATTATTTACACTTAATGTGCAAGGCCTAACTAAGAGTTTAAATGATGCTATTTTTGTTTTGCTGGAAATTAGCCTCTTGTAATCTTAAAAGTTTGCCAAACTCCTCAACTGACTCCGTATGTTCAAGGCGAGATAACAATCTGGCAAACAAAATTGCATAATAACATATACAACAACCTCCACCATTTGAAGAGTGATTTACCTAGAAGAACAAAAGTTAATTCAGTTGTTTTCTCTTTATGTGGTCATTGAAAACTCGCGAAAGTTTGTGAAAATTTGATTTGAGGTTGCGAAAATCGCCTCTCCGAAATATTGTGTGTTTTGTTTTTTCTATTTTTGGAATGTTCAGATCTGATTAATATACTCCACAAACTTACCTTGATGGTCTTATTATGTGCCTTTACCAGTCCATTGGGAGCTGAGCTCCGACTATTTGGAAGCTTCAAAGATAAAACAATACTGTCTTTGTGGCAGCTTAAGTTCATTGGCATCTGTAGCAAGAAAACCACGTAGCAACGATTCTTTTCAGTTAATTTTTAAGTTAGATGCGGCCATCATATCAAAAGTCATGGAAAATTGTGGCATTTTCTACTTAAGATATACCAATGCATGGTAGAGCAGGAATTATTTTTTCAGACTAACAGACTAACAATGTTAAGTGCTTAACAGTTGCAAAATCGCATTTCACTAAACAAAGGCTGATCATGAGTAGCAGTGAAGCCGATCAGATGAGAAACAAACCTCTCTGTGAAATATCCATTTATAGACATTTCTCGAATCTTTTTGTTGACAAGGCTTCTGTAAAAGAATGCAATACAAAATGCATTACTATTAAACCGTCTTTCATTAAACACAAGAAGATGAGAGAGGAAATATGAAGCACGGCAGTTTACAAGTTTTTGTGCCATAAGAACTGTAGTTTTCTAGATTTCCTCGTCTGTTTCCTTAAACTTAAACCTTTTTAGAACAAGTAGATTTATTTAGTACAAATCTACTAGCGTTCTATCACAAATGTTGTTCTCTGATCGATTCTCTTGTAAATAATGAGTATCATAGCAATATGCGGTCATTAACAAACTGGCGGCCGCTTCTTTGCGTTTTTAGAGTGTCTTTGAGGAGGAATTACATAAAGTTTTGAACGACTAGAAGATTTCTACGAAAACAATTAGATTATGGCCCTGGAGTTTCGTTGAATGTAACGCGCACTGTTATTGGTTGATTTGTGACAACGTGAATATGGTTACGCTAAACTCCACCTATATAACAAAGCACTTATTTACTGCTGCCCTGGGAAACAATAAGTTTTGTTTTGAAAACAAAACTAAAGAAGGCTCGGGATTAGTGATTAGGTGAAAATTGTTCCCCTTTGGACCAGTATGACACACATACGTACCTGCTGTAGCAGAAGCTCGACGCTTTCTTTGTCAGTATAAAGAAGAAAGGCTTCAGCATTTAACTTTCTGATTTCTTCCATTGCCCTCAATACTGCAGCTGTTGGATCTTCATTTTCGTTCAGCTTAAAAAGCTGAACTAAATCCACATCAAGCTTCGATTTTTGAGATATAGCGCGAAAGTATGCAGCTTCGTGCAAACTTTCCCCTGAAACAAACACGTAAAGAAAATTTTAGTCGCCGTCACATCATAGTGTAATCTATATATGGTCACACCAATTGCATTAACTGTGGTTAGTTCTTATTAGCATTTTCTAGAAGTCAGACTTAAAGGCACCGTACTTGTGGTTCATGAAATCCTTAATTGGCTAAATTTTGCTTAATTGCGTTCATCTCGAACTTGCTAGATTGCATTTTGGTTGGGTTTTCGTTAAACTAAGAGATAACCCATACGTCCTGCTTGGTTATAACTTAAGTCACTTTGTATTATTTTGGATCCTTGAATAAATTGAACTACAGTTATTGTGAATAAAGAGGAGGTCAGCTAACTAACTAACTGTAACATTAGTTAAGTTAATTATTGACATGACCACAACCATTACGAAACCCGGATATTACAAAGTTCCCTTAAAAATTCCATAATGGAGGAAAAATAGAATTTTGAGAAATTCCTCTTTACTGAACAATCCGACGTTATATAATTGTAATATATGTAAATACTAATTAACGTTAATTTAAGATTTTAACGACACACAGCAAAGATAAAAGCAATTATTTACCATCAAAAACAAGTACAATACGTTTCCATTGAAACTTGTTCAGTATGGCAAGTGTAGCATGCGCGTATTCTTTGTATCCCGCTGACATCTGAATCGCATTTTGACATTGGTCAAAGGAACTTCTTTCGCCATGGAGACGGATAAGGGGAATGCCAGTCACCGTTGAGAGTGCGCATGCGGACGTCTTTGTGTCGCTTCCATCGATAAGCACAAGGACGTTTTGATCAAGAAACAAACCAGCTAAAATGAATGTGATTACGGAACTAACTGATCAATAATGCAACGTAACTGACAGAGTTAATTAAATAATTAAAAACTGAAGTCGCGTTGTTCTGATCTGTACTGTCTAATAGTTGTTCTTTAAGAAGGAATCTGAAAGATTTGACGAAGAAACTGAACGATAACGAATGTGTTGATATGATAGCACTTGAAGTGTTTTTTGTTCAGCATTGCATTATGTTATAATTACATTTACAAATTGCCATTATACCTTGATGAAACAACTTTGTCCTTTCTGATGTGTTGTACGTTCTTAAGATTATCGAAACATTGTTCAAACTGGAAGTGCTGTTGATGAAGCTGTCGATAAGCGCCTCGTATTCCACTGAATATGCATTGATAAGACCTGTGTAGGATAAGAAAATGAGATAGCATTTCAGTCTGAAACACTTCTTTAAATCAATGTTTAAAGTTTTCGCCATAAGTTGATTCGTCAAACATGTAAGTCAAGTGATCAGGTTAACTTCGATGTGACCTATCACAAGAAACAGTCTAGCTATGTCTTCGAATGTTCTGCGGAAATCATCTTATGTTACTAACTTACCATAGCTGAAAATTCTGTTTGTCGCGTATATCGTGGGTAGAAATGAAACAATGAATATCAGAGCAATGTAAAAACTTCCTCTTTCCATTGTAGACCTGTGGGTAAAAGGGGGCAAAATAAGACCACAGAATTGGGAATTCGTAGTGTTATTCACTGCGCGGACTTTCAATGAATTAAGTTAATAATTTTAGTGAACAAAAAAAAACTAAACCATGAAAATATTTTCCGTCGCAAGAAAGGTAGGCTTAAAATTCAAAAACGGCAGGATCAGGACAGCACAATCATTTCAACTAAATGCTGTCAATGGCGATAATGTTTGCCCATAATGACCAAATGTGCGTTAAATCTAAAACTAACCTCAAAAATATGCAATAAACAGTTATCGCACGCCGATAACAAATCGTATTTGCGGCATATACATGCATGTACTGTCGATAAGTCGATTTACCAGAGAACGGAAGATGACTGTTTTTACAACACAACACCTTAACTTTTGCTATGAAGCTTTTATGAAAGTATGCAATCTGGGATAAGAGGCAAGATTTTTCAACATTTTGTTTCGCAAAATTAAAGACAAAGATGTGATTGGTTTTTCTTCTTTTGTGCTCTGGTGAGAAATGCGTCCTCAGTGACAAATAATGACCTCAATTATGTCGAATTCGTCGGCTATTCGAATCATTGTATATTTCTCAGTTTGATAGCTAAGAATGGAAGCAAATGAAATATATTTAAAAATACTTTACAATCAGTATTAAACAGTCTTCTAGCTTACCCTTTAGTGAGATTTTTTTACTCTCACTAATTTTTATGTGTTACTTTCTCAAGGATTCGATTAAATCAGTTTCAGCTTGTCTGTGTAATTATGACTAGCTTAACAGTAATGGCCGATTCTTGAGTTACCTAAAGCAGCAAAACAGCTTTTGATAGTGTTGGTGATGTTTTATCGATTTAAGTTTTTTATCGCAGATCTTTTAATATTATACAATTTATTATAAAATAAAACAGGCCGATGTAGAACCTGGAATATCCGTAATCAAAAGCAGCAATGAAATTTGGAACAATCAGAAAGAGTCAAATAACAAGGACTTACTTACGATAGCCGCCAAGGAAGATTATTCAGTCGAAGGTGTCATTTATTTCACTAATCCATGGTTTTCATTACAATTACAGGGTGTACCTTGGGAGTGCAGAAACCATCTAGGTCTTTGTGAAAGGTAAAGTTGTTACTTTGTCTAGGACAATAGCCTATGATGCATCCAGCTTGCTTGCCCTTTTTTTTACGCCAATCGACTAAGAGCAATTGTTCTTCACTTCCCGTGAAACGCAATAAATTTTAACTTACTTGGCCTGATGTATGGCCAATGTAAGGCCCACATACCAAGCTCTTTCCTTGGCGTGGAATCGGGAATTATCATTTCAATCTACTGTTACCTTTGCGCCTCAACTTAAATCTAGGTTTCCGAATGTTTACGACAAAATCTATTAGGCTCAAACGAGAACCGTGTCTTGGGTACGGGAGACTGGACACCTGGATCGAGGCCTTTAAAATGTTTTGTTCTTCATATAACCATTTTAACTCCCTCGCAGTCGGTTTCTTTTGAATAAGTAACAAATTTTATTTATTCAGTTACTTTTTTAATCTCTCTCTGGAACTCCCTGGTGAGCCTGAATATTTTACCTCACAAAACACTAAAAGGTATTTTCCCCCTTGAGCGTCACAAAGATCATCTGGTTTCCTTCGCAGTGCTATGTATGAAATAGACCGAACTTTCCATACCTTTCGTTTGCGATTACAGAAGAATTCTTAAGTGAAAATCCTCTTTCCTTAAGGCACCCGACACTTCGGTACTTTAAGGTGCAGACAAGTTTACATTCTGAAAATTAACGGCTACATTTAGCTAAACGAAGTAAAATGAACAAAAATTGACCTAGTTATAAAAGCTTTTCTACTCTTTTTGCTGTTTTGGAATCCAAACCCGCGTGGTTGTGCAAACGCCAGTGACACTATTGTCATCAGAAAGCCACCTCCGTTGATGAACAAACGCAAAAGATCACGGAACACCGATTAATTTTGTTTTCATTCATGACGTTCTCTTTTCACCAAGTATAGGTAAGTGCTTGCACGATATCTTAAATGGAGAAAGGTCACTTGATTATGTTGATGAATACCTCAGACCTCTTATGTCTGGGATCTAACGAGTTAAGTAAAGTTATATCTTAAAGCTCAGAGCGGATCAAACCTCCTCTGTACAAAACGATACAAAATTTCGAAATATAATTAATTCTAAAGCGACTCAAATTACGACTCAAAACTTACCTGAGGTCTGACATAACGTTGTAAACACCACTCGCATTTTCCGAAACTTGAAAACTTTGGTCAAACACCTTACAATTTAACGATCAGTTTTGTATCTTTAAAGTTGAGGTTTGATAAATTTTCTTACGTTTGTTAAATATATAATCATGTACCGGAATACAAATTTCTCCCTAACTTGATAATGATGACAAGGTGACATCAGTCAAAACGTCATTTACATGAAAGTTATTGTCATACTCCTAGAAAGGAAAAGGGATGTGACTTGTCTAGAACAGAATAAAATTGAAGTGCTCATAAGTTCTCATGTGCAGCCTGCCCTGGAGGTCATTTAGCAGTTTACAGTTTTTATTGGTTTCGAATTCCAATGACTTGTTGTATATGTTAATTTCTTCTATGCCATAAAAAATACAGCCAATCAGAATACAGGAAAGCCGTTGTATATTCGATGATATTACACCTAGCCTTCCTATCGTGCGCCACAGGTATTTTCTATGGCATGGTATAAAATACTTATGGCACGCTTTGCAATGGTATAACATAAATATCCTACTTGTCACTTGTATTTTCTTGGTATACACGCGAGCCTTCAGACTCTTGAATATCCTATGGTATACCACGAAATATTATTTATCATGTAGATATTGATGAAATACCGGGATTTTTCTTGTTCCTTAATTTGATTTCTTCACTGCGTGCAGTGTGGATACCATGTTCATATTTCAGTATATTGATGTAGTCATGGTTACGGACTTGTGTAATTTGATGGAAGCTTAATTTGACTTGTAAAACAGTAGCAGCTGTCCATTATGTTTGCGTATCGTAAAAAGGGTTGTCACATTAATTTAAACTCTTTCGAATCCAGTCCCAACGTTATTCTGTGCTTTTAAAAAGAATAGAAAATCAGATGTCTTAGGTTTGAGTGTTTTCTAAATATCCATATAAAATTAATAAACCAGGGAATTACATGGCTGCTTGGAGATACGTACTCTTTCGGTGCCCTTACTTGTGAAAGACACCCCTCGCAAATGGCTGGTGCGCCTAAAATTTGAATTGACCATAGAGACCCAGCACGCGGGAAAATCTGTATTGTCCTGAAATCAAATGCAATGCAGGGAATTTTGAACAGAACATCCTGTTTCTCATAAAAAGGATAAAAGCGTTCTCTGGTAAAGGTGTTTAAAATTATGACCTTCAAACAGCCAGTCTGCTGTCTTCGACGGACAAAAATGAAGTGATGATGGATCACTTCATTTTTGTCCGTCGAAGACAGCAGACTGGCTGTTGGAAGGTCATAATTTTAAACACCTTTACCAGAGAACGCTTTTATCCCTCTTTATAATGAATCCTGGTATCGGATCTTCAGTATTTTTACGTATCCTGTTTCTCGTCAAATTCATTCTCCAATTAAGTATCAGTAAAGGAAAAAGCAACTTAAGCATTGTCTTTATTTCTGCTAAGAAATAGACTTTATCGTGTCATTTCGGTACTCGTACTGGGGGCACAGCCCGCCTTAAGTAAGAAGCCTGAAGTAACCGACGTTTTCGGTTATATAAGAATAAACAAAACCTGAGGTGTCTTATTAGATTCTGATTTTTCATAAATATCCGTATAAAAAAAACAGAGCTTTACATACACCCTTGGGGATACAACTTTTATTCTCCATCTCACGCATTCGCTACGCTCACTAGTGAGGGCAGGGCATCATCACTCGAAGATAAAATTCGTTCACGTAACGTCTTCTATAAACACGTGGGCTAGAGCAGAAAAATCCTCATTTCCAGGGAATTCGCAATACCAACTGTCCAAAAAAATACGCGCTCTGATTGGTTAATAGTCGTGCTTCTATTTAAAAAAAAATAGATTCCATGTTGCCGTGCGTCCGTTCAGTAATAGATGACGTCAAAATGTGGTGACAACAAAAGGTGTCACTGCGTTCTTACCACTTTCTGACGTCCTCGGTGTCCTCTGTGGTTGTGATTTTCAAATCGGTTTGAACAATTCTTGCTTTCTGATTGGCTCACTAGATCTCGGTTACCTGCCTTTGATCTTATATAGAAATGAATGCCGCAAATGTCGATCGGCACAAGAAAATGGATGAAAAAAAAAACAGACTCGGTAAGCTGTCCACGGAAGAAATACAAAAACTATGGACAAGGCCGTCCCAGAAACAACAAAAGCAGCCACAAAGTTCAGGATGAGATTATTTAACGGTACGTATCCGTCAAGTGTCGCTTAAAAGTTGCAAAATTTCAAATATGACCGTCGAGATTTTACGTATTTGTGAAGGTTACGTAACAACGACAACATTTACCTTAATGTTACAGAATGGCTTGCTAGTCCCGGTGATCCACATTTTCGAAACCAATAGAAGAAATGTCAAAAGAAGAACTGAATCCTTGCTTGAAGTGTTTTTACACGTCTGCGAGGAAGAAAGATGGCACCTATTACAAAAGTTCATCTATGAAATCTATAAGAGCCGCTACTGATCGTTTCCTTTGCTCGCCGCCACACAACAAACCGTTTTTTTTTATTTCTGGCCTTGCTTTTACTGAAGCAAATAAAGTTTAACATGCTTTCGTGAAAATACCTAAGGAAAACCGAAAAAAATAGCTGGTGTCTTCGAAAGAGCAGGTGAAGAAACTGTTTGAGAGCGGTGAACTCGGACCGGCCGACAGCTTGAATCCTGTCCAGTTACAGGGGACGGCTTGGTTGTACCTGGGCCTCCTTTTTGGAAGACGGGGACGTGAAAACCAGTGACAGTTGACACCCGCAATGCTTTCTCTCTTCCACTTAATTTATTCACTTCCAAGAAGTCTTTTTATTTTGTATCTTTATTTCGTGGAGCACCTGCAAACTAGCTTTTTAGCTAAGCGTGCTAGACCACGTTAAATAAAGATTGATTGATTGATTGATTGATTGATTGATTGATTGATTGATTGATTGATTCCACAAAGTGTTGAATACTTCGAACTGAACAGAAGTCAGCCTGGTTCCTTGCCGACTACAAAAAATCACCAGGGTTGCCTCGCAGATGCTGAAGATGAATCTGATGCGAAGATATTTTCCGTCCCGGGAACTGAAAGATGTCCAGTAAAAACGCTCAAGAACTACTTGGACCCTCTCAATCCAACGTCAGATGTTTTGTTTCAGAGACCAAGAGATGGTCAAAGAAAGAAGTTTAATCCGTCCCGTAGACGACAAAATCTGGTTTTGGCGCGCAACTCTTGGTACAACTACGCTTGACAACATAATGAAAGAGATTTCAAAGGCGGCGAGCAGGTATAGACCCACATCTCACAAACCACTGCCTGAGACATACATCTCCGACCATAATTGCGAGACGAGGCACATCAAGTCCGTAACAGGGCCAGGCAGTTGAGTCCTACAACGAGCGGCCATTGATGGAACAACAGCAGAAGATGTCACTCGTTCTCAGTTATTTCCTTGGAAATGCGTCTTCTGATAGTGCCACTTCAGTGCAGGGGAAAGAAAACGGAATCCAGCAGCAGTGCCGACCAATCCCAGACTGACGAATATCCACATCAAGAGCTCGAGAAAGCAGTTCTTGTCGAAAATAATTTTTCAACCACTTCATCCTACGTTTTACGGCATGGCGATCAGAGAATCTTTTCACAGTATTTTTACAACTGTAGTGTAAATGTCCACAATTATTACTCTTCCTGATGAGTTTGAACTTTGCCACTTATAAAAACTGCAGTAACGTTTTTACCCGTAAAAAAAAAAACAGTCCGTGAAGTTTGGATTACTGTAGTTTCAGTTCTGCCGTAATTTGCTTCGCTTTTGATTTTCTATTCAACTGTTCGCACGGCGGTGTACGGAAGTTTCTCAAAGTTAAATAAAATTTAGCAAAACCGAAGGTTGAGAATTTAATAAAACAATAATTCCATTCGCGCTTGTTGGATATGAGATTGGTTATCGCCAACTCGGCCCTACGCGCCTCGTTAGTTATTTACCATCCATATCCAATGCGCGCTCATGGAATAATTGTTAATTATTATTTTTCTGAACAAACAGGATCATTTGATTGATAGCTGGGTTTTATTAAAGTTATGTTTTGGTCACTTTTTATTGTTAGACCGGCTGTTTAAATTTTTGGCTTGTATTGCATTTGTGGCTATTCAATGAAGACTGATAAGCATCCGTAGATTGCATATATTTTCCAATAAGAGGAGAGTTTTATTTTTTGTTCTGTATTACAATTTCAACCCTATTTATTCCTGTCACATTTATTAATATATGACTTTGTCTATTACGTAACTATGCATGCAATCCGCTCAAAGTTATTTGTAGAGTGTTTTGTTTTTTTTTTCTGATTGTTTCTTTGTTCATTTCTCAGCGTTATGCTACATATTTTAACATGTCAAGTTTACTCTTGGAGTCAATCTTAAAATTGGTCGTTGAACGGTAACTTTTAGCCCATTTTTATAATACTGTCAGTTTCAAAGAGTTTATTAAGCTATAGAAAGTGAGGTAAAGCGTAACCTTCGTCTATAACTGAACCTGGTCCTGAATGCAAGAAAACAATGCAACAACCGAGGCTTTGGGTAATTAGTTCCTTTTCATTCCAAGCGTCAAAGTTCCTTAATTCAAATCGAAGCGACTTCCAAGATATGTTACGTAAACAAACTGTTGTTTCCACAAGCAGTCCGGATACTGCTGGCTATTCAGTTTATTTAAAGAATATCATGTGGCAGTGCAGTGAAATGCAAAATTTAACCTTCGCATTAAAAGCATATGATGTTTACAGTGGTTATCAAATATTTCCTTCTTTTACATGTATATAAATATTAGCTGTTTAGTTTTCATCGTAATAATCAGATACGATCGATAATACTTGAAGCTAAGCCAATTCACCATTTATGTACTCTTTGGCAAAACGAATTTTTTTAAATTCAAGATGAATATGAGATTCCGCTTTACAAAGAATGTAACGAATGTAGAAAATAGTTCTTGTATTGAAAAAAAAATACACCCCAAAGTGATAAACATTTCCTCGAAAGTAATCCTTTTAAAATTTGTATATGTTGAACATTGTTGTCACACTAACAAGAAAGCTGCAGATATGCCTCAAATTACCAATCCTCACCTGTGTAATATAACTTTACCTGTCGTCAACTCTAAGTTCTCATGGAATATGCTAGTTACTTTCTGAAAAGCGATACCACATGCTGCTGTTTAACCAATTAATTAATTCAATACTAAAGGCTTTACGACAGTCGAAGACCTTATAGGGGAGTGGGACTCACTTTTTTGCTCACTTTGGTACATATTAGAATGCGCTTGTAATCCATTTCTTAATGAAATTTCACTGCGGTTAAACAAAGTTCACAGGCTAATGTCTTGTCGATGGTAGTTATACAACTTTTAGCATGTAAAATTGACGCTCCCTTTCCATATAACTTGATAAAATACTATTCCATTGCAAATGGCTTTCAGAATACAGTTTATATTTCATCGTAAATAATTTGCTAGGACTTCGCCACATTCTTATGTATACAATAACATTTTACTAAAAAAAATCTAAAAATCTGAAAAAAAAATTAATACGTCATCACAAAAAATACTTGTCGTATGTGTAAAACACATCCCAAACTACAACGTAACCGTACAACTTGTTATTTAAAAATATGTTTTTTGAGAGTCGATCGATCGTTTCCCGCAATTCTACAAAGCGTTCTCTTTATAGTTTGCCAAGTGTCAGTGGGTGGCTCCCTATTCCCAAAAGACCCACATGCAACGTATCGTATGGTAACTAAGTCCTGGCAGGTGTTAAACTTAATGTAAAAATATTACTTGCACGAAAAGTGTTCAAACTACGCATTCATGGAACATCCTTCGTACTTCAAGCGGTTCTCAGGCTAGCAAGTGCGGGTACAATTTAATTAACCGTTAGTTAGATATTGATACACTTTCTAGGATCCGTGTCGAGAGTTTGCAGAAGTCGTTTTTTTATTTATACCTAGTGCTGCTTACGTTAATGCTAGAATCATCTTCATATTCCCTACCTTGGATAATAAGAGTGTAATTCTACAAATCACCCGCGAAGTCCGTGATTGGCAATATAACACGATACCTGAGAGCACAAAGGAATTTCGAAAAAACTAACTGACAAATTAAAGGCTAAGTGTTCTTTCAAGAGGTTTCGTAGTTGAATGAAATCGTTTTTGCACGAATAAATACGTCGTCAAAATTATGAAAAAAAAAACTACCTCTAGAATGATAAAACCCATAAGGAACTCACTGTTTCATTAGTATTTTAATTGTACAAGCAGAAAATTTTTTAAAACAGTACACGAAATTCAAGAACACCACCGTGATTGCTTTCTACTTATTGTTAGACGTTTGCTCCTTCATACAATATCGAAGAACAGCGTAAAATCTTGTTAAATATTGACCGTTTGAAGGTTTGCTTGCTTGCTGTCGTTGAATGTTGAAAATGAATAGTCAACACCAAATAGGAGGCTGCATAATTGTGAAAACTGTTCATTTCAGTTCTTCTTTTGCATGCGAGCTATTATTTGAGGTTGAACGTGACTGTAAATAGATAGCATCAAACCGAGGCGAGACAAAATGAATCTAGAGAGATCTCCGTTGATCGTTATGAAAGGAAAGTTTTTTTCTGTGATTTCTACCGATATTAGGGAGGTGAATAATCCATTATTAATCAATTTAAGCCTGACTCAAAAACACTGAACTTCAATTAGCAGGTGTACTGATAACTTATAATGACTTTAATACTGAATTCCGTTGAGCAAGAATGATGGCATTTCGTTTCTTTAGACAAACAATGATTCAAGAAACTTATCTTTTTTGTTCATTTGTTATGCAAAATCGCTCTAATTCCTTCCTTTTTGTGCTTATAGTAGCTCTAAAATATTTATAACATAGAACAACGCTTATTATTTAGCTAAATTTGCTACAACAGGTCCTAACCTAGGTAAACTATTGTCCCAATTCTAATGTAAGTGTGCGGTAACAGGTAGTAAATATCGATTTAAAGGGTGCCATCTTAGAAATTTTACTATCATATCGTGAAAGTAAATCAACCTGGTCCAGGTTTATACTTCTGCCCAGTCGAGTACCTTACTAAACTCGTGGAGGTAAAGTACTTGATTTAGAACAATTTAAACAGCGTCC
>OMLO01001549.1_pt1 | contig 17830 bp, 12 predicted proteins | sample 1674811 | NCBI WGS metagenome assembly OMLO01 (sample SAMN06265003, study PRJEB25207) | coral metagenome | isolation source: Coral host | place: Mexico:La Bocana,Puerto Morelos, Mexico | collected 2008-11-13 | reverse complement strand
TTGCATTAGTATTATTCATCGCTCTAGTTCAACTATTGAGCACTTTACAGTTGATGAGGAGTTCACCCACTTTTTATATATATATATATATATATATAAGGATAACAAACTTAGTAAAAATCATATTTACTTACCTCCAGTCCTTTCATTGTTTTAAAGGCTTGTGAATTTCCATCAGTGGCTGCTGCCATGCAGTCTGTTATTTTTTGTATTATAAGGTCAAATGGACCTTGTTCTTCAAGTGGCCTGTCAAGATCAACCTGGATAAAATGAAATTTGTCACGTAAGTAACACCACTGTCTTTGCAAAGGCATTTTAAATATGCATATGCTCAGGTTAAGGAAAGGTGCTCTATAAGAGATTTGGTGATATCCATGATAAGGCATTGTTCCCACCAAAGAGTGCACCTATCATCAAACAGCATGTGCTCCAACACCAACAGTGAGAGAAAACAGAGCACTGATTAACTTCTCCGGTTTACTTTGAAACTTACATTTAATGCAATTATAAAAAGAAGGGCCAAGAACATATTTTTACAATTTTTAATTGAAAGAGGATAATATGTACCAAAATTATGTAATACAAAATATAGGTCGCCAAGCTCATTTAGAGGTAGCAAGCATTTATTTCACTGTCAAGCTTAGCCGTGTATATGCTAATGATGCCAATACATCAGTCATTTCCAGCAGTGCCCCCCCCCCCCAGAAAACTGTGAGGCATTTGCTCACATTGTCCGTCTCAGCAGGTGGTGCATTCACAATTCTTTTGCGGCCAGGGGGCTGGGCATTTCCGTACCTCAGGGTGACCCCTGGGCATTTGACACACATGTTTTTGAAAGTGCCATGGAAGAATTCATTAGCAAAGACCAGGCATTTATTGAAGATTAGCTAGTCCATTAGATACTAGTCACACTTGTGCATATCTTTTAAAGGTACATTTTCTATTTTGCTTTTCATTCAAAACTAGTCTAGCATGTATTCAATTCATGAAAGTCAACCTGGAGTGCACTTCAAAATACTCAAGTCTTGTGAATTCAAATAATGCAATCTTTAAAACAGATCTTGCAAGCTTAAAATGCACTGCATCATTATTTAATCAACTAACATCTATTGTTGTCCTTGAAGTTCTACTCTTGCATTAAAATACTGAGAACTGGAATGTAAATCACTTTGAAACTCACTAGTTAACGAAATGGCCAGTTACCATGACTACCCTACAGAATTTGCCCATTTACAGCTAGGCACTTTTTTTAAATTGATCTCTCATGAACTCTCTATGTGATCTTAAGGTGATAAATACATTTATGTTGTTTTATTATGATGGCCTTGGAATTACAATGCAAAATTAATTTCACTTTTAACACTTCATAAATATTATAGTTATGATTCTAAGCATCTTTTAGTGAGAGCGGAACCCTAGCAAATGCAGTTCTATTTTACATGTACAAGTGTTTGGAAATCGAAGCTTTTTCTTTCAACTGGGCGGAGTTAATTTCGGGTGATGAGCAAACAAGGCGTTTAATTAATTTCGAATGTCAGTGAAGGCTAAGCTAAGTAGATAAGCTCACAACGGTAAATAAGGTTACTAATATGACGGATACAGATGAGACGGCCTCCTGGAACAACAGGAAGGACTGAGAAAATATAAAAAACAAGCAAATTTTCACGACAAACCACTGGAAACTGCATTTTAACTAGAAAATGCAATTGTCACATCGAATTACCGTCACATCATGTTTATATCCAGCTCGACGAATATATTTAAGTCATATGTATACAAAAATTCCAAGGGCTAGAAATTACAACTTGCTCGTAATTTCAAACGTGGTTCAGCGAGACAACTGTTAGTTTCCAATGTTATCATGGTACTGTATTCATTGAGAGTGACAAAAGCAATGTCTGCCTAATTATCAACAAATAATCACCAATGTCAGCTTACGTACCTCTACCAAATCAATTCCAGTCTTCCTAAAAAGCGAGTAAATCAGGTTAATATATTCAGTATTTATAATAGCACCAAACAACTGCAGTGCTACTAATTCATTTTAAAAAGCAAGTTAAATTAAAAGTGTTTTGGCAACGTACCCACACAACTGCATAAACGTGTCAAAAATACTCTTGCGCTTCTTTCTATGACTGACTAAGAAGCCAACTCGCTTTCGCTTTGAAAGCTCATTGCTACCCCTAAACATTATTAATGAATGTCCCACTTATCCACTTAAGTAGCAATCTTCCAAATTATCGTCAAGAATATCATTTTGAAAGAACTGCGTGTTTTTCACCACGACACCAAGAGTTTCAATATTAGACACAAGAGCCCACTGTACTCTATTGGCAGCGGCTACACATTATGTGAAATAAGTACGTAGTGTTGTCTGTCATATACTATATATTACCCGAGCAGTATTCAAAATGGCTGCTTCAAGGACGTTGCTTCCACGAACAAATTTCCTTAGTTGTGTCGCGGTTAATCAACTCAATTCCCCGCTTTTATCACAGTTATTTGGCGCACCTTTCAAGAAATGCGCTAGTTACGTTACTTATTCAAAGAATAGTGCAAGTTTAAGCGATACAAGTGTAATAAATGTCAAAGCAAGTTCGGTGCTAAACAAATACGGCGTCAGGAATTTCAGTTTACAAAACTGGCTTGGTGAGTATGCTACTTTGCTGTTACTTAAAATAATTAACGCTTAAATAAATAATGCTTGTACTTGTTTTACTTTGTTGTTTTTTGTTAACTGGCCGCAGGTCCACATCAGCTTCATGCTGCCATATACATAATAACCTGCGTAAACAAATACATACATACATACATACATACATACATACATACATACATATAGGACTTATCTATTCGAAGTGTTGCTGCTACCAGCCTATTTAATTTAGGAATTTATGATTGACCATTTAATTTATGATTGATTATTTAATTTAGGTTCCCTTTCTTCTGAAGAGTAGGAAAAGTTATGCTTTTAAATGTTTACATTTGAACTGGTGGTTTGCCTGATGGTAATGAGATGTCACTGTTCTGTGTTAGGCTTTGCACTTGCCTAAAACTTGGTAAAGGCAACTTAAAAGAAAAAATAATAAACCTTGACCGACCAGTCTTAAGCAAGAATGGGACTCAACTAAATGAGATCTTGCACATCCAGGATAATGTAAACTGACATACAGCTTTCTATTCCTTGTTTTAATGTGAAAACATTCCCGCAATAAGAAAATATTTCTTATATAGTTTTCTTTTGTTTGTACAAGCGCCGACCGGTTAGCTCAGTTGGTGGAGCGTCGGACTACCGTGTGGGAGGTCTCGGGTTCGAGCCCTAGACCGGACCAACACTCAGGGTCTTAAAATAACTGAGGAGAATATGCTGCCTTTGCAATGACATTTGCAAATGGTTAGATATTCTAGTCTTCTCAGATAAGGATGATAAATCATAGGCCCCGTCTCCTGCATCTTCACTGTAATGGCTAGCAGGCGACATTAAAGAACCCACACACTCATTGTAAAGAGTAGGGCATGTAGTTCCTGGTGTTGTGGTCTGGTCTTTGTTCATAGATCACGTGCTTGTAAAGCGCATTTGAATATATATACATAGAAAATGCGCTATATAAATTCATTACCATTACCATTACCATTACAACCTTGTCTACATCTCTTGTGATTGGCTTCAAACTATTGTTGTGCAGAGCTACTTTTGCTTGACTGTGGTCACTGGTGAGAGAAGTGTCCTCTGTATCATGAAGTCTATAAAGTGGATTTCACTTAGCTTAGAGTATCACAGAGCAAAGATAGTCCTATCTGCTAGCCTTGGGCTAGTGGATTTTTTCCAGCTAGCTTACTGGATTATGTCTGCCACTTCTTAATTCAAATAAGAGATGACCTTGTGCAGGCTAGTGCTTCATAGTTAGAGAATTTTCCTGAAAATGTGTTTCCTTCTTACCCTGCATATGCTTTAATTAGATTCTAGTATGCACAAATTAAGACTTACCGGTATGAACATGCTTGGCAGGGTCACAAGTTCAAGACAGTTGCAACCTGCTAAATTGGTCAATGACATTTTTTTTCAGGTATCAAAGCTTCACAACTTACAGTTGATAATATAAAGGACTTTGAAGAAGATGTTGGCTGCCCCATCTGCAGAAGAAATCTCACATTCAACTATAAAGTAACTTATGATGAACTTTTATTATACAAAATTATATTGTACCTTTACAGTTAGAGTTGGCTCATCAATCTTTTTGACTGTGGATAAAAAGCTCTTACTATTTTATTTATTCAATAACAACATGTTGAGTGGTAGCCAAAAGCTCATAATTTCACACGTTTTAAACCAGAGAATGTTTTCAATTCATACATTTAGTGTCAAGTTTTTTGTCCCTGGCTTCTTATTTCCCAACACAAGTAACACTGAACCAAAACAAGACACTTCACAATACTTTACAGACTCTTTATCAAATGAAGATGGAGTTACATGCTTATTTAGCATTCCTAGTGTGTTACACTTTTCATTCCCATCTCTTGACCTACAGTACTATACCTTGCACAGGGGCTGAAAGTGGCCAGCTTCTGATGAAAATTACCTTCTACTTCTGGATCTCAGCCAGCTACTTGGCTCAGCTATTGAATAACCTTATTCTTAAAAGAAGATTGCAAAATCAGCCACTGACTAACAATATATCAAAACAGCTTCTTCAAAATGTTATGGCAATGTTGCACGCTTTTTGTAAGGCTGGATCCCAGACGTCTTTCATGTCTGGAACTTTATCTATATGTAGCACATACAACCATAGAAGCAATGTAAGCACTTCTGGGATTGGGTTAAAGTACTGAAGCTCTCATTCATGGCTGGTAGTTCAGCATGCAATGTCTAAGTAGTTCATAGTACAAGCTGACCTATTGGTAGTGTTAACAGACGTGTCTTGCCCTAAAAGTGGCTGATCGCTATCCAAGTTCATTATTCTAGCAGTCCTTGCACAAACACTCGTTTTGCTCTAGAGCTCTTTTCGTATTTTTTCCCACCCTCCCTCCCTTTGGAGAAGGGCTTTAAGCTTAAATAAATATGGGTCACATTTAGTGGTTCGGTTAAGTCTGCATAGCGACTTCCCCCAAGCTTTTGGCATTATTTTGCCTTGCAATTCTATACATTTGCCTGAATCTTGTCTGATCCAGCCCATGCAGCACTGGGGAGATAAGTAAGGCTCTGCCAATACTCTTATCCTAATCCCCAAGTTCGTGGAGAGATAAGTGAGGCTTTTATTTTCCGCGCACAGCCTGAAGTCACGAAGTAACCTGCCACAGAGCTGTGTTCCCCCTATTACGCCATCTTGTTGTTGTTGTCTTTATTATTGCATTACTCAAGGTGAATATGCAGAACAGTGACATTAATAGTTTTAAAAGTGAACTGCTATTTTTAAAATGATACTATGAGACAAAGTGTTTGTTAGATATTGTTACATTTTTCATTCATTCATTCCTTCATTGATTTCTTGATTTATTTTATGTGACCAACATGTTTAAAGAACAAATTTAAGTTTATTTTTTCTTTACAAATCATTTATTATAATTAACTGTCCCTTTTTTCCGCAGGATGTGTTGTTCTTATCTCAGTTTATGTCCCCTAAAGGTTATGTTCTCAATCGTAGAGTGACAGGTACATGTTCATCCAATTCTACTTAGTGTTCTCACTTTAGGAATGATGCATAGTTATGAGAAAGTGCAGTTCTTCCTCATGTGTTGCCCTAGTAGGAGCGCATACCTGCCACAGGCGACTAACTTTTGCCCTTGGGAAACTGGAGAAACTTACTTTTTACATACAACACCCAGGATTTTGAACATGATTAGAAACCTTTAGGCTAACTGGAATTTGTAATTAGAGCACATCCTTGACAATTTACTAACATCAATAATTCGCCTTAGTTTTAGATCAATGTTGTTTTATGGCACAGGGCTCAAAAAAAGTGCTCTCTAGCCATCCAGGACAAGTAGATTCTTTACTTGGGCAAGTAGCTTTTCATTCTCACTCCATCAGCGAGGGATTAGAAATAGGGTCTGCCAACTAAATTAAAAAATGCTCAGAGCAAAGAAAATTTGGGTGCTGCTTGTCCAAAGGGCAAGCTTGAGTTCATTTTTTTTCAAGCCCTGTGACAGTTAGTTTAATAATATTTGACTAGGGAATGTGGTCAAGATGTAAGTTTATTCCTTCAGAATTGAAAGGAAAGCTGTATTCAAGTTTGAGTCCAGAAAGTAGTATTATTTATCATAATTAATAATAAGCAAATAATTCCTATTTTATTAATAAAATAATACAATATTATTGTTCCTCTCTGAAAGGTGTTTGCAGGGGACAGCAGAGGAAATTAGAGAAAGCAATCCGGATATCACAGAGATTAGGTAAGAGTTTCTTATAAATTGTTATTGTTGTGTTTCCAATAAGTTGAGTTTCAAGTATCAGTCATTATTTTTAGTCTCAATCACAGTCCAGTTAGCCCTATTTTCAAGGTCTGCTTAGAGTCACATTTAAACTAAGCTCTCATTTGTAGTGCACCTTAATTTAAAGCCCACTGAAAGTCACAGAACTTAAAATATTCAAACAGAACTCAAAAAGAAAAAACTTCATCTTCATTCTAGCTGTATTCACCTGACAGCAGGTAGAATTAAAGCCAACTTTTGCATTGTGCTTGCAGTTCTTCACATTTCAAAATATAGTTCTCTTCAGATATGTGCACTTGCTTGCAGGGGCAAGTGCTAGTGATGCTTAGTTAAGCATTAAGCACACTTGTGACCTGTGTGGTAAGAATAATAATTTTTGTCATATTTCTATGTCATTGGTTTTTTGACAGGTATTCTGCCAAAATTGTCACCAATACTGAGGAGAGAACTTGAAGCACAGAAACAAAAACAAAAGCAAAGTTGATGCTGTATTTTAGTCAATAAAACATTAACTAAAGGATTTCAGCCCAGTCTCATGTAAGGGTAAAATTTGAAAAAGGTGTGTCCTTTCCAGACAAATTTTTCACTCACATCCTTTCTATTTCTTGTCCTCTTACAGCACCAACACACTGGCCTGATAAGCTTGGCTTGTTCAATAAGATTCTCTTAAATTCCAATTATCAAACCTCTGTATATTAGAGTGGTGCTGCAGGCACACATTTTCTCTCATAAGAGAATCCCTTTTCTATCAGTGAAGAGCAAGTTTTATATTTTGTGCATTCTTACATGTAAGGTCATTCAGCCATGTGATGAGCACTGTCAATTGAAAATTACATTTCTGTCCCTGTGCTGTGTAGATTTCTGTTCTCATTTACAGTTTACACAACATACACTAGTAAGTGCATTATTAGCCAAGCTTGTTCAGTGAAGACTGCTGGATATTGGCCATGAACATCACCTTGTTACAGGATATTTGTCTTGACATAACTCTAAATTCTCAGAACTTAAATTGAAAAATCTATATTTTGCAACTGAACAGAAAAGAAAAGAAATTCTCATATCCCAAAAAACATCATTCTAGCACAAACATTTTCAAGCAAATGTTTTTATTAGGAAATAATCATCTTTATGTGAACCAACGTTTCTTATTACAGTTTTACATTCATATTTAGATCTCTTCTTCATTGGAACCTCTGATTTAGTGAGCCCCTTTATAACCAAGTCCCTATGTAGGAACAAGAATTTGCAATTTAATTACATGTATCAAAGTCCCTGATGTCAGTTATTTTAGTAATTAGTAATTTTTTACTGCATTGTTAGTACCGGTACCATTCCACTTCCAGTATTGTGCTGATTCTTTTTGTGCTTATGAGATATTTTGTTTTTGTTTATTATCAGTTGAATCATATGCCCTCACTCACATACACACTTATGCTCACACTGATTAAACCCCAGAGTTAAACTCCCATCCATCTGAGTTGTGGTTTTCATTTATAAGTCTGTAGCATATGCCTAAACCCCAGCATTACAAAAGAGGTTTTTCAGCCCAGTATTAGTTGTACGTTGTAAAATGTATTAGTGCTTCTTCATGCTCTCCAAACTTTTGTGATTACTTACAGCATCAGGGGAGAGCATTATCCTTTCAAACAGGAAAATAATTTTGGGTATAATATGATGATGATATGATGATATTGGTTCTAATATAGCGCATTTACAAAGCTCAATGCACTTCACAATTAGAATTATGGGATGAGATCGGACATCAGGATATGTAAGGCGCCTATGGCAGCCGCTATCTGTCCATGTGTATGATCTCACCCCACCACCCAACCCATGGAATAGAACAGACCACAACACCGGGAACTTCATGCCCTACTCTTTGCGATGAGTGTGTGGGTTCTTTAACGTCCCCTGCTGATTATAACACTGAAGATGCAGGAGACGGGGCCTACGGTTTATCGTCCTTATCCAAGAAGACTAGAATGTCTAACCATTTGTAGATGTAATTACAAAGACAGCACATTCTCCTCAGTTATTTTAAGACCCTGAGTGTTGGTCCGGTCTGGGAGTCGAACCCAAGACCTCCCGCACTACAGTCCGGCGCTCTACCACTGAGCTAACCAGTCGGCGGTTATATTACAATTATATTACAATTATTGTAATATTATTAAGGCGGAACTAGTATGGACTAGTGTGGTTGTAGCATACTGTAATCTAAAGCAAAGTGGATGTAAAAGGTTGCATAATTCAAGACTTATTTCCTGCATTCTTTTATTTAATACTTCAAACAAAATAAGAAAGAAAATCAAGAGGGTGAAATGAAAGGTGACTTTCTTACTTCCATAGGTATGCAATTAAAGGACCCTTTGTCTTTGAGCTGTCTTGTGTAATGTCTTAAACTCAATCCCCCATGCAACTGTCTCCCTGTGAACAGGGCCACAAATATTTGTCGCTGTGTGATCCTAAAAATAACAGCTCCCATGTCCAGTGCTTAGTCAACTTTCCAAGAAACCTCACCATACCAGTACCCATTTATACCAGGTGGTAATTTCTAAATAAGCTGTTGTGCAGAGTTGATGGTCAACTGAAATGGTTGGTTGATTATTAAATGCAGTTGGATCACATGTACTAAAGACATCTTTGGTAGAGTGTTGAACAATATGCTCGGCATCTCAATCAACTTGATCCAGATCTTGATCGACACTTGAAGGACACCTCAGTCAATACCCAGTAGATATCTTGATCAATGCTTGATTGACAGTTGGTCGAGTGTCAGCCAACTAATATCCATCAGTCGACACTCAATGGCATGTCTGCAAAAATTAGTCGACTCTCAACCAAGATGTTGATGAAGTGTTAATCTACCCTTGATCGACATCTCTATCGACACGTGATGAATATTTCAATTGATACTTGGCAAATATCTTGATCAACACTTGATTGACAGTTGGTTGAGTGTCAACCAACTAATATCTATCGATCAACAGTCAATTGCATGTCTGCAAAAGTAGGTAGACTTTCAACCGATCAACTGAAATGTTGATGAAGTGTCAAGTGAGTATCGATGGAGTGCAAATCAAGGGTATTGATCAAGGCTGTCCATTGACCCTCGAGCATAAATGCCCTTAGTACATATGATAAGTGCAGTTGATAAATTGAAGTTTATAGTTAACTTCAGCAAATTTGCAAAGCTAACATCTCAAGATATAGCCCTTTGTTAAAGGAATCAAAATTCACCTAAAGGATCACACTACTATTTTTAATTATTGGCTGAACAAAAATACAATCAAGGTGATTACAATTCATGTTGGAACTGAAAAAGTTCCTTCCTCGTATAGGTGGATATAATAAATACACTATATTACATAGAAATTGTGAGTGTTCTTTCACAACATGAATGGCAGGTCCAAATTTTTGACGCCAACACCAACATATACTGAGCCATACTTCCTTGTGCCAGGCACATGATAAAAAGAAAAGCCCAGCCAATGTAGGCTGCGAAGGGTCACCAAGCCACTTCCACGCTCAAACTGGATACTCCATGAACCTAAAAGAAGGACAAAACAAACGTAGCTACATGTGTACTCAAGGGAACAGTTGCCAACCATTATAAATAAGGGACCTATATCTTGAAATTAAGACTTCATAGTAGTGAAGCATGTTTCTGGGCCAAGAGAGCAGCATAGTTTCTCTTTATAACTTTGACACGTCTTTGATTTCACAGTTCATCATTTAATTTCCTCACCTCCTTTTGGCACATCAGAATCTATTGGATCAAGGAAGTCAATAGCTTTATCCAGCTCAGCCTGTTGAAGCATTTATAAATCAGATTGCATGATCTAAATGTACTTGTAACAAAATTTCAACTGGTTTTCAAACTAGTCTTGCAATTTACATCATACTGATACTCTAGGATTAGGATTTGAAACTGGGCAATTTCAAATTAGGAAAATTTACATATAGACAAGTTAGTAGCCGGTCACTCTAATTAAGGCATCAATATACATGTAAAGAAAAGGATTATTAAGTAGTTAATTGTGGTCAGAAGAAACCTGACGATACCACCAACTAAATTCCCAAACAGAAATTGGCAATATGGGGAAAGGCATTGTGGTCTGCTTAAGTGAACATTGCTTACAGAGCAACATGTTAAAAATAAAACAATCTTCTTTATATAGTGGTCATCTATATAGGACACTTGGACACCTATCTGACTAAAAGCCTGATCTGAAACCACAGAAAATGCAACTTAAAATAAATCTAACAGTTTATTTTTCTTCTCTGTAATAGCTGAAAATTTTAAGTAAGTTTAAATAAAATTATACCTTCTGAAGAAGAGTCTTCTGTGTTAAAAGGAATGGCTCACGGAAATGGAAATAACTGGAAAGTTTGCCTGAATCTGCCACTGATAAGCCTAAAAGAAAGGTCACTCATATTAAAAAGAGCACTTTCAGAAGAGGTTTAAACAAAATAAAGATGTTTGTTCTACCCTAATTATTATTAAACGCATATGTCAGCATAAAGGTGCTGTCAACCTTAGGCACTTACCTTCAAAACTTCTGTTTACTCCCACAGTACCAAGAGCTGTGCGACAGTATGCTCCCCTAGGGACTATTCTGACATCATAATCTAGGGCTTCAATAGTTGTTGAAAGCCTGTCCTCCTCTTTGATCATAATCTGCATAATCAGAGGAGTTAATATCATAATTATGCATACTACCTAGAAGTAATCACAGATTAAAGGATGTGCCTTTCTTTTTCAATGGCCCATTAAGTAAGTCCTGACTGAAATCAAATCATTTTTCAGCTTTATACATTTTTGTACTTCAAATATTATTTTGAAATGGTTTTAGTACGTTAATAAATTTTACAGCTTATTGTGCCAATTATCATGCAAAAATGTTGCAAAATGTTTAGCATTAATCACTTGCCAACTCGGATCTTGCATACAGTGCATATATCTCTATGAATAATAAATCCTCAATGGTTTTTAACTCAATAGCTTAAGGCTTTACATACGATGTTCTCCTCTTCAGATTCATCTGCCTTATCACCATCTAGATTCTCAACTTTCTTTGTCTGTGTGTGTTCGTATTCATATGAAGGATCCCCAGTGAAACGTCCCTTTACAAATGAACAGTTGTGTCGCATGCTTTCTGTCACTACTGGCAGTAATCCCCAGTGCACACAGTCTTGACTGCCAAAGAAAGAAAGTTAAAATCATTGCAATTTTATTCCACTGACATTTGGAACACATGTGAATAATTTTTTTTTTCTGATCTGATTCCACAACAACATTTCAATATATATTTACATATCATATTGTTCAACCCTTCGTTACAAAACTGAGATTTCCCTTTTTCCCATACAGAAGCAAATAATTACATACCATTAGGTATCAGACTACTTGACATATACATTGTATGATAGGCCTGTTTCAAATGCAAAATATAAAGCTTTAAACTTAACGAAAAATGTCAAATCTTTGTCTGGTTTCTTTCATCCAAAATGTAAATTATAGAGATAACTATTGTCTTCCAACACTCCCAGGTTATCAAAATCTCTGTGATATAAACTACATCTCCTGTTTTCTCAGCTGACATATATTGGTGTTTTTTCCTTATTTCCTCTAATCAATCTTGTGCACCAGTGTACAAGATTGAGTCTAACTCATGCATATAGTCCAATTTCTCATATCCAGCTGAAAGTTGAGTTTTGACAACCCTTAATGACACACATTTGAAAAAAAAATACATGTATGAACACTGGAACAAATGCAAGACAAGGAAAGTTCATTTAAATGATGCAACTCCCTTTGATTCTCTTAATTTAAATAAAAATATTGGCCATAACATGTTCTTCCATCGACACAAGAAAATATTTGGAATGTATTCGAAAGTCCCCGAATTTTTGGAATAAAAACAATCAGAAATCCCACACCTTTCACCTGCAAAAATTTGGATTTTTTTCCCCTATGGTAGGTATCATGTTTCTATAGTCTGATCCCCATGCAGCTAAAAGGCCTAAAAGGCAAATGAACTTGAACTCGGTCTGAATGTTAAATCAACTTCACTGTTTGCCAACATAAGTAAACTGAATTGCATGTGCTATCATGATATGGACTAACAGAATCATACAAGCCATCTAATGCCCACAGCACCACAGCTGTTGGCATCGTTGCTTCTTTGCGAAGGACCAACTATCAGGGAAGCAGTTTACTACCTGTTCAATCAGCTGAGAAACTAGCGTTATTTTGAAGACGCATAAAACCATTATATACCATTTAAATGCAAGAAAATTGTTTTATCTGAGGTTGGTTTATTAGTTTGATACCTGTAGAGAGTTTTCTTATCCTTCAGTTCATCTTTGCCAACTCCCTGCACAATGAAATAATCGCTCTTCACTCCAAAAATCTTGCCCCAAAATTTCACTTTATCAAACTTGTAATTACTCTTTAAAATGACCAGCGAAGACTGCAGAGCTGCCTTCTGTTCAGTACTCAGAATAACACCACTGCTTCCAACGTAATCAATTGACATATGGAGTCCTTCCACATCCATGTTTTCGGTCGAACCTGCTGTAAGTCGATTTAGCTTGATTTGTTACCCGCGCATTCGTTGTCATGGTAGTTTTTTTGGGTGTAGCCGCTGTTCAAAGAACGAATTTGCTATATATAACCACAGATTTGATTGGTTATAGTTACCAGGTTTCACCAATCATAGCTTATGTTATATCTCAGTTGTGCAAAATTCAAAATGGAAGTGTAGTTTGTAACTTTTGTTCGAAATCGATTGCAAATACCTGATCTTTGAGCTCAGTGTTTACAGGACACAGAAATGTAGACTAACACTTAGAAAATGGAGTTAAAAGCATTTGTGGGAAAATGTAAGGACGAAGGACATTTCACGGAGATTTTTAACAGCGGAAATTACGATCGCCTTCGCTCTTGCGGTGGTGCAAAAGAGACAAACGTGGCAATTTTACTGTCACACGACTACGACAGGAAGGCAGCGAACGATCAATTTGAAGCTGACATTGAAAGAACATGGAATCTTCGCAAAGAAAAAAATCCATTTCTTTTTAATGGATCCAAGTTTCGTCTTCATGGTGTCAGTCATGAGGAAGGAAAGCCAGTCACTTTGTTTTTAGGTCAAACTTGTTACAAAGATTATGTTTGTACAAATATGAACAGTGATCATTGGCGATTTTTACGTGAATATGGTAAGCGTGAATACGCTAATGAACAAGCATGTTTTTCTCATGCCTTGGGTGTTGGGTCTGTTGTTGAGACAAGTGACAACAAATTGGTTTTTATAAGAAGAAGCCATCAAGTTTATGAAGATCCAGGTCGTTTGGATACCCCAGGAGGACATGCAGAACCAAGTGTAAGCTCTTGATCCTAAGCATAATAAAATGTGTCAAAACATGAAACATATTTTGCAAACAAAATCTTCACAATAAAACTCATCTTTGCACAATGCAGTCACACTTTCCAATCTTACACACCTTTTTTTACGTGCATATTACACTGTAAGTAAAGTTAAACATCATCTCTCAATCAATCTCAAGTAGAATTAGCTGGCCATTATATGGAGCATTCAATGGGATTGTCACTATATCTGGAGGTTTAATTAATGAGAATAACCATGTGAACTGGTGCAAGGAAGATAGGAAAAATTAGGTAGTTGTTGAGTTATGATGCTTTTAAGAAATTTGGAGAGCACTCAAGAAGCTAGAGTTGCCTCTAAGCTGTAGCTTAAGGAACTTTGACAGTATTTTTACTAACCAGTCCGCTAAATTTGTCAACAACAATCAAATAATTAACTAAATGTGATGCAAACAATAAATACAATAGTTCATATCATACAATACAAAGAATTAATAAAAGATAACCAAGTTCCACAGTACATTTTGTTAATTATCCTGCATGTGGGTCCCTATAGGCTGCAGCATGAGCAGTAGTAAAGCCACTAGAGATGAGTCTGTGATTGAAGCAAGAAGATGAGCCTGGCATGAGAAATGAGAGCCTCTTGTTTTCACTGCCTTGCTTCAGTTATCAACTTCGTCTTTGTTCATGTCGCAGCACACATTCTGCTTATCCAGGCTACACAGTTATCCGCAGTTTTTGTAAAGAACATTAATAACATTATTTAAATCACCATGACACCAATATCTGCTAATTTTAACAACAATGTGTATTTAAATTGCTTTGAATCACTTATTTATTTTCAGGAAGTGCAGCAGACTAGCGAGCAGGTCAGTGGTAAGAGCCTGGTTGATCTAGAAGAAATGGAAGAAAAAGCAGTAACATATGAGTTGTTCCATTCAATTGTGAGAGAAGTTAGAGATGAGGTAGGTTTCATGTAAGATAATCTTTTATTCGAGGCCATTTGTCCTAATATTTACACAAAATAAATTCTGCTACCTGCTTTTAATGTGTATCGGACATTATTATATATGAGGATTCATGAATGGAAAAAAAATATATAAACATACATGATATTATTAATTATATGGCTTGTGTTTGTAGCTGATATAACACGTGTTCCGACTGGCTAGTTCCCCCGTAATGCCCACAAGCCAATTATGGGGCCTACTAAACTGTATTTAATAATAAACATCTTTCTAACCTTGATTATTTGGTCTTTAGGGGAAAATCTCAAACCTCAGTGTTGGTCAGTTAATATGGCAAGTTCTTTGTTGCACTCTCCCCACTATGCAATCCCTGCTCCCAAACTACAGTTGAACCTCGCTATTTTGAACCCTTAGGGAAATTGAAAATTAGATCCAAATAGAGGAAGTTCAAATTATGGTAATCGCTATAACTGACTGAAAGGCAAATCCAAAGGAAATGATGTTGGATTAACGGGGTATTCAAAATAACTTAGTTCAAATTGGAGTTGAACTGTATTTCAACTTCAAGATAATAAATAGTTAACTCAAAATCTCTTTAGAAATGCCAATAACTTTCTCAAATCACAGCTCACCTTGACTGGGATTTTTGATTTGAATTTGCATTTCATATGTTAGGTAAATATTCCAGAAGAATACCTCAACTGGCCACTGTTAATCGGAATACAACAGAATCACACAACTGGACATAGACCAGGGGCATGTTTCAGAATCAGGTCTGTATTTTCTCAAAACTGTAATAAAAAATGTAAATCTTTTGAACACAGGAATAGTAGGAATACTGTTACTGACAGCAATTTGATGCCACAACCTTGTGTATGAATCAATCAATCAATCGGTCATTCAAATCAATCAAAATTTAGATCTGAAAGGAAACAACCCCATTCTAAATGGGGACACTTATAAAATACTAACTGTTGTCTATTAAATAATTATTAAACAAGCATTCCAACTACATCAAGTAGCAAGATAAACTATTGAAAACTGGGCTAAGAAGAAGAAGAAAGAAAAAAAAACCTAACAAATGTTGTGCACATGCATAACCTGTTGTTAGTGTCACGTTTTTTCAGCTTCAGTGTACTCACTGTGTATATTAAGTAATTTTTAACAGAACTAAACCATTATAACAGTATTTAGGTAGACTGTTCCATGTTCTCAGTAGCTGGGGATGAGAAAAACAATGAGGGAGGACTAAGGCGAGGAAGTTCCTTATTTGTCTTTTCTCCTACTCGCTCTCTTTCTCTTGTTTTTGCTTTTGTTGTTTTTTTTTTGCTTGTCTCCAACTACCGAGAGTAGGTGGCAACATTAAAAATGTACAGAAGGTCATGCTCATATAAACATAACAATGCCTTATCTCTTGTGTAACAATAAAGGTGCTCTTTACGTGGTGAGGAAATCAAACAGCTGTACAACAAAGGAGGACCAGAAGCTTATGAGTCATCGGAACTGCTTTTGGTTGACCTAGAGGTAAGTTTTCTCTCGCCACAATCCATTCACAGACCACTTGGCCAGGCTTACTCTTCAAAGTGATGCAGAAAGCTTTTAAAGGGAGATGGAGATGGAAAACGAGCTGGTAGGGGGACCTGACATGTAGTGCACAAGAGCCTGCTCGCAGGCTAACAAATTAATTGAAATAACATTTCTACATCTACATCTACAGTTAATTTGGTCGGTAAAAATCTACAGATATCACACCAACTGTTAAAAGCTGAAATAAATGTTGAAAATGTAACTAAATAAAACTAATAAAATAAAATATTAAAAACTATCAACCAACTTAGATTTAAAACTATTTACAGAGGTTATATTTACAATATCATCTGGAAGGGAGTTCCATTCACAGATTGTTCTTGGAAAAAATGAAAACTTTTAATGGATAAATGGATAAAGATGCTGCAGCACTGCAGCTTTAGATGTTTCTGCATCTCATTTTCGCCAGTTCACCACCAACGATGAGATCTATTAAATACTTGTAAATAGTGAAAGTTTTGCAAGAGATGATGTTTTTTTTTAACTCTGCAGGAATTCCGTAGGGGCACCTCTTCCGTTCAGGTCAAGGAGTTGTTTAAGGATCTCACCCCAGGATGCAAAGCATGTCTCTATTTTTACTTTAATTTACAGACTAACACTTGTGTATAGCTGAAAGCATAATCCTCACTACATAAGTGAAGACGTTCTGTGTCAGAGATTTTGAAGTAAAGAATAATTGCTACTTATTTTGAAATGCTTTTCAAAATACAGAAGAATGGCATTTTCCTTTTTGAATTAACTTTTTTTCATTTTAGAGATACATTTTTGTATTATGCAAATGAGGAAAGTGACAATGTCATAAATTGTTCCAATAAAACAGTAAAATACTGAATCAAAAATATCTCTGGAAATATTACAGCAGTGTTCTTCAAACTGGTCACCAGAAATGTATATCACAAAATAAACAAAATGTTACCCGTTGTGCAGTTGTCATGACAACAGTTATGCTGCTGGTCCTGTGTTAAAACTGAAGCAAGGATCACCCCCTCCCAACAATCTACTGCGAAGAGTTAAAACAATAAAAGTGAAAATTCTCAATAAACATGGCTTACCTTATACGTGTGTTGTTTGCTCCTGGTGTGGTTACCCATGGAAATTGATTTTAGCGACTTTTTTGAATTCCGATTTTCCCTTTAAAACTACCTCCATGGATATCTTGTAGAAAATCCCATATAAACCCTTATAATTCGATGCCACATTGTGTTGCTTGTGTGGTTCATAGAGAGAGCTTGGGCTGCCTGTGTTTAGTGTTACGCCGATAACGCAACTTCGACTGTCAAAGGGTAGAAAAGGGCTGAAAAGGGCCGGGGGGGAGGGTACTCGTTGAAATTTTGGTGGGGGTGTGCTTTTTTTTTTTTTTTTTTTTTTTTTTTTTTTAATTAATAAACACGGTAAAAACATCATTTACAAGTTAAGAATGATTACATCACATTAAAAATTAAAACTGATTTACATGTTT
>OMLO01001548.1_pt1 | contig 17832 bp, 14 predicted proteins | sample 1674811 | NCBI WGS metagenome assembly OMLO01 (sample SAMN06265003, study PRJEB25207) | coral metagenome | isolation source: Coral host | place: Mexico:La Bocana,Puerto Morelos, Mexico | collected 2008-11-13 | reverse complement strand
CATGCATTTGGCTAGCTTTCCAGCTTTCAGGCTAAAGACTTCGTGGAATGGCCCATTTCGAAAACGAAAACGCTCGACATCATTTTAGAGTGTGGTCTACCGCGAACTGCGTGTGCGTATAAAGGTATAGTCTTCATAAAGCACAGCGTTGTGTAAATTTTGATGTTTGCGAATGGCGACCGCACCCTCATCCCCAGTTTCCGCGGTCCACGCGTGGAACGCCTGGGACCATGACCCCCCTTTTGGCGACAAAACCGCTAGCATTTTATGACTCGGGTGTTCCTTCGGAAGCCCGAGTAACAAGCTACTTACTAACCTAGCTTGCTGGAGCCGTACCAGGGAATATTGGACATTATTATCCAACTGCACTTTCAGGGAGTACAAATTATGCCCAAAACGAGTACAAATATCATGCAATATTTGTACTCCAGAGGACCAGTTAGACAGGTTTTCTTGCAATGCGAAGCAACAAATTGGATTAAGTTACGAAAAAAATGGCAGACAATTTGAATTATTTTTCTGACGTTGAAGAGTCAGAATGGCTGGCAAATATTGATCCAAGTTTATTAGATAAATCAAACGAAGACAAGCAGTGAAATTTAATCAGACGACAGTGAAATTTCATCATTTATTGAAGAAAATAGAAACAGCATCACAACAAAGAAGACGAAAACTGACCTTAATATTTGGACTCGTGGTGCAACTCCTTAAATGTAAATAAATAAATATCTGCAAAATAATTCTCCCGCACAGACACAACAATTTGGCGTGTTGGATAGCAAATATCTTACTAGACGTTTTGTTGTGTAGTATTGCTGAGAATTTTTACTCGTTGTTTGTATTTTGACTCGCCCTATGGGCTTGTAAAAATCCTCAGCAATACTACACAACAAAACGTCTAATAATATATATATATTTCCCAGTACGGCTGCAAGACGTTAATGCCCTCGATCTTATATGTTAAACAGAAAAATTAATTCATAAATAGGTTACAAGGTGACATACTTTTCAGTTTCGCTACACATTGCCATTTAAAAAGACTCAAACAGTGTCAAAATATACGAGGATCACTCCTCATTGTCTTTTCGATATTACACATCTACTGGCACCAACCAGATATGGCAGGTGACGAACTTCACCAAATGTCTGTATTCATTTCTTCTGGTTTGTTCATGAGGTAGCCATAACAGCTTTTACAAACCAGCACTGTCTCTTCATAGGCTGCTGGTGCTGCATAAAAAAAACATATCAGAGATATCAGTGATTTCAGCTATTGATTTCCCTTCATTAATGCTGTTTATTAATAATGTTTATTGCTTACATGCTCACTTAGATGTGGCATAAAAGACTATTGCTTGAACCATTTATCAACTTTTTCCAACATGTTAGCGATATACAAAGTTATAGTACCACATATGCAGCTGCATATAATTTACATTAACTGCACGCAATGACAAACATAGAAAAACAGACAATTTCTTTTATGGCAATTCATCTGTCGAAGGAACTTCAAAAAGTTAACATACACTGTATTTGGTTTTTCAAAACAATAAAACATCATTTACTCTCAGACCAATACTCGAATTAGTTAATTTTTTTTTCTCCCTGAAAACTAAACTGTAAATTCCTCCTTCATCTCTGCTGTCCTACAATTAGGCATACAAGATTGAAGGCTAACTCAAAAACCTTACAGTCAAAACGGCTGAAGTGTTCCGCCTAAACAATGATTAATGCTTTCATTAATCCAGACTTGGCTTCTAATTTCGAATAATCAGCTGAGTATTGTAATCATCCAACCGTAGCGTCCATTTGAATATTGAATGTTGATTAGACTAATGACAAAGTGTAATGAAGGAATAACCGGATGTTTTCAGGGTAGCCATCGGAATGATATTCCACTACTGGCACACTGACTTGCACAGCACACTTTCTCAGGACGTTAATCGACTCTTGTACGAGTAACAAAGGACTTCCCCACACTACGAAACGGAATGTTGCTGGCAGTAATTTCCAATCTCTGTCTGAATTTCTTTCCTGACATCTGAACACGTCCTTTCCAAGAACACTTCTGGTTTCATGGTTTTAAGCGCTTTCGTCCACCATGGTGTTTGTTGAACACCATGGTGAACGAAAGAGCTTAAAATGGTGCCTTCGTTTCAGGACTTCTCCACTGCGTGACCAACTATTGTTCGATGTATTGTTCATTAGTCCAATTAACATTCGATATTCAAATGGATGGTATATGGCTGGATGATTACAACATTCAGTTGACTATTCAAAATTGAATGCATTAATCATTGTTTAGGCGGAACACTTGAGCCATTTTGACTGAAAGAATCATTCAGCTTACAGTCTCATTAAAACAATCAATTACAATATCAGTAATTACCTTAACGAAACTCACCATATGTGCTAAAATATACTGTATTCATAAACAATAGCCTTCATTTGGCGCAAAAATATCTTTGGATATTTGTCTGCGGACATTATCTGTTGCGAGAAGCGAACAGTTTTTGGAGAATCGTGAGGCTTAGGCAGAGAGACGGCACGCTTCAGCTAGCGCTCCGCATTCTCTCTTGTGTATTTACTGTTAGGCTAGGTTAGACATTTTCTTTTCTCTCCGTTGACTAATGGGAGACAAAGTTAAAGTGCTAAGAAAAGAAAACGATGATTTAAAGAGTCAACTGAATGATCTAAAGAAGGAATTCCAGTTTCTCAAATCCAGATGGCGGAACAGAAGGATTACCACGAAGCGGCAGCTACCGCTCTACCGAGCACACAGGATATCCAATTCCTCAGCGACAGCTATGATGCTCTTGTGAAGTCAGAAACCAGCTTGTCAAAAGCTCTGGATCATTTCTCTCGTAGGTTGGATTTATTGACAGTTAAAGTTGACAGAACTGACAAAGCTATCGACGAGATGCTCTATTACAGTTATCAATATAACTTGAAGATCGTGGGCGTTCCACTAATATCAGAAAGGGAATCTGCACAAGACACTGCGGAATTGTGTGTGAAGCTATTTACCGGCCTTGGAGTCGATATCTCCTTATCAGAGATTGATATTGCTCACAGGGCTCCACAGCGAGATACTTCGACCGGTAATGGTAACCGAAGATGACCGAACCCGATTATTTGCAAATTCACCAGAAGGATGATACGTGACAAAGTGCTCGCGTCAAGAGGTAACGCCAGTCGACTAACCACCGAGGGTCTGAACCTCCCGTCTTCTGCTGAAATTAATCGGATTGCAATTTACAGCCACCTTACACCGAGACTACAAGAGCTGCTACACTCAGTGAAGGCACACCAAAACACATACAACTACAAGTGGTGCTGGGCGAAAGGCGCAGCAATCTTCCTACACAAAACGGATACTTCTATGGCGATTCGTCTGAGGTCGATTGACGACTTAACTAAGTTAAGACTGAGTAAATGCCCTGAAGCTCGATCAGAGGATCCTTGCAGCTAAGTTAAACTACTGTTATGCTTTATAATGGTACTAATGGTACTTTATAATGGTAACCGGTCTTATCCATTACTACAACGACCGACCCTTTGTCAGGTTTGGTGATGATTATGTCCTTCCGGCGTTTGAGGCTGTTAATAGCTTGCAAGAAGGCTTAAGATGGCTTAAGATCACGACTATAATTACAAATATTTCAGATAGCATTTCAGAAGTAATGATTTTTTGTAGGCTTAAGGCCAATAAGCTATCAAAATCTTGTGGGTTTGAGGACGTGATGTCACGTGTCAGAACTTTGGGAGCATGAGTAGTCTGAGATGTAGACTGGATACTAGTATTTTGCATGACTGTTTTGGAGTGAAGGTGTCCATTGCTGCATTTGTAGTGTGAAGTCATTGCTAGCTCTAGTCATATTGCGTCTTCAGCAAATTAAGAGAAGGAAGAGCAGAAATTAGTAAAAAAAAAAAAGAAAAAGTTCTGGTCTCACTAGGAGTTGAACTCGTAGCCTCTCCCACACACGAGGCAGATACATGTATCTTCTTCACTGTGCCACACTAACAACTACAAACCTTGAATGAATCGGTTTGTACAGAAGTGCTGGATATTTAAAACAGCAGGCTCAAGTACTTTCCTAGCACAAACCTCTATTATTATTGTACTATTATCTTTATAGTAATTGCCTACTCGTAAGACTACAATACTTTAACCCAATGAATAAAAGTAATCCTCAACTGCACACAGCGGACCTATTTTGTTACTGACCTGTGGCTCCGAACACGGACCTCTTGACATGATTGAAGCAACAGCGTGAACAAAAGCTATCCCCACAATGGCGACAATATTGCTGCAAAGTACAAATACACTAACTTAAGCCGGAATGTTTATATAACGAAAAGCTGTCTCTGTTAGGAGGGTTAGGAGGGTTAAGTTAAATTGCAGCAAACCCTTTAATAGGGAAGATATCTCTTTACAAACATTCCTTTGTTTTGACAGCCAATGAGGCTCTGTTTGGCATTAATGCGGACAATAGGTGACGTCAACAATATCTTCCCTATTCTGTATGGGTCAGAAGCAAAGGCACACCAGGATGAGGGTCACCTTCATTGAAAGTACAGTCATTTTAGTATGAGGAAACATTTCTCTATACAAACAAAATACACAAAAAGGAAATTTATTCCCCAGGGAATAAATTATTTTATGCTGATCGCCGCTGGTTATTGTTTTGGTCACCAACGTCAGGTGACATACGCGATCTTTGAAAAATTGACATTTAAGCTACAGCAGGCCAGGTTGCAGGCCTCTTTTTTCTCTCGCTTCAATCACGAAAGCGTTCCCCACCCAGTCCCACCCAGTCCCACTCATTATGAGTATTTTGAAGGTTAGCTTTCGGGTTTGCCCTCACCTTTGCTGGAAATAATTAATTAGTTATACATTTTGTGTAATTTGGTTTTGTTATTATCAAATAAACAGCCACGAAGGTGGCAAATATATGGCAATCTCAGAGCTTGTTTTCTGTCCAGTTTCCAGCAAACAGAGCTCAGCCCTGGCTATGCACTTAGTTAATTTTAGCAAGCGAGCAAGAAGCATAAATTGAATTTATTTATTTATTTCAAATTCCAGTAAGAGCGTTAGTCTGACTAAGGTCAGGAGTCATTATGGAGAAAAGTAAAACAACAAAGTGTTTCACAATGCGATATCAAGCCTGCTTTTGTCAAGATTTTTTCAAGAATTTGAGCATAATCAGTAGCTTTGTTTTAAGGGAACTGCTTCCAAGAAAACAAACCAGGCTTAATCTTTTCAATAGATCAACGCATTAACCACTTTTACCACTTAGTTTACAGTTTTAGAAACACACGTACACTGTACAAACCACGTTTGATTTCTCTTGTGGATAACATGATGAATTATGCGACTGTCCTTACATGGCAGTAAATTAATTTTGAAGTTCTGTAGTCCTCTGAGTCAATTTTTGGGGTCTTACTCCTCCTTTCTCGAGCTCCTTCTCTCTCTGCTTCACAGCACTGTTCGTTATTGTTTCATCTCCTTTCTGCTTGACTTGCATAACTTCATGGCATTGCTCAGCATCATTTTCACCTCCTTTCTTTAAGTCTTGCCTGCTTTCTTTCGCGATCTTCCTGGCTATATCTGTCCATCTTAATTCTTGCTGTCGACTCGTCTCTTTCATGTTCCTTCTTTGAAAACATTTGATCAAATTGATGGGACCGAGCCACAGAGCCACTTTAATTTTACATATTTTTCTCATACTTATTACAATAATTCAATGTTCTGGGATGTTCCGGAATGTTCCAGGATGTATCGACGACCCATGAGAGATAGAGCATTTCGGAATTTACAAAGGCAAGAGGGCTTAAAATGTTCATGCCACCTGTGGTAGGGTATGGGTATTTTCTGGAATCACCCAATATAGTTAATCTAAAAAACTTAATATTACTTACTCGCTTTTTCAAAAGAGAAGAAAACGAAACATCACATGAGGCACAGTTTCCTGCAATTGTAAAAATACACTGTGAACTAAACCCTTAGCCACAAAAAGTACAGTGGGCTTAGCTTTAATTGATCAGCTCCATGACAGATCTAGGACACTATCAAGGAGAATCTTTCAAATATCCCATCTCTTTAAAACAGTGCTACAGTTATGACCACATAAAAAGTACCTACAGAACACCAACATGATGTCATTAAGTGAATTGTTGAGAGAAGAGAAAAGTTTAATTGTTAGTTTGGAAATTTTCAGAGGAGGAAACATTTTAAAAAGTTGGGCCAACACCTATAATAAAGGCTTTAGAGATTTATATTTCTTTTTGAAGTTAAAATGCTCACGATACATGTAGCATCCCTTGAAAAATACACTCAGTTAACCTACTCTAAACAGGAAGAGACAGCAGAGAACTGTAATTTAGTCTGCTGAATTTTTTTTATTGATTTACTTACACCAAATTGACTCATTGAGGAATCACAGCTTACCACTATTGAGCCACCTTTTTTTCCTGTGGTAAGCACTGATGTGGCTGACAACAGATAATCCTGAAAAAAGTCCTGAAGGGAACAAAATGCAGTCACAAATAAGAGTTAGGATATAACTTATCACAAGGGTTTTCAATGGCATTGATTGTAGGTAGAGCAAGGTTTTCATATAAGCCTAGTGGTGGACTCAGCTATCAAGCTGCCACTGACCTCTGGTCTTCATGATAGCCACTAAGTATCTTTCTTTTACCCCTTGGATGGGAAGCTAGTACGTGGCAGGGTTACCTCCCAGCATTAATTTCTCTAGTACCCATTTATACACCTGAGAAGAGAGTCAGGCACTCCAAGTAAATCATCTTGCCCTAAAAAACAACACATGCCATGACTCTGGTAGGGATTGAACTTGGTTACCTCAATCAGAATGTTTAGTGTACTAATTCTTAGGATATTGATCCTCCATTGTAGATATCTCCCTAAATGCAATCTCTAAAATCTATCAGATGTGATCACCCTTATTATTTTAGTTTTAAGGGACAAACACAGACATAAAGTTATGGCGACCTTAGTTAATGACATAATTATAAATGCAAAGTTTAATCAGGTTCTCAAGGCACAGCCTTAGTGATGAGCTGAGAGTTTAATCAGTAAAATCACTCACTTGCACTTTGTTTTCTTGCATGAGCATCCTATGAAATGTTTGCAAGCAGTGAGTACATAGTAAAAAGAGCGAGGAATAGGAATGGGGAACATAATATTCAGTCAGTTGTATAATTATTCTCTATTGCTATTTAGGGTCCGAGTAGCCACTTACAACGGCTTAACTAAAACAAAGAAAATAGGCAGTTGGTGACTCGATAGATCTTTGTAGTCACTTGCAGGTGTGAAAGGTTGTGACAGGGTTCCATTTCAGAGCAACCACTGATGTTTTAACTTTTTCCAATGCATTAATTACTGTCAATCCTCAAATTATTGCCTCCCCTCAAATAAGCTACCCCTTCAAATAAGCGTCCCTCCTATTGGCAAAAATCTAAAATAAACACCTTCCCTAGAATAAGAGCCCCATCCCCTCCCCCTCTTTAATGAAAGAGTATTGAGACACCACTGGATGTGAAGTTTTAGTCATGTTCGTTTGCAAGCAAGTGGTTATCAACTCATTCAACCTATGTGAAGGGATGGTAGTGAAGATTTGCTGATTCATTGCTTAAAGCGCAGCCATCCTTGTGCAGCAGGCCTAAGACTGGCTTAAGGGGTTATATTACATAGTCCTTCAAGGGAAACGGGATCCTTCTGAGACTTTAGAGGGTCTGATTATACATACAGCTATTTTGAGTAAAGCAAAAACTGCACAAGCCAAAGGTATTTTGGGATAATATGGTCAAAAATTTTTAATAAGTAATTGATGTATTAAACCCGCGATTGATGAATTAAACCCTACTTTATTAATGTCCCCATGAACAGTGGAGTGCTATATTTCAAAATGCCTGAATACTGGCAAGGTAAAATGGTAGAAATTAGGTCGACCTTTGAATAGTTTTGCCATGCATCTACACATCAAGTTCGTAATTATGGAAGCTGTCCATGAACACCCAGACAAAACTCTTGCAGAGATTGCCTACGATGTCTATGAACTGACAGGGTCAGGAAATGCTGTTTCCAGCATATTACGCTATTTGAAACGGAATAGTTTCACCTGCAAAAAGGTTAGTGAAATACTTGTTTTACTATAATAATTAAGGCTTTCTATTTCGCAAATGTGCATCAATTTCCTATGTGGGGCATTTTAAGCATGTTTTATCGTTTTAAGCTGGCAATAATTGCCCTTCAAAGATCAAAGGAAGCGAGAATACTTTTCAGGTCCAATGTTTGTCTCCTGGATCCTGAAATGTTGGTGTTCTCGGATGAAACTGGATTTGTAAGTTTTCAATTTTTGTGTTACAACCTTTTCTACTCTTTGATTGATGATTCTTCACAAATCACGATTTTTTTTTGGTCAACTTATATTACTTTTTTAGGACAAAAAACTTTCTCGCACTTATAGCTATAGTCTGGTCGGTAAAAGAGCCATGGTCAAACATCAGGTAGAACTGGGGATCGTGCATAACAGCTATACCCGTAATTAGTACGGAAGCGATGATGGAAGTGGGTATCTATCAGGGCAAGGTCGATGGGGCAAAATTTCACGAGTTTGTGGATCAAAAGCTCTGCCCTAACTTGCTTCCATTTAATGGCATCAATCCGCGATCAGTGGTAGCTTTTTGATATTTGGATGTTGCTGTTTGGATGTTGCTGTTTGGATGTTGCTGGTTTCTTCTACAATCCCATAAAAAAAATTTTTAGCAATGAAAAGAACATAGTTAAGTCAGGGACACAATTTGTTCTTGGATTTGTCACGGACATATTGTGATTTTGTCTGCTGGAGCTGATTGGCCCTAAGTGTATAAAATCAAGTGTGTCCTACCAGCATGGGTTAATTACAAATAATGCCAAAGAAGAAGAAAGCTTCTAAATCATCCAATTGTGCACACATCACTATAAACCACAAAATCCCTCAAAAAAGATCCAAAATGTAGTTTGTCATTATCCAATTGTCTTGAAGTACATGCATACTGCTGGTGTGTAGAAGATTTTTCTTTTACACTTGCTGCATTTGTTTTGTAGGTGTTACTATGTTTTGTATCATAATTTTGTTGTTAAAAGTAAAAGTCAATTAAAAATTGAAGAGCAGGAAATAAAGAAGTGAGATGTGTATGTGCTTTAACACAAACCTTGTCTTTCTCTGTCTCATTTTCATCTTCAAAACTCTCACATTCAGATTGTGAAGTTTCATGTTCTGCATCATACTGAAAATTAGAATGAACAATAACTATAAATATAAGGGTTTAAGTAATGCTTAACTTACAGACTTTAACCCATTGACTGCAATGGCAAGCCACATACATAATTCTGCCCTTGTCTTAAATCAGATTGTAACTAAACAGCCGAAAGTGCCAGTTCAAGATGGAAAATAACAATTGCTGTCACTTCAGGTCAGCTTGGCTTTTTGTTTGGGTATTTTAGTCACTACATGTTTTTTCTTCTCCTTCTTATTTGGAGGTGCTTTTTACTATACAGCTAATAAATTATTATAAAATTGGAAGCACTCATTTATTAGCTTCTTGAGGGAAAAAGAAAGAAAAACAAATCAGAGGGAAAAAAGAAAAAAAAAATTGTGCGTTTTCCTGCCTGTGTCTTGAACTCTCGCCCCTCATGCTTTCCAATACGCATTGAGCTAACTTAACACATAGGTCCACAAAGCATGTGCGTGTCTAGAGCGTTATACATTATTGTATTGTAAGGTCAGAGCAGTGATTAAAGCGTGACTTTAAGAGGTTTAAATAAGGGACAGAAGAAAGAAATTTATTTTTGGAACAAAGCCAAAATATTTTCATATTTTCTGCTTATACTGATGCATGTACTTCATCATGCAAAAATAGTCATAGCCTCAAAGAGGCCTTTGATTTACTTTTCAGCTCCCCTTAATTGTTTTTAGTGAAAAGGTCTCACCAAGCTGGCAATATAGGTTGATATTTTCAATTCTCCATGGTATTGAGGGTCCACCAGTTTTTCCTTGATAGGCAGAGGATTATTGTTATTTTATGAATCTTGGGTTCAATGAAGTCATCCCATCATACTCATGTAGGCATTTGAGTAAATCAACTGTTTATTCAAAACAGATGGTACAAAATGTGATGATGTCACAATTACACAAGGACCATGCTTCTGCAAAGAGTGCTTTGGCTGGTACGTTTAGGGGTTATTGGGCAAAAAAGATTACTAGGGACTGTCAATAAAAATTAACCCAAATTGACTTTTGGTGGCAAAAATCGAAAAAATCAATTTCACTTGTCCATAGATAGGTGCTAGTAAGAATACAAACGAACATAGTTTAAAAATGAATGTAGTTTAAATCCCATGAAAAATCCATGAATACAGAATTTTCATGGCCTCACTGTAAACCATTAATTTTTTCACGAAAATTATTTCATGGCTTGTGAAAATCTTTTTTCATGGCAATGAAAAGTCGGCACTGATTCAGAACTAAAATTAATGGGTCATTAAAATGTGTTTTCATGACCATGAAAATTCATGAAAAAATCAAAGTTGAATTTAATGAGCTATGAAACATAGCCAACTGGATTCCATGACCCATGAAATTACCATAGAAATCATGAAAAAAATAAAATAAAATAAACAACAATACATTTCACAACACATGAAAAGTCTCCTAGCTGCTAAAGCAATATTTGAAATAGACGACACGAAAACCTCATAACAATATCTAATTAAGAATTATACTCATTGCAATCATTAATGCCTCTCTGTTTGAAAAAGAAATCATGAAGTTTAATAAAGTTTTAAGTTCAATGAAGTTTAATAAGATGAAGATACACTATATACATTAATCGTGACCTTGCATAGGAAAACATGTCTTATCGAAAACAGCGTTTTTGGGGCATTTGAAACACCTCACAAACGGGGTTTGACAGCGTTTCAAACGCTTCGCAAACTCTTTTCAAACGCTTTGCAAACCGTTCGCAAACCCCTTACAAACCCTTAGAAAGCATTTCAAACACTTTTCAAACCCTTTGCAAATGCCAGTCAAATGGTTTGCAAAGTGCGTCAAATGCTTCTCAAACCCTTTTCAAACGCTTTGCAAACGATTCTCTTGAAGGCTGGCAGAACCAGTCCGCAAGGAATAAAACGTCCTTAGCAACGATTACTTTTTTAATACCTTATGGCCAGCAGTGAATTGCTGTTTTTACACAAGCAGCAAGATTAAAAGATTTATATATAGTTATTCAGTACAATTGGAAAGTGCAAAAATGTATTTAGAATGCACGAGCGCATGATGTCAGTTTGTATTTTGGTCGCCTTTGTTTACGATTTATTAGCCGATTTGACGTAATGAAAGCCTCTCGTCGGTCATACAAGCAGATGTTCACTGCAAATGTTCTCACAGACACAAAGAGAAAGGTAAAAGATAAATTTTACATCATAAATATTTGAGCATTTGTCAAAATTTCGATCTAAACATTGCGCTGCGAACACAAACAACTGGCAAGCCGTCCGGGGGGGTACTCAAAAACGTTTTATACGGGGAGGCTCCGCCCCGAGGTCCAACCCCTTACCCTTTTATATACCATTTTTTCAGAAAGGGCACCCTTTCGTATACCTTTTATTGGAAAAAGGCACCCCTTTCATATACCTTCTTAAGACGACTTATGAATAAATCGTTAAAACAGGAAGTCTTCTTGTCATTTTTTTCACGTAGCGCGTAATAAATTAAAATGAAACAGTCATAACGTGCGTTTGCTTGATCTTTTTTAATTCAAGGCCCTTTCTAATACCTGAATGAAGATTTTCCTACCCTTTCATATACCTAAACTTGTGAAATCCCTACCCTTTCATATACCTGAGGCCTGAAAAAGGTACCCCTTTCGGGCGGAGCCTCCCAGTATAGGCCATTATAGGGAGTACCCCTCCCCCCCCGGGGCAAGCCGAAATTTGCATAATAGCTTGATGGTCTTGATTTTTTCGCTTGACTGATCTTGCGAATGAACCTTGTCACGAATTTGCTACATGAAACAACCGGGTGTTATTTTTAAAATGCACTACATAAATATGTTCACAAGAAATAAGCTTGTAGTCTGCATACGTGGCCTTGCCGAAATTGTCAAAAAGACATGTATGGCTGCAGTATTTACCCGGAATGTTTATTAAGCTCATCTATTACTAACTATCCCGCATGTTCAGTTTCGACATTCATTGCTTTCAACAACCTGATATTGACGCTACGAAATGTCGTCAATTATATAGAGTTGCTCTAAATTCTTTCACTAATACGTATCAAGGCTTTGGTGTGACTAGATTTGCAGAATCTGGTTTACAAAACTGTCCAATTTCCTTAAACAGATAATTCTTCCATTTTAAATCCAAGCCTAATGGTTTTATGACAAGAGGAAGCGTATACAGTGGAAGTTTTGTTTGATCTTTAAGTACATGTAAGTCAAACTCCACTTCTTCAGAGTCAGTGTAATGCTTAAAGTAAACCCGCCCTGGTGCGTCTTTAGTGAAGCGAAAATGACGATAGCCCTTTACTTCTGGTAATTTCTTGAAGTAGGGATCAAGAAAACTTACCCAGTCTTACCCAGGGACTATAACTGAACCATCATGAAGTCCACAGAGTTGCGTGACATTCACGCCTAAGACAGTCGAGTTGTCGATCGCACGGGCCAACTCGAGAATAGCCCTGAAATAAAAGTTTTTCGGACCGCCTGTTTAGCCAAGCCAAAACACCAGTCTGGAGAGAACTTAGTGTGGCCAGCAACCAGAAATGAATACAGAATGTTCCAGTGCAAACCTAGGCATAGTACCAAAGAAAATAATTGTTTTTATTTTCACTAGAACAGTTGTCCACGAGGATGCAGGCATCTGTTTTGCCAAGCCCAAATTGCCCAAAATAGTAATGAACCAATCTGATAGTACTGTTGGCTCTCTTACCTGTGAAAACTGACTCATCAACTATGAATTTACTTGACAAGGAATCGCTTCGCAGCAGACACCAAAAATAGCACATTTCTGCGGTGTTTTGAAATAAATGGGTCCCGGCTGCAAGGGATTACTTGGATAGTGGATAGTGTTGTGCATAATTGTACGGATAATGCATCTTGCCTTCAAAGAACAAGGAGGGTTGTTCTTCGGAACGATCCCTTTCTTTGCAGTCAAATCCTGGTGTGTGGTAGGCTCTACGGCTTTTAAAGTAGATAAGTAAAACATAAATCACTCATTGGCCGCATGATAACTACATGTGGAGTGAGCTGATTCCAACGGTCAACAAACTTTGAGTACCCAATAGCTGTTTGACTTTGTGCCTCCACTGCAGTTGAATAAACATACCAAACAGAAGCTTTTGACGTGTGAGAAGGCAAAAGTCGCACATCAGTACGCTTGAAGCCAGGAATTCCCGGCTGGGCAAAACAAGCACATGTTCTCCAGCATAGTTGCTGATGAACGTCGAAACTTGTTTAGTAGCCTCAAAAGGCAGGTCTTTTGGGCAGCCTACCTTTGTTTCCATGAACTCATAAAGTAAGACCGAAGGCCTCTATAATGTTCACACAGATTTGATTAGCGCTCCCTGCCAACTGCAAGCAAAAATAAATACGTTTTTTACAGATTTGGCGATCCATGAAATAAAAGTTACAAGTTACAGCCTTTACTTCGTCCCTATGCAAGTGACAACGTAACTGAGAAAGAACAATTAAATCTAGTTTTTTCTAACTCAACTGTAAACAGTTTCCACAGCTTTCCAGAACATTGCTGAAAGACAGCTCTGAACTGCAATGTTGCATCTTCAGCCCAAACTGACAACTCCATCCCTTACTCAGAAAGTTTCCGATTGTCTGTAGCTCATTGCTGTCACTGTCTCTGAGATCAAGGCCATTGTCTCCCGGTGAGCAATCACCTTGGCCTACAGAAAAAGTGTCGTGCTCTGAGCAAGTGCTTTCAGAATTGAATGGTCAGCGGCAGTGGATGGCGACAGATGTACATTTTTCTGCTTTGTGAAAATTTGGAAAAAAATATGTCATTTTGGAGAAATGAAAGGGTACCGGAGCTTATAACTTGCCATGGCAGCTCAAATTCTCGCGACGTTGCAATTCTAATTAAGAAGGGTGTTGACTGCACCATGCAGAAAAAAATTCTTGATCCTTTGTGACATTACATCAATTTAAAAGCTGAAGTCAATGTTAAGATATATGTCTTAGTAAATATATATATGCACCAGACAAAGATAAAGAAATTGCTACGTACTTTCTTAAACAAATTGGTTATAACACTGCAAAATGAGGATCTGGATTCCGAAAACAACATCGTGATAGGAGGCGATTTTAATTGTCCACTCAGTCCTACTATTGACAAGAAATTCTTATTCCACGAAAATCTGTCACATCTTGCATTGCTTGCTTGTGAAGTAAACTTCATTTAGTAGACATTTGAAGAATTAGAAACCCAGTTGTTACAAAGTTTTACATGGAGGAAAAAATCTCCTCGATTTTTTTGTATCCTGCGAGTGGATTTTATTGGTTTATCTCAAATAACTTAAATGATTCTGTACAACTGACGGATATAATCCCAGCTATAAGAACCGATCATGATCAAGAATTTGGTGGAGAACTAGATAACGAGTGTTAGATGATGAAGAATATGTTGACAGTGTAACTGAATTGATACCAATGTGGATTACGGAAGGACGGGAAGAACTTTCTGATGATCGATGTGTGTGGGTGTGCAGATCCATTTTCTATACTAAAGGAAGTAGAACACTGCTACTGTGACTTGTACAAGACTAATAACAATCATACAGACATCAAACTTAAAACTGATTCCTTTTTAAATGATTTAAATATACCTACATGTAGCTACATTATCGGAAGAACAAAAAAATTCATGTGAAGGTAAAATCTCTTCGGAGGAATGTTTCCATCTTCTCGATACTTTTTAAGATGGAATTCCCATCGAATTCTACAAAAATTTTGGCCTTTAATCAGCGATTGTTTTATTAGATGTGTTAATGATTGCTTCGAAAAAGGAGAGATGTCTCAATCTCAAAAGAATGCGTTCATCACACTCACTGAAAAAAGGGCAAAGATTGTTCTCTCATTGAAAATTGGCGCCCACTTTGTCTCGTTAACGTGGACGCAAAAATGATGTCTAAAGTAATAGCCTCGAGAATTAAGTATGTCTTGGCTCATATCATTTATCACAATCAAACAGGGTATATTGAAGATCGTTTTATCGGTGAAACCATTCACTCCATCTATCATATTATGGATTGGACTGTCAAAGAAAACATCCCTAGTTTAATGATTTTCATTGACCTAGTATTGACGATAGTATTGAATGGGATTTCCTTTTTAAATGCCTTGAAGCGTTTAAGAGAAAAATATATTTTTCTTTATGTTCATAGTTTTAAGCGCTAAACCACTTAAACTTAAGGCCAGCAACTTATCACCACTATTTTATTTGAAAACAAGCATATTGTAATGTTAGGCAAATGCCTAAGGGTACCCCCCTAGGTAAGCCAAAACACATGGTGTGGGACATGTTGTAGTGCGATTGGGTACTAAAGAGTTTCAAATGTGTGTGATTGTGGCTGACATTGAGGATGAGGGTATTCTGGGTATGGACTTCCCGTCACAAGTTGACTCACAGATTGACATTGTTAAAAACCAAGTTTCAATTAATGGAGAAGTGTTTGACTGTTCTGATTTCAAGAACTAGCCTCTCCGTTCCAGATGTGTGGTGCGAAGGTCGGCAATTATTGAACCTCACACTGAAGTGGTTGTCCCAGTCACTGTTCACAAGCGTTCTGTGTCCTTAGATCCGAAGGCATCTCATTTAGGCATGCGATTGTTAGAGCCTTGCCTCAGCTCATATTTGCAACAAAAGTGCCTTTATGTTGCAAGGACTCTGGTGGATGTGAGAGAGGACAGAGTGGTCCCTTTGCGTGTGTTCAATGTTTCTGATGAAGTTCACAACTTGGCTGCTGAGACTGTAGTTGCTCTAGCTACGCCGGTTATGGATGTCGCCTTACTGGAGCTTACTGAAGAGAATCGTGAGACTTTCATGAGCCAGGCTAGAGTAGTCAATCAGCTTGAATCACAGGAAACATTTGAGGAGACGTTACCAGAGGCCTTACAGGAACTTCTTGGAAGGAGTACTGAGCACTTGACTAACAGCGAAACTAAGAGACTACAGGAGTTGTTGTACAATTACCAATACGTGTTCTCTCTCTCAGATGGGGATTTGGGCACCACACATCTCGTCCAGCACAGAATTGAAACAGGCAATGTGCCCCCAATCCGACAACAGCCCAGACACACCTCTCCTTGGAAACATGATGAAATCGAACGACAAGTCGCTGACCTCCTGCAGAAAGGGAAGGTAAAAGAATCGTCAAGTCCTTGGTCCTCTCCAGTTGTGCTGGTCACCAAAAAGGACGGTAGCCAAAGGTTGTGCATTGACTACCGTCAATTAAATGCAGCAACTGTAAAGGATGCCTTTCCTTTGCCACGAGTTGATGATTCACTTCCTGCTTTAAGCAGCTCAAGATGGTTTTCCACACTAGATCTTGCTTCTGGCTACTTGCAATTGGCCATGGATCCGAACACTCAGGAAAAGTCAGCATTTGTAATTCCAAGCAGGTATGCATATGAGTGGAATGTTATGCCATTTGGACTGTGCAATGCACCAAGTACATTTGCCAGATTGATGGAACTTGTCTTGAAGGACCCTCATTGGAAGATCTGCTTGATTTACCTCGACGATGTGATTGTTATGGGACGCACATTTGAAGAAGAGTTAGAGCGGTTGAAGCAGGTGTTTGCGCGACTAGCCTGTGCAGGACTTAAGCTTAAGCCAAAGAAGTGTTTCCTCTTCCAGAAACGGGTTTCGTACCTTGGACATTTGGTCACAGATGAAGGCATTAGTGCAGACCCTGGAAAGGCGGAACAAGTTCACACATGGCCCACTCCAGAGAACAGCACAGAGGTCAAAAGTTTCCTTGGACTTGCCTCTTATTACCGCCGGTTCATCCCTAATTTTGCAGCCGTAGCTCAACCACTACATAAGCTAACAGAAGCTAAGACAGAGTTTGTTTGGACAGGGCAATGTCAGTTGGCCTTCGACAGCCTAAAAGGTTTACTTACATCCGGCAGAGTCTTGGCTTATCTGACCAGAGAGGGGAAGTTTGTGTTGGACACCGACGCATCAGACCATGGAATCCGTGCACTGTTATCTCAGCTTCAGGACGGGGTGGAGAAACCTATTGCGTTCAAGTTCCAAGTCTGAAAGGAACTATTGTGTGACTTGTCGTGAGCTATTGGCAATTGCTGAGTTTGTAAAGCAACATCGGCATTACTTGCAAGGTGCAAGATTCTGCGTAAGAACTGACCAACCCCTTTGCGTTCCGTCATTAGGGCAAAATATCTTGAAGGACAACTGGCATGTTGGATTGAATTCTTAAGTATCTTTGACTTGGAGATCCAATATCGTTGCAAGTGGTGTGTAGGTTGGAAGTGGCAGAAGCAAATGACTTTTGTTCATGTGGGTGTCCAAACTGAGGTGCATGCCCCAAACAAGGACAATGAACAACCTGCAAACTGTGAAGGTCCTGTTGGTGATCGTTGTGGGACCGTAAAGTTAGAACCAATGTGGACTTGCACCTTCTTAAAGGAACAGCAAGAAGAAGATTCTGATCTCAAGGTCATTATTGGATGTTTGGTTATATCAACTAAGTTGAAAATGTAAATTGGCCACCGTAACGAGTTATAAAGCTGACGTTT
>OMLO01001547.1_pt1 | contig 17843 bp, 17 predicted proteins | sample 1674811 | NCBI WGS metagenome assembly OMLO01 (sample SAMN06265003, study PRJEB25207) | coral metagenome | isolation source: Coral host | place: Mexico:La Bocana,Puerto Morelos, Mexico | collected 2008-11-13 | reverse complement strand
GAGAAATAAAAAAAATATTTCTCTAAGGATTTACGATCGGAGGTTCCCAATTTTGGTTCCCAAGACTGACATTTTTTGGTGTTTGGAGACAACCAATCCTTAGAGAAATAAAAAAAACATTTCTCTAAGGGTGTTTGTGTGGAAGGGTCACCAAAATCTCCTTAGAGAAATAAAAAAAATATTTCTTTAAGGATTTGCAATCAGAGGTTCCCAGTTTTTGTTTCCAAGACTGACATTTTTTTTGGTGGGAGACAGCCAATCCTTAGAGAAATAAAAAAAAATATTTCTCTAAGGGTGTTTGTGTGGAAGGGTCACCAAAAAAATCATTAGAGAAATAAAACAAAATATTTCTCTAAGGGTGTTTGTGTGGAAGGGTCACCAAAATCCCCTTAGAGAAATAAAAAAAATTTCTCTAAGGGTGTTTGTGTGGAAGGGTCACCAAAATATCCTTAGAGAAATAAAAAAAATATTTCTCTAAGGATTTACGATCGGAGGTTCCCAATTTTGGTTCCCAAGACTGACATTTTTTTGGTGTTTGGAGACAACCAATCCTTAGAGAAATACAAAAAATATTTCTCTAAGGGTGTTTGTGTGGAAGGGTCACCAAAATCTCCTTAGAAAAATGAAAAAATATTTCTCTAAGGATTTATGAACGGAGGTTCCCAATTTTTGTTTTCAAGACTGACATTTTTTTTTGGTGTTTGGAGACAACCAATCATTAGAGAAATAAAACAACATATTTCTCTAAGGGTGTTGTGTGGAAGGGTCACCAACAGACACCTTAGTGACACCTAAGGATTTGAATGTCACCATTATTTTTGAGAATGGAAAACATGATTGGTTTTAGACAAACATAAAAATAAAAGAACTACACATCATTTTTTATGTATAGACATATTTTCCTATGGTGTCATGGATCAATCTTGGATTTCTCTACATTTGGGTTTTTAAAAAACATTTCAGATCCTTAGAAAACAAAAATTTCCTTAGAGAAATAAAAAAATATTTCTCTAAGGATTTGATCAAACTTACCTCGATCATGTACATTGGTTTAGCCAACAAAAACCTGACCTGGAAAGTCAAATATAGGGGCTTAAATGATGATTTAAGCCCCTAGTTTTCACTTCCCACCTAAGGTTTTGTTGCCGAAACCAAGGTACATGATCGAGGTAATTTTGATCAAATCCTTAGAGAAATATTTTTTTTATTTCTCTAAGGAAATTTTTGTTTTTTAAGGATCTGAAATGTTTTTTAACCGGGATGAAGGATGGCAATGAAACTTCAGTGATTTCAGTAAAAACATTTTGCGACTGACAAACCTAATGGCCCCTAGATACATATCCTGTGTCATATCCTCTGAATTTTACATTCCCTGTATCCAAGATCAAAAACTAGATAGTTTTTTTATCTGACTGGTGGTGTGTCTTACTCATGCCTCCTCCTTCGAGTGGTTCAAGACAGGTCTTTGAGGATTTTCCACAAAGACAAGCCATGTCAGCAGAGAGTCCGTCTCCAGGTGACCCACATGAAAGCCAGGCCTCTTGCTGTAGCGCCAGCTCCAGCCCTTGGACAACAAGATCCAGCGGGAGCAGTGACTCAGGGTGTGGTGAAGAATATGTGGAGGTACAGGAGGAAGATGTTTATGATGACACCACGATGAATGTGGATATGACTCAAATTATCCAGAGAAAGGCACACCATCTTCCGCTTAGGATGATTTATTTTTATTTTTTGAACTGTCCTAGATGGTTGCCATTTTCCAACTACCACCACTATGTACCAAAATGTTTCTGATTCTCTCAGCGGTCCAGGCAATGACTATGCGTTGGCCAGCTGGCCCCGACAATGTGAAAGAGTTAATGATGTGGGGCCGTCGAAATGCACAGATTTTGCTAGCCGACGGGATAGCGGACAAGACCATGATTCAACGATGCAGAGATAACTTCGAAGCCATCATGCAACACGAGATTGACATCCATGATTCCTATAGTGGGAGTGGAACTGGCTCATGGACTATGCATTATCAATATGATAATCTCGTCCGTCATATCCTAAGTACTTGATGAGTTGAGACATGTTATGCTAGTGTAGTGTCGATTGTCAAGAGTCAAGTTGTGATTTTTGTGGTTTTCCAGCCTTTCCCAACCACAAACGGCCCACACTGACTGAGCCACTGACCCAACAAGGTGTTTGGCGTGAACAGACTGGTCGGCATGATGTCCGTGCAGCAGGAGTGTCTTCTGTCACAGCCTGTGATGCAGACGTGCAATGCCGCAAGGTTTTGGCTTCTTTGGTGGAGGATACTAGGGGTGATGGGTTAAGGAATCTGGGTCCGTGTATGTGTAACATGTGGTATATTAATATTTACTTACTTATTCACTTATTCTTGTATTTTTTTGTTCAATCTGCACTGCATTGCATCATTTGCATTGTATGTTATCTTCTTCTTCTTCTTCTGACAAGAGTGGCTGATTTTGATCATTTTGAGTTCTACAATGCAACTCCCACTTTCAATTCCTTTCCAAAATTCAGGAGTATCGCCCACAACACGTTATGGGCAAATTGGAAGATCGTATTTCCCAAACTGCACTGGCTGATTGTTTGGCTTTAAGAGAGACAGCATGCGCTGACGTGGACTCCATGATCAAACGTTACTTAGCCAAACGACTTACGGATTTGGTTTGCAAAAAGAAACTCCGAATTAATTCCGAATAATCCAAATTCAATACCATAACCTGGAAGTGACATTTCAGAATTTGGTTTACAGTACGGTAGCAGTAGCAGTGGCTCGCCTGCCAACTTAGGTAGCAGTGGCACGCCTGATGCAACTCGAGCAATTCGAAGTGAACAGGGATCGCTCCTGTTCGCCAGGTACATGGATCGCCTATCCGGTAATGTGGACGGAACTGAGGTTTTCAAAGGGAAAGCAAAATGCTGGGGATGTGGCACTTTCCGGAAACCCAAGGACACTGGAAAGGGGCTGAGGGGTTGGTTGGCTTATGGCTTACCAAAAAAACATCATTGTTTCATTTTACCCTGACTCAACTCATCTTGGGCCTTAAAACCAGTGAAATTGATTCCTTACATTGCGTACACATGCATGACGATGGCATGATGTTTGGAGAACATGTACCTTTGACATGTTTTTCCCATCAGCATTTTTGGTGATCAAGTAATAGTGTTCAACTGATAGCCTGACCGGAACTGTAAGAATGGCAAGCAACGGCGACAGCCAACGCCCAGCCGGTCTTGCAACAACCACCCGGTCAATGACATTCTATTCTAGGGAGGTGTCATCTTTTTTAGATGATGCTCAACATGCCTTTGCCCACTTGTTGCTTTGTTTGGCCCCATACATCGTGGTGGAGTCTTCCACTATGTCATTGTCTTTGGACTTTGGACCCATCCACAAGGCTTCACTCACTATGGTGGCTGAACCCATCAACCGTCCGTTTGCTTTTGAAGGTCACCCATCAAGGGAAAGGATTACCATGGATTATATTCAACAACAAGTTGCAGAGATGAGAGCATTCATCCAGAGTCATTTCAACACACTTGTACGTGGCTATGGTCGAGCTCCATCTGTGATGGTCATACACTTGAACTTATCAGATCAAGTCATGCACTATACCTTGAAGGTGAACCCGTATGATAAACAAGCCCTACCTTCAGTCCGTGTTCCGCCAAGCGATTCCAGTGACAGTGACAGTCCTCCTCCTCCTGCGGCTTCTGGGGAGGCCATGATAGAGGCTGCTGCAATTGATTTGGAATTGGGCCTGAGTGAGGATGGTGAGGGTGAGGATGTGAGTCCTACTCCCAAGGCTATCCTTGACGTTACAATGCGCCTTGAGTCACCAAAGGATGATCAGGAAGAAACACCTGACATTATGTTTTACCCAATCAAGCCCGGTTGTGACTTTTTTGCACAATTCGAGGGAATGAATAGGCCTGAATAGGCTGATTTGATTTTGATAGAAAGGGTTGGACAGTTACATGACCACAAAGACTGTGTGAGTCATTACCCTCTCTAGATTGGGGCTGCTGCCTGTTTGGCATGTTGGGTTGCCAGGGCTACTTCTTGCAGCTGTTTTTCACACAAGTACATTAGTACATAGACTCTAACCAGGTACTACTCTGAACAAAAAAGAGTAGATATTCTAACCGTTTATCTAGACCTGAATAAGTCCGAGTCTGCATTCTGCATTCATGAGAGATTGCAGCAACAAGGACTGCAGTTGCAACATTAAAGATGCTGAAAAAAAGTGTGTTCAGTTTAAGTTAGTTCTCACTTTTTCCTGGCATCATGTACCACTAGATACTGGACACTAGCCACTGGACCACTAGAGTCCTAAAGTCGTTCACCTCACTTGAATGTATTTTAGATTTCTCACTCCAACTCCGACTCCAGCTCACAAAGTATTGTTCAATTCACCAGTCATTGGCCCGCCTACTGCAGGACTGTTTGACACCAATTGGATATGCTTGGGCGAACGCTTATGTGCATCCGGATCCAGCTTCAAGGCCGAAGAAGAGGAAGCTCCGCCTTGCAATAGCTGGAAGCACATGTGTTGATTTCAGTCAGATAGGCAACCTAGTGGCACTGGCGTTTTTTTTGAAATAGTGGAAAATAGTAGGCTGGCCGGCACTGGCACCGATGTTTTTTTTTGCCTTGAGGTTAAGTTATGTTCAGAATAATGTTCACAATCATAGTGTTTTCAAAACAATAAGGTAACGGCTGTAACGGTAAAGGTGAACACCGAACGCCATGTCATTCTTCTATGTTGATCAATGTCATGATTCTATTTAGTAGATTTGTTCTCTTCATCATCCCATTGATCCTATTGCACCATTGGTGAGGTTCTGGTGAGGGGCTCCTGGGTCAGAGCGGGATTCCCCTCGCCATCTGGTTACAAGAACGTATCCAATGTAAAGAGGACTGAAGTTTCTGTGGGTTTTTACTTTACATGTTTGGTTTGGACTTGGGATTCCGTAACATATTCATTGTTTTCATCTGATTCGTGGTAGTACTGGTGGTATGGTCCAAAAATTGTGACCAGGACGTTGTGGTGCATGAATGCGCACCCAAATTCGCGCAACATCTATTTCATCAATATCTTGGTCATCTTTACAAAGTCCATCATGTTTCTGATCCCGTCCTTGATCTGCATTTAGTAGCATTTTGTGGTGTACGGACTTGTATATTAATTGTAATCATTTTCAATTAATTGTACGGAGTCAGGAGTCAGTTGCCCTGCAGCCAAAACACATGTTGCCCTGCAACCCCAAATCTGAGGCAACCCCAAATCAGCATATGCTGCTTTCGCAACACCAGTTTGGGTGGCCTGAACACCGTCCACGTTGCTACACGATCTTGACTTTGATTGGTTCCTGTGACCTAGATCCAGAACTGAATGGTCTTCAGCTGATCCATCATTTGATGAGGGTACCCACTATGCTTCTGACTGGGCTTTGCTGTGCTCCACAGGAGACATTACATAGTTGCACTTAATTGAATTGTATGTATTTCATTTTAAGCTTGAAGTTTTCAACTTACAAGGACACCTTGCAATAGGTTTTAATGAAAATTCCACCTCGTTATGTCACCCTTGAAGGAGCTCGTGGAAAAGGCAAGACATGATGCTGCACACAAGATGTGCCGACCACTCAAGAGCAAATTCGCTGACTTACTGTCTGGTGCCTCAATAGCATAAGTGTTTTTTTTAGATAGCTGACAAGCTGAATCTTATTTGATAGAACAATAAACATGAACAGGAGGAGTGAGTGAAAAAAATGAGTAATAAGATTTAAAACGCGAACATATACGAATATCCGAATATCCGAATTTAATATCCGAATATCACTAAGATTTTCTAGCCATTCCTCCTTTGACATTCACATCCAGGTGCAAAGCCCACTTGGTTGGCAAACTACAGGCGCCTGCGCAAAGTGCGGAAACATGAAGTGAAGATGTGTGGCATGGCGGCATTTGGTGACAACGGGGTGGTTGAGATCTGAGAGGAGGAGGGATCAAATTAAAATGAGGTCGTACGTAAATCAAGTTTGTGATGGTGGCCAATAGCAAACCAATCTGCCCACACACCGACCCACTCCTTGAATTTGCAGCCGGCCTATCGAGGTGGACGCATCACAGCAATGTGCTGCAACCTCCAACAAAATCCTCTACGTCGTCCCATCGTAGCCTCCTGGTTGCCTGCGCTATTACGTCAAGGCACGATGTTCATGCTGCACTTGAATGGACATCCGGGTGAGGAACGCTGGCTTCTAGAGGAGGAGTGTCATGAGTTGTTCTCTCCCATCTCCCATTTTCATTTTCTGTTGTTTATGTTCGGTTGGGGTAACGGTAGTTCCAAAAAACAAATTCAAATTCAAATTCAATTGATCTATCTAGCGGGCTGAGGGCTTGAGGTCATAGGCTCTTAGATAATTTTTGATACTTGAATTGTGCATCCCCATATCATCATCAGTTGATGTTTTCCATGCCAAAACTTCTCACCAGGAGCACTTGCATTCGATGGGTATCCCAATGTTCAAGGAGCATTCAGACCCATCGATGCCATGTCCGATCTGGTCACATACTCTGGCATCAACGGTGCAGAAGCGGATAGCAGGAAACGTGACTCGACATTGCAAATTGCAATTGCAGTCGTAATTCTCTTTTGTTATTACTTAAACAACTAACAACGAATCGACAATCGACAATCATTTCTTTCAATTTTCATTTCAAGCTTTTCTCCATCAAGACACTAGATTCTTTCACATCTCCAAATTGGTGAGAAGTGAGAAAGTGAAAATACCATAAATCTTAGGTGCCCAGTGGGCAGTGCCGAGTGCCGAATCCCGAACCCCACTGGTTGTTACAGGGTACAACAATAACCACTATACGGGACTACATATAACCTGGCATAAGAGGTTCCAATGAATTTAAGTACCATTCATTAAGGATACGTAAAATACTGATATTTAGTCATGTAGATTTAGGGGATGAAACACTACCCAGTTGAAGTTGGCATTATACTTAGAAATAATATTGATCCCTTTGAAACGATCTTCACGGTCTTTCTCAAGCCCAGGCGATGCATGCTACGGTCATCGGATCGATCCATGCCTGTCTCTTATGTTGTTTGAAAATAGCCCAACCATGAGCCAGCAGTGTAGTCTAGTGTGAGAATGGGTTCCTAGTCAATCCGAAGACAGCATTGAAAAATTGAAATACATCAATTACTTACTTAAACAGTTGACACTTCATATCACTGACACTCTTGATTTCAGATGGTCGGTGTCGGTGTCATTGTTTTGGATTTTGTAATCTTGAAACTTCTTGGAATTTGGAATATGTCTTCTCTTCTACATGGGAACCGGGACTGAGTCATATACATGATGTTCACAAGGCCAGAGGTGTTTTGTGATTGATCGCTGTTTCCGAGTGCTGAGAAAAACAATCAAAAGGCTGATAGCTGCCAACAGTTGCTACCCACTACCCAAGTAGTGGTAACATGACACGATGAGGTGACTGCTACTGCTGAATGACTTTTTTCATCAAAGCTTGAGCCAGTGTTGACACAATGGGTAATAAGCAATACTGAAAATAACGACATATTAAGCCACTTTGAGCTCAAACGTTTTCCTCCTAAACCTGGAGGCCGTTTTCCCCTGAGAAGTCTAGGCCAGTGATGGATCCACAGAGTCCCTCAATCGAAATCGGGGCAGTGGTAAAATTTGTACCTCCTAGTTCCACCCGTGCTGCCACGCATACCGAAGGTGGTTCGGTCAAGGGAAGTGAACCAGGTGGAATGAATCCTAGCTCTGAGGCTGCTAAGAACGCTTTAGCCCAAGCTCCGTCCATTTGGGGGGACGAGTTTCAGGGGCCAGGAAAGGGTTCAGTGGTGCAGGAGCCATTGGGAATTTACAAGGTAGAATGTATGGCAAGTGGATGCAATGCTACCATCATGCGGCAGCCTTCGAAGTTTCTCTTTTTGTTTCAGTTTGGGTTGTTTTTGGACGGAGACGGAGTTAGAGAAATAAAGAAATTAGTTAGAGTTACAGTTACAGTTAGAGTTACAAGAAAGAACTTTGAAAAAAAAACATTTAAAGAAATTTGTGATCATAATCACATGACACCTGACTGTCAGCTGGGCCCCTAGGTTGCTACAATTATGTTCTCGTCATGCAACTGCTCGGGATGGACTTTTCCGACAGGCTTCACGGAAGGACAAAGATCTTGCAGACCAACTTGTCATAATGGAACGTGACCGACCTGAAGAATTGCTGGAACATATTGAACATTTTGCTCAATCGTATCTTTCTTGAAATTATCGAATTTTATTTCATTCTTTCCCGGGACCGGACTGGACTGACATGAACATCCCCCCAGCAGCCCCCAGCCCAACATCCTTTCTGATCAGCCGAGGTGTCCGGCCCCAGGCAAAGGGAATAAGTGGAAAGAATGGGATTTTTCCCGTGTGACGAGGCACCGGTCAAGTGGCATTAGGGACGAGGGTAACGTGTCCAAGCGCCCACTTTGTCAAGAGGACTTTGTTGAGTTTTTTACTCAAAAGTGTCCCCGGTATCAAAGAATCTTGGTATCAATTTTGGTATCCAATTTTTCTATGGTTCGGTTCAGTTAGCTCAGTTAGCTCAGGTTCAGGTAAAAGGCTGAGGTTCTTCCGTGGTTCTAAGACAAAAGATTCCTATTCTTAATTCACAGCGTTGACCTGATGATACTATCTTGTCATGAGAAATGAGGATTGACTGAAAGTGCCGCTCACAAGAAGTGGCGTATCCTGTTCAATGATTCTACAGTTCGCAGAGACCAAGTGGATGCTACCAATGCCGGTGGTGAGAGTATTGGGAAGGTGACTAGATCGATTGCTGGTGACTACTAACTACATGTTCAAATTTGTTTCAGAACAGTTCTTGGCTTTGGATACTGACATACTGTTTCATTCTTCTCAACCCTCTTCTCCATGGATGTCCAATTTAAGGTATGGAGATTGTGGGTGGCGGTGGATGAAGTTGAAAAGTCCATCCAGTACAAGGACCAATTTTATTCCATGACATTACACGGTCAATAGTGAATCAAGAGTGAAGAATGATAAATGAACTGAGTATTGAGTATGATGATCACCAACATGATGATGAATGATATATTATGAACTATGATGCTGATGATGCTGCTGCTGATGATGATGATGCTGATGACGACGACGACGACGACGACGACGACGACGATGATGATGATGATGATGATGATGATGATGATGATTTCAATTAAATAATAGTAACAAAAAGTAGCTGCAGCATGCAGGACAGCGGCTTTACCCACGAGCTGGAGGACCAGACAAAGAATCCCACCGAAGCCATTATCCAATCCCAAATTGAAAAAGCTCAAGGTTCCCATGATGATGACCAGCTTGAATTAGAGACCGCTCTAGTTAAAATCAGCATCAGTGGAAGGCCCCAGATCGGCTCCTCCGACAGGTCTTCCAACTCAGCAGGACCAAAGGCAGCCGCAAAGTCATCAGCCAGTGGTGGTGGGAGGGGTGCTGCAGGAGCAGGGGCCAAAAATAACCCCTTGGTACTAGCATCAAAGGCGAGAACAAAAACAACAAAGGAATTTTGTGAAGTTGAGAGGCTTCTGAAGAAGGCTTTTCATGATGCAAACCATGTGCTTGACAATGTGGCCCCAAAAGTTCTACCAGAGGATACTATCATTTCAAATGAGCCTACCCTAGAGCTTTTGAGGAACCGGTTGACATTGGTGCAGTTGGCCATGGATACCCGGGGTGGCAAAGAAGCACTTGACCCAAGTGAAAAGTTATACCTTGCAGCTTTGGAAGACCCATACCTCCGGGATTGCCGAGCACCCCTTTTGGCCGATAGGGATTGTTGCCAAACGTTTGGTGCGGTGAAGTATTGTCGCCAATTTACATTCGACGTGTGACTTTGAAATGACTTACCAAACTAAACTTCAAACTTATTTTCAAGTTTCAAGTTGATTTCGGATTTCGGACTTTAGTGTTCCTCCCAATTTCTCCCACTGCTCGTGTCACCTGCCCACTATGATAATCAACGACCCGTTTCATCAGCTTAGGCAACCCAGTGCTGGTCATGTTGATCAACTACTCTCCACTCACAGGAACGCACTGGAAGTGCTAAAGAAAATTGCAGACTGTTGCATCAAAGAGAGTGAAACTTGGGTGTCACAGGTCAATGCAATAGTGAAGGCAAAAGCTGAAGAACAGAAGGCAGCAGAAAAAGCACGAAAGCAAGAAGAGAAACGTCAAGAAGCAATCAAGAAGAGGATGCTTGCTAAGGAAGAAAAGGAAGAAGAAAAGGCTCGTGAGCGGGAACGCAAGGCAGAAGAAAAGGCTCATGGTCAGGAGGCAGAAGATGGAGGTGAAGGGGATGAGGAGGGTGATGGTACTGAGAAGAAGAAAAAAAAGAGGAATCGGAACAGAAGTGGACAGTCAGAATTGACGGATGATGACCCTGAGCTTTTGCATTCCATGTTCAAGCTATCTCGGGGGGCTATTGGAACTAGTAATGATGTCGAGTCCTTCGTTACATCAATAGCCGAAACCCCTGGTGCAGCATGCATGGCCCGCCTGAATCGTGGACCTCTCAAGAAGGTTTTAGCCGAAACTCAGTCATTGATTTGGTTTTAGCCAAAACTCAGCTTTATCCGCCTATGTTTAGTTCAATGAGTAGATCAAATTGTGACAGGTTAGGTTAGGTTTGCTAAGGGCCAAACTCCCATAAAGGATAAGAAATGTATGTAATGTAATGTAACATTGCTATTGGTGATGATGATGATGATGCTGATGATGCTGCTGCTGATGATGATGATGCTGATGACGACGACGACGACGACGATGATGATGATGATGATGATGATACTATTGGTAATGATGAAGAAGAATAAGATGACGAAGATCATGGCGATGACGATGATGATAATACTGTAATAGTAATAATCTTTAATCACCCAGGTGCTCTTAACATTTTGATACTTTGTTGTTGTGCCGAGGAAGATGAGAGCTTCACCCGCCAGACATTGAACAATGTGCAGAAGCTGTTGCTCCAGGAATGTGGGAAGTTTGGGGACAAGGCCAAGGAAAGCTTCAAGGACCCAAACGCAGACCCAGATGCAAGGCCAAGTTTCGTCACCGATGGCCCAGCAGAATCATTGGCAATGGATGGTTTGCTCACAACTAAACTCTATGAGAATCAACAGAGACATCAGAACTTTGCATTGTCAGCTGCTGTGTTGGATCGAAACTATTTGGCCACCCAGTTCCATGTTTTCATAATTGGCAGTTTTTTTTGTTGCTTAGACTCATACTTAGACTTAGCCAGTTCTTGATATGTGATATTCACAAGTTCACAAGATATCAGCCATTCCTCCCTCTACTAATGCCCCTACCCCAACAATATCCACCATCCGATTTCTTTACTTAGGATCTATGACAAGTCCATGAAAGCCAGAAAGAATGAAGAAGCATCCGCAAAGAATTCCAAGCGGATGAGTGGTATTTCTTGGGTAGCACAAAAGAAAGGTGGATTGATGGCCGGCAGTCTGCCAATGTCATCGGGAACTTTCATATACCAACTGGAAGGCCAGAAGATGATAGCTTGTCTATCGGCGATGGAGTGTTTGGGACTTATGCAAGCATTCCAAGAGCAAGATGGTGATTCCGACGTTACCCCTGACATGGCAACAGACCTCATGCCTGAAGCTTCATCATTAATTAGACTAGATTTTTCCTGATCTTTGAAATTGATGGAAGGGTAGGTTCAAGTTCAAATCACACATGTAATACTAGAGGCAAATTTTCAATGCGCCATTGATCATCAGAAAGGTGTAGTAGTGTTTTTTTCTTTGACTAAGGACCTTATACGGTTCATGCAGACGGTCACTTTTGACTTCCTTGAGGCCAGTGAGACTGTGTCGTTCAGATACGGGTATTTGGTACCGGGTGACGTTCTTTTCATTCCCGCTGGATCAATCCTTTTGGAAAAGTCAGTGGTGGCTGACAACATCATGCTCAGAGTGGCATCCCCTATCATGAGCAGTGATGTGATGGATTCATGTATCTTCAATGCTTCGATCAAAAAGAGTCTTGGTTGAAAGTTCCAATCATCTCATCGCACTGACTATTTTTTTCAGAGTTTTAGTTTTAAACACTAAGACTAAGACTAAGACCCTAAGACCTGAGACTAAGACTAAGATTTAATAAAATATCAAGCGTCCGGTCTGTCCGACTGTCCTCTCTCAACGTTGCCAAGGGCAGAAGTGAATGAAGTTCTTGTGAATGCTGCCTCTGTTTTCATCAATGAACCAGGGAAGATTCCAACTCTGGTGCCGTCCGGAGAGCAGAAGAAAGGAAAGGATGAGAAGCCGAAGCCACTTGAGGAGCAGAAGTCAGGGAAAGATGACAAAGCAAATGAACTAGAAGAGAAGCAGAAGCAAAGCAAAGAAACGCCAACGGACGATGCCAACGGTGGCGGTGGTGTAGAAGAACAAAGTGGAGGAGGAGGTAAAGATGTGAAGGAGGCCTTGGAGGAGAAGCAGAAGAATGATGACAATGAGGCGTTGGAGACGGACAAAGAGATCGGGACCAAGATTGCAAATGAAAGCGAAGGTGGTGAAGATGAAGGCGAATGCCCTGAAGAAGATGAGGACTTTGAGGACGATCCAATAGTTTCTCCTGAGGAAGAGATGACTCCAACAACACCACATACTGATGATGACAAGGATAGGGACAAAAAAGACTTTGCTGAGCTATTGGAAGATGCTGGGATTCAGATCAGTGCAATGACAGTGATTGATGAACCAAAGCCAATGCCGGCGACGACAACAACCTTGATGCTGATGAATCAACCATTTGAGGCTCCAGCTGAGACTGAGACACAGATGGCAGACAACACCAAGGAGATTGAGGCTGAGGCTGAGTCAGGAAAAGAGCTGAATGAATCGAAGGAAGCTTCAGCTGAGACTGAGACACAGATGGCAGTCGACACCAAGGAGATTGAGGCTCAGGCAGAAAAAGAGCCGAAGGAATCGAATGAAGCTCCAGCTGAGCCTGAGACACAGATGGCAGTTGACACCAAGGAGATTGAGGCTGCGGCTGAGGCAGAAAAAAAGCTGAAGGAAAAGGAAGTAGAAGGAAGCAGACGACCTGTGAAGAGGATGACGTTGAAGACCGGTCCCATTGACCAGTTCTTTGCCCCAAAGGCTGCAACTGAAGCTGAAGGGACATCATCAAAAGCTCAGGTTGTTGACGAGCCAAAGAAGAAGGATAGCAAGAAGGAGAAGAAGGATAAGGATGAGAAGAAACATAAATCCGAAAAGGACAAGAAAAAAGAAAGACGGGAGAATAAGAAAGACAAGGACAAGAAGGACAAGAACAATGATGATACCAAGACCGACAAGAAGGAAAAAAAAGACAAGAAGGCGGACAAGAAAGCGAAAAAGGAAAGAAAAGAAACAGATGTAGAGGTACAAGAGGATGTGACTTTGGCCTTGTTGTCAGCTATCAACACCAAGACCAAGAAAAGCAATGAAGAAGGCAAGAAGAAGAAAGGCAAGACGGATCAAGCATCTGGGTCTACAGATAAGGCAAGTCAGAAGCGCAAGGCCGGTGAGATTGAAAAGGATGTTGACGTCGAAAAACCTATCAGCAACATGGATCAGCTCAGTCTCATGGCGTTTGCAAATCTGAACCAAGCCAAGTCTCGCAGCGTGGAACCCAAAGCCAAGGGAACCCCCAAAGCGAAGGGCAAAGCAAAGGCGAAATCTACCCCCAAGGCAAATGATGGTGGACGTGGTCAGGGACGTGCACGTGGTGGACGAGGACGTGGACGTGGGTCAAGTGCCACCGCCCCTTGTCAATTGACTTGAACTAGTGTTTTTCTCAAAACACTAAAGATTAAGCAACACTAAAGAAACGCTAAAGATTAAGCAGGCTAAGTTGTAACTCGTAACTGCAGGAACACAGCTCTTGCATCTCTTGTTGATGGGGGATTTGGTTGTGGGTGTAGTGTGGTTATGGTTGTTTGTTGTGTTGTGCAGTGTTGTAGTTGTGGTTGCTGTTGATGATGTCGTTGTTGTTGTTGCTGTTGGTCGTGTTGTTGTTGTTGTTGTTGATGATGATGACGATGACGATGATGACGATGATGATGATGATGGTGATGATGATGATGATGATGATGATGACGATGATGACGATGATGATGATGATGACGATGACGATGATGACGATGATGATGATGATGACGATGATGACGATGATGATGATGATGATAGGTTTTGGTTGGTTGCTGTTACTATCGCTTTAAGGATGATGACATTGAGTGGACTCCGATGATCGCCTCGAAAGTGCAGTTCATGAGGGTCTGAGCCGCACTTGCAGAACACTGTAGTGGCAAATTCTGGGGTTTTGATTTTGATTTTGGCAGTTCGGGCAGCCCGTTGAAACGCTACTAGCAGTTGTATTTTTTTTTGCTGAACACTGAACAGCTACAAGCGGTACTTAGTGTGGTAGTATAGTGTAATGGCTAGAAGAGGTACTTTGTGCTAACTAGCCACTGGTGAACGCACAGCTGAATTTGTTTATATTGTTGAACAACCATAGCCAATCGAATCGGGCTATCAACATGTTTCCCCGCTGAACTGCTGAGTTGTCGAGTAAAAAAGCTCTTCAACTCTGACTCTGACCGACTTGACTCTAAGTCTCTACACTTTGAACTTCGCACTCATGAGACTTTGAAAGTCAATGCTTCTTTCAAGTCAAGTTTTTACACCCGAGTCGACATGTGACTGGGTTGGTAGTTGAAAATGACAAGCTAGCAGACTAAAGGAAAAATTTAAGTATGCACTGTGGGTACAACAGACCTTGTGGTGAAGACTCGCCACGACATGACAACCGGGAAAAAAAACAGACTGACTGACCTGATTCAGATTCTTCCAGAATCTGTGGCGGAGAGGGAAGGGAGAGATGACACTGGGACATGTATAATGTATATTATAAATATTTATATATATAATTTATACATATTCATATTACATAACATATCTATTTTAGTTTAAAATTAGATATAATATGATAGATGATATGATAGATGATCTGCTGTAACAGTTTGATTTATTTGATTTAGCGTCTCTTCACACCTGATCGGCAAAGATCTACCATGATCTCAGACCATTGATCCCCATGTCTTAGTATCACTAGTGCGCATCCCAGAACCTTAGCCCACAAAAAAAAATATTCATTCCCTTAGAGCACCATAGGTTGTGCAATTTAGCAATATAAGGATATGATTTTTATATATTTTTATGTATGTATACGGCGGGTCTACGGTATATACGTATAAAGAATACATGAAACTTGTGAATTCTTGCATGCGAGAACGAGCTTCTTTCCGGGTGTTTGGAGATGTGTAAAGTACCAGAAATCTCCCGGATTTGCAAACAGGTGAAGCAAAGCAACCTGAATATCTTGCATGATTGCTCGGTTTCAGGAGATTTTTTTGGTTTCAGGAAAGTTGGTTGCTCACAAAATATGATGAGGCCTCTTGAAACCGTTTCCCCGGTGGGCTGCATACGATTTTTAATTTTTAGCAGCCACTCCTGCAAGATGTCTACTGCAGCTGTTTGGAACCCATGTGTGTCCAAGGGGAGTTGACCTTGGCTCTTGATATCTCTTGATGAAGAAGGAGAAAAAAAATCCTTCCTAAAAACATCTACTGTAGACTCTAGACCATCCCTTTTACTGTTTAACCTTTGATCACGGACAGTTGAGTGATAGGTCAAAGCAACGATGGTTGACTGAGGTATGTCGGCTCCCCTGCCTGGGTGCGCAGCATATTTGCCGACACTGCCACCAAAACAAGGAGACTGATGGAATCACAGAATCATGGCAGCCCGTAATTTGATGAAGAATTTCAACTTCGATTCCAAGGCTGTTTTTTTTTCCGCAAGTTTCGAGTACAATATTGTGAAGCCGAGGTAAGCAAGGTTGCGCGGAAGTTGTTGTTTTTCAATGTTTTTCGGAACATTTTCTGTTGGAGATGTTCACACCCTGCAGTATCCATCACCACCATCCGCCTGCCATGGATTCTGCAACTGGAGAGGTGGAGTAGAGGTGCCATTGATCCCGTCCTGCACCAAATAGACCAACTCCTGGTGAAAACACCCAAACCGCCGCAGCCATGGGATGGTTGGCACAACGAGAAATGAACCGAGGAAACAAATCCACGAGACCCAGGAAATCCATGGGACCCTAAGGGATTGGTTTGATCTGACTTCACGGGCCTTTTTTTTGTTGGAGTCTTAGGGTGTCATTAGGGAAGTGTCGGCGTTGGGTTGGTTCCAAACCACCACACCTGTAACGGCCTGTATAAGAGGACTGTCCTAACTTTCACATGGAACTATTTCCATCATCTTTTTGCATCCGAGTGCAGTGAAATTGCTACGGACACAACGGAGTCCTTGGGCTTCTTGCCTTTCAAGGCTTCTCCGCAAATCTTCAAACACCTCAAGGCCACCAACCAACGGAGGAAATGCGATTTCCACTGAGGAAGTATATGTATATGACATCAGCATATAGAATATCACAATATATTACTTAGATATGTGTGTCAAATCTCTTCGACATGTTCCAAAAGAAATTAGATATTTGAATGAAGGTGGAAACCGTTAGTAGTGCAATGTGGCAAATTCTTTCAGAACCATGCTGTTGATGGCTGACATTTGCAGCATTTGCTATCCCAGTTGGTGTAGGAATTCAAGCATCGACATGAGCAGATTCGACCAAACAAACCCGGACCTAGTACCAAGATCTATCGGAAAGTAATTGGTTTGACATGACGCAGAACATTCCTAACCCATCAACATGTTTTCATGGTGAAAAAGGAAAAGAACCCATGGACCATCTTGATCAAGGTACACTCTGGTAAACTAAGATGCCACTAGAACATCAACCGATTAAACATGTTAAACAAATATATATATATATATAATATATGATATGTATATCAGATGTACTTCGTAGTCAACAAAAACCCAGATTTCAAACCAGCCACCTTACTTGGTACTCATAGACCACATCCTTACATCTTAGCAACCACTTTTTGGCAGGTCACATTTGAGCTGGTGGTGCTGGTGGTACTGCACGCCCCGGCGCAAAACGACAGTAGCATGGCAAGTGGTACAACCAAGCCTTGGAGGAAGTTTTGGGTAAAGTGTTGGCTTCCATTCGAGTGTCATTCCGTTTACCCTGGGGCCCTTAGAGTAACATAATTTCTGGGAAGTTTCGTTGTTTTTTTTTTTCCCTGGGGAAAATTCCGTTAGAGTGTCATGGATGTCATGCATTATGAAGGATGATTGATGATCGTGGGAAAAAAGTGGTTGTGATGGGATTTCGAGCGGATTTCCATGATGGACGACACATGATGATACAGCATGATGTTGATGCTGCTGCTGCTGCTGCTGCTGCTGATGATGATGATGATGATGATGATGATGATGATGATGATGATGTCGAAGACAAAAAACGACGATGACCACAATGTTGGTGAGGATACCAAACCTTTTCCACAAACAGTGAAATAATTCATCTAAAATCCAACGGTTGTTTGCACTGCTCATGTATATAGCTTTCAAACATTGATGATCTGACTACCAACTATCAAAAAGCAAGATTCAAATCCTTCCAATTGGTGTGAGGTAACCTCAATCTGAGTGAACAAATGATAATCCTGTCGTACACGCAGGGACTTTCCTTTGGTTCAAATTCCTGAACATCTGCTTGGTGGTGCCAGAT
>OMLO01001546.1_pt1 | contig 17845 bp, 24 predicted proteins | sample 1674811 | NCBI WGS metagenome assembly OMLO01 (sample SAMN06265003, study PRJEB25207) | coral metagenome | isolation source: Coral host | place: Mexico:La Bocana,Puerto Morelos, Mexico | collected 2008-11-13 | reverse complement strand
CTGTGTGTTTTCTGTCTGTGTTTTCTCTCTGTGTGTTTTCTGTCTGTGTGTTTTCTCTCTGTGTTTTCTGTCTGTGTGTTTTCTGTCTGTGTGTTTTCTCTCTGTGTTTTCGGTCTTTATGTTTTCTCTCTGTGTTTTCTGTCTGTGTTTTCTATCTGTGTTTTCTCTCTGTGTGTTCTCTCTTTGTGTTCTCTCTGTGTTTTCTGTCTGTGTGTTCTCTCTGTGTTTTCTCTGTGTTTTCTGTCTCTGTGTTTTTGTCTGTGTTTCTTATCAGGCTTCGCCTTTCACCGCACTGCCAAAAAGGATACATTTCTAAGTATAAACATTGATCTCATTTTGCAGTGGTCAGGGCTTGCTGATGAGCTATTACTTGCAGATATAAATGCTATCAAAGGTTGGTGGTCAGCTACTTCGCAGTTACTTTGATTGCAGTATAAATATCAGACATTAACACTTTACTTTGGGCTTTCGGGATATCCGGCGTCTAGTTTGGTTTGTTTTTTTGACCTGAAGTTGTCTATATTTTTTTCCATGTGGCATTCAATCTTGGCTTTGCACCAGAGTGGGGCAGCAAGGGTTAGCTTTGAACCGTTGTTACAAGGGGTCTGATCCGTGATGGATTTTGAAGAGCCAGTTCACGGCCGTGGTAAGGCCAAAGCCAAGGCAAAAGCAAAGGCCAAATCTGCAGGGAGCCGCCCTGGCAAGGGGCCTTGCATTTGTTGCTCTGAGGCCAGGCATGCAAATACCCGATTTTGCAAAATGCATAAGCGGTCCTTTGATTCCATGGCTTACCAAGCAAAAAAGGCAGAGGCCAATGGAGAAGCAGGTGCCGTCGAAGCTTTCCAGAATGCAATGCAAGATGACTTTTCAGCAAAGCAGGCCATTGAAGACTTTGCTGAGCTGAACCCACCAGACAGCAGATATGTGCGCAAAACGTTCATAGACTGGGCTGATTTCAAGAAGACTTATGGCCACAGAACTGAGATGATTGACCGCGCCAAGTGCAAGCCGATGTGGGAAGGTGAGTTCATGAACTGGGCCCGGAATGAGAAAGCTTTGACCAAGGTAGAAGCAGAGCAATGGTGGAAGGACTACTTCAACGATCCCAAAATTGAGAGAGACAATGATGGTTTCAAAGGCCGGCTTCAGCTTTGGATTCCCACTTCTACCAGCAAGATCACTGACAAAGCACGGTTCATTGAAAGTGCCATGAACCAAGGGAGCAAGGCAATCAAAGAACCAACGCAGGATGATGTCCAAATGCTTCGGGCACATGTGAAAAGGCAACATCAATCAGTTGTGGATCCGTTTTTCAAAGGAGACCTGAGCAGTGCCAGTGGGAGCACTGCTAGCGCTAGCACACCTGCTGCCAGCACACCACAGACAGTACAAGGGTCTCAAGCTGATACTGATGTGGAGTTGAATTGCAGTGAAAGGAATCCAAAGCGGCCCAAGATTGATGTGGACAGGGCGGGGCCCAAATTGTTGAAGAGCATGAACAAGGAACATGGATCTTTGAAAAAAACTTTGAGACCGCCAAATCCAAAGTAGCAGCTGCCATGTCTGCCCTTAAAAGGGATGACTTGGACAAGCAGTTGTTTTTGGATGATATGTCCTTGTTCGGGCTTCTGCGTGCCTTGGATTTGAGGCTCCATTTCTTGGAGCGCTGGGAAGGAAATGAAGCAGTTAATGACGAGTCCTTCATTTTGCTTGTGCAGTCATGGCCTGACATGGCGCAATCGGAAGCCAGCAAGAAATTGCTCCAAACTGCAGCTGAAGAGTTCACAAAGACACAAACCCAAAGTCTGGCTGAGCTGCAGGATGGAAACAAAACAAGGTTGCCTGTGCAGGGTAACAATACATTGTGCAAAAACGTTGACATGGAAAACATGCTGCAGAAAGCTGCTGCTCTGGCATCTGCGACTGAGTACGAGGATTTGAAGACTGCATGGCAAGCCAAAGTGAACAGCGCTATGGCAATGTTTCAATCCACAGCCAAGGTTGCCAATGACATCTTGGAACATGTGGCCACCAAAGAACGGGAATCAAAGAGGCAAGAGAGCCGCAAAGCCACACAAGAGAGGCAGCTGCTTTGAAAGCTATTCGTGACCAAGCCAAGGATGCTGCTGAGAAAATCAAAGCAAAGGCCAAGGAGTCAACGCAAGAGCCAATTTTTGCTGTTGACTTCGCAGCCAGTGTTCCAGCAGTTCCTCAGCTTTCTGAATTGGGAACAACTTGGGCTGAGCCTTGGGTAGTCAAATCTTGGTCAGCTGCAAATGGATTGCTTGCAGAGCCCAACATCAAAAAGTCTTTAGACACTTTTGCTTCTCAGTACCGCAAGTTGGGCGAAGCCTCTGGACGCCACCAATACAATTTGCAAGCAGGTGGTGTGAAGGACATGGTTGATGGAGTCTGCAAGCAGGCCATGCCAAAACAGTGCTTTGACCTGACTGAGCATGGCGTGGAGGGGGCTGAGAAGTTCATGGGAGCAACTTGGTTTTATGGGTTTTGGCCAGGGATGACGTTTTGCGGCTTGCAGCCCAATGCGGCAAGCCAGTTTAGAGTTCACGCCAAAGGCCAGGTGAAGATCCTTGTCTTGGATCTCAAGAGCTTGTGTGAAAAGAAGGTTCCAGGGCAAGTCCCCTTCACCAATGTTCACAGCTATGTGAACAAGATGACTGCAGAAGTTTTAGCTGATTGCCAGAAGGAAGGTGTGCACCCAGCAGACTTGTTGTTCATCCCCACTGGAGCCATTACAGTGGAGGTGTGTGAGCCTGCTTGTGGTGAAGTTTGTGGCGTGAGGAAGTCATTCTTCCCGCTGGATGCAACAGCCTCTGCTTTGTACAAGATAGTATTGCAGCAATTCAAGCTAGATGGCCGCAACGTTGGGCAGATGGAGGCGGTAGCAGCAGGTTTCACCAAGGCCTTGGCATAGTTGAGGGCCTTGTGGAGTAAGGTCCGGCTCACATATTTGCAGCTGCATCTTGAACAGCTGTGTCTTTATTCAACTCTCTAGTCTCCAGCAACGTGACTTTGAAACATTGGGTTTGAAAGGGGTAACTCAGTGCAAAAGTCTGTTCAAAAATGTGCGCAAATTTGAGCTGTAATACTGCAGGTTTGTCAGATTTTTTCAGTGCTGTGTGTTGAGAGTTTAGCTGCAGCAGCGTCATGTTCTTTCATTTTTTGTTCAGATGCAAGACTGTTAATGTTGAAAAATTGAAAGCTTGTTAGCTAGCCTCTTGGCATGTCATTCCAAGTTTCAAGTTCAAGTGGGCCCGTGCTGAGCCTTTTGCAGTTTGTTTCGGAAGCTGCCAGGCGGGGTGAATGGGTTTAGTTTTTTTTGGTTTGTGGACTGACTGTACCTTGGATTTGGCTGACTCGCTCTTGTGTTTTTCCCTCGGCTATTCACCTTTCGGGTGAATATGTGCTTTTGTGGAATACCTTTCAGTCTTCCTACTTCTGGTTTGATCCTGCCACCTGCTACCAGTTGGCGCAGGGGGGGTTCACTTTGATCCTGCCACCTGTTGGCGCAGGGGGGGTTCACTTTGATCCTGCCACCTGCTACCAGTTGGCGCAGGGGGGGTTCAACTTTGATCCTGCCACCTGCTACCAGTTGGAACAGGGGGGGTTCAACTTTGATCCTGCCACCTGCTACCAATTGGCGCAGGGGTGGATCACCTTGTGTGGTTGTGGTTCCATGTGGTTCGATGTGTTGTCTTTGGTCGGTCAGTCATGCTAGTTCATGTCACGTTGCAGTCATCTCCCCAGATGGTTGTGGCATTGTGATTGAATAGGATGCAAAGTGTTTCATTTAAACCACAATCCAGTTCAAACATGACTGAAAAGTTTTTGCGTTTCACCTTGCAGGTCTCCAGGGTGCCATGCCTGCGCCCACGCAGCAAGACAATGACAGCTATGAGGAGTCTGACGGCACAGATGATGGATCTGAGTCAACGAAGTCTTCAAACAAGACAGTCGTGCCGCCGCCGCCGCCAGCCTTGCCAGCCCAGCAAACCCCAGCGGTTGCTGCAGTTGGAAGAGGTCCAGGCGCTGCGCAAAGACACCACAGTCCTTCCCGCAGACATTCTCGCCAAGTGCGGAGAAGTCACGGAAGAAGCAGGAGAAGCAAGAGTGCCAGGGCCAGGGGCCAACAGCGCAACAAGAGGGATAGATCCCGGGGAAGAAGACAGAAGCGCCGCCGTAGCCACAGGCATCGGAGAGGTGATCGCCGTCGCAAAGAAAGCCAGGAGCGATACAAAATGACAATCGCAAGCGCCGTTCTGAAGAGAAACGGCGCAGCCGCAGCAGAACACCACTGCAACGGGACAAGAGTCGTGCGCAGAGCGCAGCTCCGGGAATCAAACTACAAGAGAGGAAACATACCAATCTGAGCCCTACGTTCGGAAAGCTGAATTTCCAGTGCCAGCATTGCGGCAGGAGGTTTGGCACGGAGCATTCCTTGGAGCAACACCAATGGAGCAGCCAGTACTGTGCTGAGAAGCAGGGCAAGGGCCGCAAGGCCCGAAAACAGTGCACCTGCGGCAGCCGGATCACAGATGAAGCTAGGGCATGGCAGCAGCACTACAATGCTAGCCCTGCTTGTGATCCTAATGCAGCCAGGAAAGAAAAACAAACGGAGGCTCAGCAGCAATTGCCCCAGCAGCAGTTGGCGCAGCCGCTTCCGTCCAGTGGCTCCAGTGTTGCAAATCGAGGTGCGCTGTCTTCGCTGTTCCTTTCCCTGAGTCAGCTGACGAATGACCAGTAGAAGTAGCTTTGCTCTTGGGAATGTTTCACACAAGACTAATGGAAGAATGTCGTCTGGCACAAGGCAGGCAAAATGAAAGCTCAGAGCTCTTACGCTTCAGCTGTCAGTGGCTGTCAGTTTTTTTGTGGACCTTTTTTCTCAATTGTTTTCAATCTTTTGTTGGAAGGGCAGAGAGGTAGATTTTCCTTAGGTAGCACAATGGTTTTTTTACGAAGTCAATACACATCCCGCTCCAAGTTTTTGACATATGCAGCGCACAAATTTGCACGCACATATCTGCCAGATATCCCTGTATGTAGCACATGGGCAAATGTACTTTTACATGCAAGTGTGGCGGGCTTGCACCTGTTGTTCATGTTGCGCAAATAGAACCCTGTCTTCCCAATGCAGCGCGCCAGATGGCCACAATCTCTTTGCCATAGCTCCCTAAATCAGACGTTCAGACTACCCCTCTCTATTTCGCTTGACCTCGCCGGTCAAAATAGCACTTCCAATTCACCCTGACAACCCCCACCTGACATGTCATGGTGGGGATCACTCGAAGTAAAGTAATTTTTCTGGAAGCTGTTTGAAGGATTGGTGGGGTTCTTTTGCACAGAGCCAAGTTGTCTTCCCCTGCAAAGCAACAAACTTTATGCATATGTAGTCCCAAAACTGTTGAAACTATAAGCCCCCCTGACGGGTACACACCAGAGCCTTCAACCAAGCAAAGCGGAAAATTACCAGCTTGAGGGTTCAGATGAAAGAAGTCATGAACCGTTTGCATCTCCGCCCCATTGACGTATGGTGCAAGCCTCCCTGTGATGTCATCCCAAGCATCAAAGACAATCTGAGCCAATTGAGCCTTGTTGTAGCGTCGCACTCCCATTCGGAGTGAGTGCTCTGCCAAGTGCAAGAGCAGGGGACGGCTTACCTGTTCCAACTGAATCGTTGGGGCGAGTTCCGCCATGGTCGTCTCCACCACCGTGAAGACTGCCACCTCATGAGGAGTGATGAACTTTAACCCAAAGATGCTGTGGGCTGACACTCCAACCACCATTGCCATGACGCTGGAAAGAACAAATTGGTGGATGTCTCAAATCTTGGACACTCCAGAGGATTGTTGTGATGAATAGAAAAATGACGCTTGATGATAAGTCTGAAAAAACATGAAATGCAACACTGAATCAACACTTGACTGCAAACCCATTCCCAAATGCTCCCCTCCGTCTTGGTGAAAACTTCTCGTGAAGAAGGTCTCAACCTGACATGTGTGAGAGATAGACGTCACTGTTCAGTGCTGTCCGAAGATGTTTTGTGGCTCACTTTTTTGTTCCTTCCTTTGCAATTCGGAGTCTGTCGCAGCAGTATCAAGCATGCATCTCAAGAACCTTCAACCATTCACACGGCTGTGCAGTTTGGGTTTAAATCATGTATGAGTGGGAGGTTCACTTAATTTTTCAGCCTTTTACCTTGAGATGTTTTTAACGCCTTTCCTAGACTGCTCTACTGCTCTGCGGTCTCATCGTCATCTTCTTCATCATGCTCTTCTTCCTCTTTGCCCTCATCGAAGTCTTCATCATCATCTTCTTCAATGCGTTCACTGCATTGATTGCCTCGTTCTCGGCTTCGGCTGGGTTCACCACAGGGGTATTGGGGATCTGTTGTTGATTGGCACATTGTTGGGTGCATTAGCGTCGCAGCACATCATGACAGGTTTGGTGGATGTCTTCAATCCGTACATGGTGCACACCTGTTTTCGGATTTGACCGCACTTCCCATTGCAATTCACCGCGACAGTCTTTTGTCCAATCTCAGGATGTCCCGCCACCTTCACATATATAGATGGTGCACGGTGATGACATTGCTTTTGGAGCGGTCAACCTTCCCTTTCTTCGTCTTCTTCATGTCGTTGAGGGTTTTGAAAAGCAACTTCGAAGCCTTCACCCACTGCAATCTCTTTTTGGATTTCTCCATTTCCTCCTCCATGCGAAGACTGACGGTCAACTGGTCTTCCAGCGAAAGAGCCTCATTAAGCCCCTTGAACTTCTCTTCATCACGCGGCAATGTTTCACCATGAATGGTGAAGGCAGGGTTGTTCACGCCCCTTGGTCTGGGCGTGGACTCTCTTCTCCATGGATTGATACATCATCTCCTTTCTTCTCATTGCCCTTCTGGTTGTTGTAGCCCGACATGATTGATGACGAGAACGAGACGAGTTCAAAAACGCTAACGCAAAATGTGAATTGAATGCTTGAACCAACAAAATGCAACAAAATTCACTTTTTTGAAAACGACGCTTGAATGAGGGACATCTTTCATGAGACCGCTTTGAGAAGACTTTGAATCTGTCGCTGATGACCCCTCTTTTCCTTTGCGCCATCGGACGCCCGTTGTATTGCGTCTAAATTCTGACAAGAATAATGTCCAAGAGCATCTCGTCCCCTACAATGGTTCCGAGTCCCTCTCCCAAAAGGTTTCCATGGGCCCTCTCTGAGAGTTTGAAATACATAGCATACGAATTGTAATCGGTTGTGGATGACACGACCGAAAAAGTAATTCATGAGTTTCTCGTCAAAGTCATACATCTCCACTCCAAATTCACCTCAAAGTCCTTGACCACGCCCCAATCACCAAGACGAACACGAGTCCATTTCTTAACCACATTGTTGTATTTCACAACTTCAGGGATGACTGTGGGATTGTCTTCTTTGGGAGTGTCTTCCTTCTTCTTGGGTTTGAAGACGATGTTGATGTCATACTCTTGGTTCTCAATCTGGAAGAAATCACTCGTAGCCTATCCCGCTTTGTGAAGGTCTTTAACCGTGGAAGTGGGCTTCGGGTGAATCGCTCCAACCGTCACGCCCTTGTTATCAATGATTTTGATGACAGTCATTGACGACGATGCCATTGCATACGAAAAATGACGACAGCACACATGAGAAACATTGAATGACAGGATGCTTGAGAAGAAAAAAGATATATATATATATATTTCCAGCTTTGCGGTTGTTGCACTTGTAATGTTTAATTCCCCATCTTTCCAAATCTTAAGCTATCTCGGGTCAAATCCTTTTTTCCCCCTCGGTCGGTCAGTGGATGCTTGCTGAGTGGAGTCACTGTGCAGTTCTGGTGGCTTCACATTTGATTCGGAGCATTCTGGAAGATACTGAGGGGCAAGCACTTCGATCAGAGATTGGTGCTCTGAGAGTTGAAGTGCATCGAGCTAAGGAACTGGTCAGAGACTACAATCAAGTTTTGGATTCTTGTGAAAAGGAACTGTTGTGGCGTAATCGGGCCACTAGCTGGTTTGCATTCGGGAACATGGTCTTGGGGATCGTTTTGGTTTTTCTGTGGAGCTATCACTGCTACTGCCGATCTGATAGATCGTTGATTCGTGCTTTGGGTGACAGTGCTCCCGCTGAACCAGAGCCTCGAGGTGTGGTGACTCGATCCGGTCCCTTGAGACCCTCGGACCTGGTGCGTTCGACTATAGGCGTGATGGGTGATCGTAGTTTGAACATCTCAGAGCCACAGGTCCTTGTCCATTTTCCCAATGATCAGCATGGTTTCGTATATCATCACAGGATCTTATTGCACAAAATAGGTGGTGGTCGTTGGGTCACTTTGACTCCAGACCTAGATCTTGAAGTGCATTACTTAAGCACTCACAAGCATTTGGTTTTGGGGCGCCATTCTTTGTTTCCTGCTCATTTGATCGACTCCTGCTATGTATTCGACGAGATTTCCAAGAACGAGCTGGAGTGTCAAAAGAAACTGGCTAAAACAACTGGTGCTATTCTCGATGACTCTGATCCCATTGACACTGTAGCTCACCAATGGTATGTAGCTGACCCTAGCTCTGATCGATTTGGCAAAGTCATTCCAGTGGAACTGCTTGAAGACATCGTCGCTCTTGGCTCACATGGTCTTGTCCAATGGGACAATGAGACGGAGTTTGTGCGTGAGCTCGGGAAATTGCAAAGCTTCCTTGATGACAGGAAGGAGGCGGGCAGTGACCTTCGAACATTGGGTGATCATCGTGATGCTCAAGGTCGCAGGTATCTTTATTTCACTGAGGAAATCACACTGATCGAGAGTCGAAGTTTGAAGATTGGGGATTCACAGGTCCAAGATCAGTCTTGGAGTACTTGAAATCCATCCAAGCTGGCCCCGGTGACATTTCCTCTTATCATCTTCAATGGCTTCGGACGTCAGGTGTGGCTCAGAGTTCTGCCATCAGTCATGAACATCGATGTTTGTGCGAGGCATTGAGACTTGGACTCTCACGTGACTTGCTTGATATCAGCAATCTGATGAGCTTTGAACATTTGACGAGGCGGTTGATCATTCTTGAAATAATAGCTGTCGCTCGGAACCCAAGTCTTCCCGACTTCTCCGGGCTTGATGTGGTGGTCTCAGAAGCGCCAATCACATCGTCTGGTTCAGCAGCCGTCTCGGCCATGTCATCTTGGAGTATTGACAAGCTTAAGGAACGAGCCAACATCCAGAAGCAGAGTCGTCTTTTCAAGGAAGAGTTTTCCAAGCGGGGGAAGGCAACACAGGATGACGGTGATCAAGTCGGTGGTGGTGGGGGCGGCAATCCACGGTGGAAGAAGAAGAAGAACAAGAAGCAAGGAGGTGATGGAGATAGTGGCGGAGCATCAAGCTCCGCGTTGGGCAAGTGACACTCTGGCTCTTCAGTCCCTTTGGTGTGCTGCCTGCTTAGGGGACCAGAATTTTTCATTGGCAGTTGGCTGGCTGAGTTTTGTGATGGATCGTCGCCGTCATGGTGATCTTCTCCCTTTGCCTCCAGGTCGTTTGAAAGACCATGCGGCATCAGCCGGCCTTGATGAATCACAGCGGGCATTTTGGATTGGACAAGCTCTGAACAAGCTCGCTCTGCATGGACCTTCGAATTCAGTCAATCACTCGGTTTTGCGCTCCAACCTTCCATTCACAGCTGGTAGTGGCTGATCGGATTACCCGATCTCTGGATCTGCATGGGTCATGTCCTGACAAGCTATGTCCTGAAGAAGCTCTTCGTGCTGTGATGGGGGGTAGTGCCTCTTATTCAGAGGTGCCCAACCACTTGGCTTCTTACCATCCTCAGAAGCTGAAGATCTTAGTTCGTGGGGCTAGCCCTCGCTACGTTGGAGACTTTCTCCCAGTCTGTGCTCGTGCATTGTTGAGAAATTTTCGGAGCACCATTGTGAAAGACCCCCCACCTGACGTTGATGGATTTGAGATTTGATCTTGCTGCAAGATTGGATTTTGTGGTACGCCTTTTCCAAGCTGGACTCATGACTTTGAGGCCGAGGTTGAAATCGTCGGTGGGGGTCTTTTTTGTGTAAAAGAAAACTCCAGAGTGGATTCGTATGGTCATTGACTGTAGAGGCACCAATCAACTTCATGCGGCACCTCCTACAACGAGGCTTGGTTCGGCTCATTGTTACACTGACTTGGATTTGTCTCGACTCCCTGATGGTGTTGAAGTGTGCGGCACGGAGGCTGATGTGGCGGATTGTTTCTATCGTTTTTCTCTTGGTGAATTGGCTCACTACTTTGGCATCAATCATCCTTTGGAAGCAAGGCAGTGGGAAGAACTTGGTGTTGAGTGCAGGCGTGTGTACGACGGTTGACAATCAGATCCTGTTTCCTTGCTTCAAGGTGGTTCCCATGGGGTGGTCCTGGGCCCTTTTTTTGGCGAATGAAGCAGCCCTAAACATTGCTTGCCGTGGGTCGTTGTGGGCTGATGGCATACTAAGAGAAAAGAAAGTAACTCCTCAGCTTGATGAATATCGATCACTACTCGGTGTTTATGTCGATAGCATCACGGTCATTGGCAAGTGTCCGGCAGATGTTTCAGAAAGATGTCGTATCTTGCAGCGTAGTTTTGATGAAGCTGGCATTCCTATCGAGTGGAGTCAAAAGCTTCCCATCTCGTGAGCTTGAGAGTGTCGGTTGCGTGCTTGATTTTGGGCATGGAATTCTGATGAACAAGCCAAAACGGGTGTGGAAGTTTGTTAGGGCAACGTGTGCCTTACTGCGACGTTCAAAGCTGAAAGGTGAAGTGTTGCAGATTTGGACAGGTCATTACACATCTTTTTGCTCGTTGGCTCCATGGGGTTTGTCGGTTCTTGAAAACATATACAGATTTATCCAACTTGCACTTGGTCGTAAGATTAGAGTCTGGGCCTCTGTTCGGCATGAGTTGAAGACGGCTGCTGCGGTTGCGTGATTATGCTGGAGGAGTCTCGATGCTCCGACTCAACGTGTCGTTGAAGTGGGTGATGCATCATCTTCCGGTTTGCACTCATGGCTGGTACATTTTCAGCGGACAAGATTTTTGCAGCTATGCGTGTTCATGAACGCTGGAGGTTTTTTATACCCATGCCAGAGGAGTTGAAGCAAGCTGCGCAAGAGGGCCCAGAACCTTTTCAGACTGTTCTTGAACGCCTTGTGGTTGATGACAGGACTAAACATGCAAGTGTTGATAAAAGTTTTCAAGCGGCGGGTTTATCGTCCTCATATGCTCATTCAGTTGCTGATGCATTAAGAGAGGGTAGTTTGCTTGCTACAAGTGCCATTAAGTCACAGGTCAGAGTGGCTCGTAAGAAGAGAGTTGATTTGGAGGTTCCTGCATTAGTTGACCCACTTCATCCTGATTTTTGTGACCCTTGCAATTTTCGTCTTTTGTGGGCCAGACGTTGGAAGTTCACACACGAACAAATTTCCTTGAAGGAAGGTAGAGTGTGTTTATCATCCTTGAAAAGAGCTGCCAGAGTGGCTGGTCTTTGTAGTACCCGCAAACTTACCATCTCAGACAATTTACCTGCGGTATGTGCCTTTTCAAGGGGACGCATGTTCTAACAGACACATGAATCGTTTATGTCGTATCGCTGCAGCTTTTCAATTTGCTACGGGTATTCTTTGGCACATTCGACATGTTGAAATTCATCGAAATGTTTCAGATCGGCCATCCCGGCTTTTTGACAAACAATCTGGCAAGGTGCCAACCGCTGCTTCGGAACGTGGTCGTCGGAAAGCAGTCACTCGACTTGCAAGTGCGGTGAAGGATCCTTTGTGTGGTGGGCTTTCAAAGGAGCCCTGCAGTTCTAGCAAACCTTTGGACCCTTATCGTAAGCAAGTTGATGATTTCTTTCCTCTTGGTGGTGGGGCATTTTTCCTGGAGTTGTTTGCTGGGACGGCTCGGTTGAGTCAAGCTGTCAAAGCCAGAGGAATCCCTGTACTTGAGCCTACAACGTGGACCGTTAGTTATAACTGAGTTAAACCAATTATAAGTGGTCTAAGTAAGTTGTAGCAGTTATAATTGGTTATAAGTTAAGTTAGACCAGTTATGTTGATGAAAGGATTTTAATTTAAACCTAACTGGTATAACTGGTTTTTAACTGGTTTATAACTGTTTTATAACTGGTATAACTGCTTTTTAACTGGTTCAACTTTTTTATAAACTCATTGAACACATTGTATCGCAGCAAAAACAAAACCAAAATCACACTTATTTGCAACATAAGCAAAAATGTTAGAAGATTTCCAAAACAAGACAACCATGCAATGAATGTTCCAAAGCACACACAACACATGCATGCAAGCCAAAAAAACAATCATGCAAGTCAAATCATAAGGAACAAATACCTAAATATACAAAAAGGACATATCAGCAAGAACAAACATGCAATGGAAATAAAAAACATGCAAGATGAAAAGAGCAAACTCAATGGCCCATGCTGGAACAATCACACGCACCGCAAAAAAAAACATCGCAAGGTCTCATCACCTTTTTCACCACAAAGTCAAAAGCGTGTCTGGGTCGGACTTGGCCCACCACAATGGGTGGATGTGGTCTGGCATATCCATCACTGTACAAATTTCCAACTGATGCGAGCGACGCCAATATTCAGCGCCATGTTCAGATCGCAAAAAAGGAAGTTTCTCAATCACAAGGTATGTAACATCTTGAGAAGAGAAACAACAATGGATTTGAATTGTCTCAAATCTTTCGCCTTGGTCCAGAAAAAAATGACATCATCTTTGGCCACGTGAACATGTTGGGTCATGGCAGTCATGGACACCAAAGGCACTTCAAATTTCAAATGGTCTGGCAACAACGGCATCAAATCAAAGGATCTGTAAATGGGATCGAACAAACCGACAGACGGAAAAGCACCAACATTATCCAAAGTTTGGGTGTGGGCCAGCACCATGCGCGGCAGGGCCGCTTTCGCAACGTTGGCTTCAGTTTTGTGGACCAGAGACTGCAATCGGTCGCACAAGTTCTTCTTAAATTCTCGATGTTTCGTTTCCATGGCAGCCACGGACAAGATAGGTCCTTGGGGAATATGCAAACGATGGTGATGCTTTGGTCTGAACGCGTCTGATGAATGTGCTTCCAAAAAAGCCTTGTGATGTCGGTCTTGCAAATCCAAAAGCTTTGTCTTGGACATATGAAAACGCAGGTGCAAACGAACCTCACGGCAGCAAAGCTGCAACAAATGGAAGGAAGCCAGCGCAGGCCTCAAACTTTCAAAGCTTTTCAACAATCGCGAGCACAAAAAAAACAACAAAGGCACCATCAATTCACACTCCCAACCGGGACCTCCATAAAGATCGCCCTTCATTTTCTTTTCGGCAAACAAATTTTTTTGCCAAGTCAACGTACGATGATCAACCGAATTTCGATGAAGTTCCAAAACATGCAAAACCTCAAAAACAGCACTTCTTTCCAACCCCAAAGCTGTAGCTTGCCCCCACACAAGCATAATTTCTTGACTTGCAATGCCATTGGCCATGTAAGAATGCAAAGTATCAGGGATAACCTTGGAAGGTGGCAAAAGCACACGCACATCTTTGTTCCATAGCAATCCATTTTTGTTGTAGTGAAGCCCCAAACGAAATGCTAAATTTTCGATTTCTTTTTTTGTGGAACCCGCATTGACTAAATTTTGCAAGCGGTCACATTGATTTAAGAAATCGTTGTCCCTGACAGGAACGCATTTGTCCAATGTAGCAGCAGCAATTTCAACGAACAAATGATCGTTCAGCTGAGCGTCTTTCTTGACGACATTGGCACAATTGAGGCAAGGGCGCAAGCCCGCACTGCCACGACTCAAAAAAGTAGTTCTGATTGCATCAAAATCAGCAGTAAACCAAGATAAATGAATTTTGCAACCACGACCATTGAGTCCAGGCAATGTAAAACCTGCTTTGCAGGGTGTAGTCAAAAATTGTTCACAAACAAGTGCAGTGTAAGCACTGAGACCACCATCAATGCGTTGTAAATCAAAATGTGTCAAAAGCCCAACAAGCATCCATGCAAAAGGTGACAACAAATATTTTTTGGGCAAAGACATGAAAGACATGTAACACAATGTAGCCTTTTTCCCCAGAGATGGCGCCAAAATATTGCCTCCCTGAATGTCATCATGATACAGAATTGCTTCTAGAACACCGTTTCGTGAGGCATCAAGCGCCATTGTCAAAATTTGTTTGTACCTTTCGTTTTGGCTGAAATGTGAAACCATAGAAGGGATGTCGGCGATCACCACAGGAACTTGTCCATCTTCTTTGGATGGTAAATGATGGAGACGAAACAAAGAAACTTCTGTGGATAAAACTTCTTTGACATGTCTCTTAAAGGTGGTGGCTGGAAGTGGTTCTTGATCACGTAGACTGTTGACCACATCTAAAATGCTTTTTTCTGGCACACCAGTGCCCAACAATTTGCGCATAACTTCAGGTTCCAGTCGCTTCTGCCGTTTTGGCGGTCGACTGCTGGAAGAAGCCATGATTCGGAAAGCAAGTATACAATTTGTTTATTTTTTTTATGATTTGTTGAATCCATGTTGTCATTTGTTCTGTTTTTTTTGCATGGTTTTCATTGCATGGTTTTGATTGCGTGTGTTTTTGTTGCTGTGGATTGATTCCTAAAAAAAAATCAAAATCTGTTCATGTTTTCTAATGTTATGATTTGTTTTTTTCATTGGAATAAGTTTCATTTTTTTGCATGTTTTTTGATTGCATGTTTTTTGTCTCCATGTATTTTGTTTGCAAGTTTTGTTTCTGATAAAATGTGCATCAATATGTTGATCAATAGTTACATTATATATCAGTAATGTTTGTTTAAGCTTGAAAAGAAAATGTCATCTTGTCAGATCAAAATCATTTACAAATGTGCAAAAAAATGAAGACCAAAATGTATGAAAGCCAATAGTGATGTGAAAATAAAGATTTGCATTCCCAAAGCATTGTTAAAGATAGATTCCACAAGAAAGTCTGAAAGAAAAAAAATCATGCAAATTGAAAATGCACTGAGGCCAATTTTCCTTTGGTGCGCAGCATGTATCATAGGTCTTCAAAGTTGATTTGCCTCAATTGGGCATACCTCAAAGAAAGCATCCAAAGTTCGACTTGTTTCTGTGCAATCAAGTCAAACAATAGTTCTATTTGATATTTCACCAAACGCAACATGCAGGTCATTTCTTCGACCATTGGCTGATCTGTATAGCCAAAATATTCAGTAGCCACTAGAATTGCACTTTGAAGGCTATCATTTGTGTGCTGCAAGTGAGTTTGCCATCTCAGTAGGTGATGTAGTTGAGCAAATCTGTCATTCCATAGTCGCCGTGCTGCTGCTGCATCCATTTCAAGTTTGGGGAACGTTTTTGGTTTTCAATTTCTTGAATCCTCAAAAAATACAGAGAATGACATGAAATAATCATATCATGCAAAAAAAAAGAATGTCCAGCCAGTAAAAAAAACATGTAGAATCTAAAGTGTGATGAAAACATGTAATCACAATCAAATAATATTTGTGTTTGTATCCACACAATTTTCATGAGTTTCAAGAAAAAAATGAGCAATCAGTGAATTTGATCTGTCTTCCAAAGAACATGTAAAATGTAAATATTGCATCAATCAAAAATACAATGATATGAAATTTCCATTCAATGCAAAAATAATACATTTTTTTTGTTCACCGCCGATCCTTCGCTGAAGTCAATCCCAAAGAATTGCATTCAAAAACCAATGCCTTTTCAGGCAATGATGCTTTCAGCATTTGACATTCAAACTGTCTAGTCCGCTTTCTTCTTGGACTCAGACAACTTAGAGTTTGCATCTTTCAATGCAGTCTGAATGGCATTCAAATTGCCCTTGGCCTCTTCAATCTTGGCCTGCAAATCCGTGTCAGTCGCTTCATTCTCTTCTTGGTTGGCAGCCAAAGTCTCTTGATAAGAATCAAGCTTGGCGCCCAAATTCTGTTCTGCTAACTGCAGACCATCTTTCAAAGGACCAAGGGTGGCATCAGCTGCCAAAGAAGCACGCATCTTGCGACACTTGCTCACTTGACCTTCCAATTGCTTCACCAATCCGCTCAATTCCTTCTTCCCTAAGTTGAAAAAAACATGCAACAAAATAAGAATAATTGTTTTTTCCAAAAATATACATATATATTATTTTTTCATGCATTTGTGTTTCCATGGATATGTTCTTTTTTCATAACAAAATATTTCAATAATTGCTTTGCTCATTTTTTTTCAATGTAAAAACAATATCTCACACTTCCTCCCCCATCCAAAAAAAACCTTGATGTGTTGATATGCAAATGTGATTCAAAAAACATGCAATCATCATGAAAGAAAAAAATAAAACAAGACACTGTTTTTGATCACCACCTTGTAGTTGACCTCGACTTCGCCATTCTCATTGGTCTCTGCAGTCTTTGCGCGCTTGTTGGGCTTTGGTGCTGTAGCAACATCTGACTGCATGTGGGACTTGGTATCTGTTTCATCTTCAATGACCTTCACCCTGGTGTATTGGTATTTTTTCTGTCCTTTGGCTGCCCATACTGGGTTTTCATGGGGTTTGTTGGGGTAGGACTCAAGCTCAGCTTCCACAAGGTCTTCTGGTGCGTCTTGAAGCTTCAACTCATTGATCATCTGGAAACGATTCAACCATTCTGTTTCCCCATGTGTGCCTGTAGAAGAACTGGCCGTAGTCACCACACTGAAAGAGCTCAACCATGACAAGGACATATCTTCTTTGAACTTTTGAAGCATGCCCTCTCGATCACTTGAAAGCTTCTCCAATGCAACTTGGGCCTGACTCTTTGTGTCTGGGTCATTGGTGGTTTTGGCCAAATAACTCAACTTGCCATGCAACTTCTTGTATTCGTTCCTTGTGGCCAGTTGAGTTTCTTCATTCATTGCTGTACTTTTGGGAGCAGCTGCACGCTTTGCCTTTGGAGCCATGAGAAACTATCTTTTGAATAACAAATAGCACAATCAAATATTGTTTTAGCTTATGAGCCGAACTGTCTGTGGTATTTGAATAACAAATATGTGTGATTGATTTTGGAAAATCATCATTTGAAAATCCATGCAATCAAAACATGCAATCATGCAATTCAATCATGGAATCAAATGATATAGAAACTCAATCAAAACCAAAAATCATGCAATCAAAATAATGCAAACAAAACCATGGAAAATAATGCATTCAAAAACATTTCAATGCAATCATAATGTTATATATCATGCAAGCAAAGACATGAAAAAAACAACTATATATATATATAAATACTATGAATTTGATTAAAGTTCAATGAGCAATAAAATATATATATATATAAATATTCTTCAAGAAAAAATATTGAATTATTGACTTTATGGAATCTATACACAATAATTGACGACTTGCACTATAAACATAAAATCAAAATATTATACAATGACAAACTTTTGAATGATCAAAAAGAAATTTATAGTCAGACTTAGACTCAGACTCAGACTCAGATTCAAACTCAGACAGTCTGAATTCAGACTCAAATTCTGACACTTTGACAAGAAAAACCAATACATAAAGCTGTCTGAATCTGTCTGAATTTGTCCGAATTCTGACTCAGATTCAGACAGTCTGACAAGAAGAACCAATACATAAAGCTGTCTGAATCTGTCTGAATTTGTCCGAATTCTGACTCAGATTCAGACAGTCTGACAAGAAGAACCAATACATAAAGCTGTCTGAATCTGTCTGAATTTGTCCGAATTCTGACTCAGATTCAGACAGTCTGACAAGAAG
>OMLO01001545.1_pt1 | contig 17852 bp, 16 predicted proteins | sample 1674811 | NCBI WGS metagenome assembly OMLO01 (sample SAMN06265003, study PRJEB25207) | coral metagenome | isolation source: Coral host | place: Mexico:La Bocana,Puerto Morelos, Mexico | collected 2008-11-13 | reverse complement strand
GGAAAAAGGAGCGAAAAAAAAAAAAAAAATCAACGGTTACACGGAAAGGAATGCAGGCAGTGGAAGGTATTGTTACTCCGGAAATATTTAGCACACCCGGCACATTGGAAGGAGTTGCAAAGCATGTCTTCGTACAGTAGTAAACCCTTGCATCAACACCCTCCATTGGATGAGTTTGCTACGATGCTTGAGACATTGTTCGCTGGAACTCCGGAAACGCCCTTGCAACCAAATCATTTGACACAGGAACCCTGGGCCTGGACATTGCAGGAACTCATGGGAGCAGTGGAGAAATGTAAATTGAACAAATCAGCGGACGAATCGAGGCTGGTCGGAGAGGTGTTCAAGCACATCCCCACCAACTTTGCAGCCAAAATTCTACGACTATATAATAATCTGTTTTCAAGTGGCCATATCCTTTCGAGCTGGAGACGGACTTTGTTCATGATGCTGGCGAAACATCGAAAAGCAGCACTGGTCACAGACTTTCGGCCGATTGCTTCCGTACGATTGTTCTACAAAATCTTTGCTTACGTGATACTGCACAGAATAGAGCCATGTTTGGACAGCCACCAGCGAGAAAAACAAAATGGTTTCCGTGCTGGACGACGCTTGGAAGAACATTTGCTCACCGCAAATTTCTTCCTCGATAAGACCTTGGCGGCAAACATTCCGGTGTGGATATTGAGCTTGGACTTGTCAAAAGCTTTTGATCGAGTAGATTGGGGTGGCTTGTGGTTAGCTTTGTCCGAGCAGGGGGTGTCAACGCATATGCTGTGGATTATTGAAACCCTGTACCTTGGTCAACATGGTGAAGTCACTGGACAAAAAGGGAACAGCCGTACCTTTCATTTCAAATCAATGCAGGCGTGCGACAAGGATGTGTGTTCAGCCCAAAAATGTTTTCTGCTGTACTTCATTGGGCAATGTCAAAGTGGCGAACATGGGCGGACGGATGTTCGTTTGGATTTGATTTTGGTGATGGTTTGCCACCACTTTTGGATTTAAAATTTGCAGATGATATTTTGATATTCGTACAATCTTTCCAGGAGGTAATGACGTTGTTGGACAAACTGCTTCAATTCTTGGATGATGCAGGCTTCAAATTGAATGCAAAAAAACTGTGTTGATAGTAAAAGAACTCAACCACCACCGTGCTTGACTACCTCGACTGGAGCCGTGATCAAGGCAAAGGAAAGGGAATCCGGTCACAAATGGTTTTGTTCCATGTTATCTTCAGCCGGTTCAAAAAGTGGAGCTTTGGATATTGATTATCATTTGCAATCTGCAAATCGCGCCTTCTTTGCCAACAAATCGAAATTTCTGAGCCAAGATGTGTCCATCAGAAACAAACTGAAATTTTTCAATGCCATCGTGACACCAATTGCTTGTTTTGGAGCTGGGCCCCGGTGCATCCGTGCTGCCGATATGGACAAATTTGATATCCACTTCCGACGTATGATCCGGTGCTTGGTTGGAGCTACAGGCGGGATTTGCTGGCATGATCCATGGCACGAAATTCGGCATATTTGGAAGCAGCGTGTGCGAGAAATGGTTGAGGTATGCCACATCAAAACGTGGGCTGAAACCTGCGCATCTCAACGATGGAAATTTGCTGGCTACATCATGAGCCTTCCATGTGAACGCTGGGTACGTCGAATGCTGCACTGGCAACCTGTTGGAAGAGGACCCGTGGGACGCCCAGCAATGAATTGGACAAGCAAATTCGAACAGTTTTCTCGAATAAAACGCTGGGTTGATTCGAAGAACGTGGCTACGGATGCGGACCAATGGATGATGGAGATGGATGAATTCGTGACTTTTGCACAAAGTAGCCAAGTTTGTTGCCCTGATTGTTCAACATTTCGAACATTTCGTAGCGGTTCGCACCCTAAACAGGGCTGCCTTTTCGGCATGCGAACCTCAGACTCAGACCTCATCCTCCGCATTGCAGCCCGGACCAGGGGGAATTCGAGCCCCTGACGCCCTGAAGTGGAAGACCTTTTTGACCTGGACTATCATAAACCCCCCCCCCCGCGTGGTGTTTCATCTGATTCATCAAGTATTTGGTCCCGGATCCACCCTATATTTCTCAAGGAAGATGCAAATGCAGCCGGTTCCCGCCAACTTCCGTGATCAAAATGAGCATGATGATGATGATGATGATGATGATGATGATGATGATGGTAGTGATGCCGATGATGACGATGATGATGATGGTAGTGATGCCGATGCAATGACGATGATGATGAAGAGAAAAAAATGAGGATGATGAGGATGAGTTCCCGGAGCTACCACGAAATTCAAAGGTAGAAATACGATCACAAAAGAATCGTGTTTGCCATAGCGATGGACGCTGGAGCCAGGAAGCCACCTCCCTGCGGCTGGCCCAAGGGCCCGAACCATTCCAGCCATGCGAACATTTTTCACACGCAACCATGACTGCTCAACCGCCCAGCCTGATGGAACGCTGGAATCTTTGCAGAAGCGGGCCCAAGCACCCCAGGCCCCACGTATAACAAAAAAAATTAATCAATGTACCAGGGTCCCAGTACGGACCTGGAATGAAATGCATAGAGCGTTGCATGCTAAAAAATCGTTTCTTTGGAAATGTTTGGCGTGTGAATCAATTGTTATGAATTTATCAACAAAGTTCTAACACATTTTTTTTCGCAAGATGGTGTACCTGTCCTTATAGTACCGCCACCAAGATAGTGGCCGAGGCAAAGTCACATCAATGAAAGCATATTAAACAAATTGCAAAACGAAACACGATCAAAAAAAGGCAACACATGCAAATAGCAGCGCAAATAGCAGCGCAAATAGCAGGGACCCAAACTACTTTGAATACAAAGCCCTAGGATACATCAGACAAAAAATCCAACAGGACAAACGGACAAATTTTCACCCAAACTGGCCGCGAGGCCGAGGTGGAGACTCGCTCAGTTCAAAGGCATGACTCGGCATGACCAAGCCTATCAGCCTATCTAAAAAAATAACGTTTGGTACACGAAAGCGCGTTCTCTGTGCGGTTTCTAAGCGGAGGCTGCGACGGGGACGGCCTGAACCCTTCTTTCGCTTCTTTGTCGCATCCTCCGACTTCAGAATTCCATGTTTTTTTCAATTTTTTTTTGAACTTATATTTTTCCAATTTGCACCAAACTGCTCGCCTCTCACATGGGTAAGCGCTTTGTTGTAGCCATCGAAAGGAACCCATGTACTTGATCCACGTTTCTTGGGATTGTCTTGAAACACGGTGCCAACACACTTCAAGGTTGCGATTTGCTCTTGTGGCATAGCAAATCGACCGGTCAGACTGTGGAGTCGAAGTACTTGAGCCTTGAACTAAAACACTTACAGTAAATGCAATCATACTGAATATGCTGATGATTCTAGTTGCGTTGCCAAACTTTAATGATTCAACGTGAGTTCCTGGGCGCGTCACAGGAAACTCGGTCAAGCTGATGTTTGGAAATTTGATGTTCGGTGCCGTATTGTTGACAAATTGTCAGATCCCCGGGCGATACGAACTGGACTTTGCCTTGTCACATACTTTGATACCAGTGCGGCCAACCTGCGCTTGAACAGGGTTGGGTTGCATGTTGTCGCCATTTGTCGCCTAAGGGCTCTCCCACTTTGCTGATGGTGACTTGACCCATTTTGCAAGTGGCATCGCATGCAGTTTTTGCAAAATCCAGAATGTTTGTCACCTATGTTTGGCAGCAGATCCCTATCTAAGGAATCACCCACATGAATGACATAATGAGATTTATCGACGGCAAATTTTCGGCTCAAATTTGTTTATGTCAAATGCGAAAATCAGAATTTTGCGCGTAACCACTCTGCCATCTTCGGATCCAAACTGGTCGCTACAGTCACAAGGCATTCACTATGGCTCGAATGGTTCTTGAGTACTTATTCACAAACATGCATAAACGATCATTGGCAAATGCCCATGCTGCAGATTCCATCACTGCGAAAGGCACTCACACGCATTGCCGGCGGGGCAGCGGCAATGGTTGTTACAGTAAACACGAAAACTTTCCACATTTTTGTAGCACCTCCCTACTTTAAGTCCCTTCTGAAGGTCGATGTCGAAAATTGCATCCCAAGATGCAAATTTTGTGCTCCATTCTCATATCGTTGCGCAAGGATCCTCATCCTAGAGTCCACACCAAACAAGTACGGCAACAAGTGTACCTCGTCTTCGGTTTCAGGAACGTCATTCGTGATTGCAAAGCACGCATGCCGGAGATTCTGACCTTCGGAAACTTGATTCTCCCTGCCGTAAACTCTTGCGACACGTTGTTTGTTGGACCTTGCCTTGGCACACCATCTTGCATGAATGGAAAGGGCCAGTCTTGGAACAAATACCGGGTTCTGGTGTGACAATCGTACGCTTTGGCCCGACAGCTGTATGATACTGGAAATTCGCTGACAAAGCGGCACTTTTGGAGGACTCCCGTTCGATTGAAGTGCTGCGTGGAAGCCTGGAGGTGGTGGGGGGCCATCAGGCCATCTTTCCATTTACGGGAGGCTCCGTGGAACAAATTCTGCAGGTTGACAGGTTCCAAGGACCCTCACGCCTTTATGAAATACATTGGATTTGGCCGCCCGTGCCCCACATAGACTGCCACACGAAATACAGAAGCAAAGTCAGATAAGTCAAAGTCGGTCCTCAAACGTGTGCGAAACACACCATGTATACATTTCACGCGATGCATCTGTCACTACATTACATGCTCTTGCTTTTTCACAAAACATTATGACGAAGTATTTTGAACTTGAATCTCTTGTCTTCAAACCGGACCCCGCTCATGTCTGCGTGAACGAAGACCGCCCGCCCAAACGCAAGAATCTCGGGGGCACGTGCGATGTCAACATTGGAAATTTTGGGTGGTGTTGATTCTAAACTTTCTTCTGGTCGTTGGGCACCAAAGTATGTGGCAGCCCATTGGGAGAAAGATAGGCCGGGAATTCAACACCTGGGTGGCAGAGTCTCTCTCATTGGCGAGGTGGAAACAGTGGAGCAATTCGCAAAATGTTGCCAGGCTTTGTGGAAGCAATCAATGTGTGTGCGTGTGTGTCTGTACAATGTGAATGGGCCAGCATTTAAATTCGTTTCAATTCATTTCAAAATAGCACGGGTCAGCTGTTGTTCATGGATGGAAATGACACATAACAAACTGGAATGGATGGTATGACTGATAAATTGCTAGATGTTTGCGAGGAATATGACTGTCGAAATGTACATTGTGACACATCTCCGATAGCATGGTGTGCAGAACGTTCGCCGGCACCCATTGTAAGCTGGTTTTGAGTGCATGTGATTTGATTTCCCTTCTATTTCAGTTTCGCCATAGGCCTTTTCGCGACCCATTCACGGCATACGAGGGTGCAACCAACATGGTCCAAAATAGCACGGTGGGACAAAAACGAATTTTTTTCCTGGCAATGGATCTACACTGTTTCAAATTGGTTTCAATAATTTCTGCTGGTTTGACATGAAGTACCACAGGCCACATCAAATCGATGAACACACCGCATCAGGAAAAATCGTTTCCCAAACACATCATGACAATTTTATCAACATAGCTACACAAAATTCAATCCAATTTGTTTTCCCTTGGTTATTTTAGTAACATGAAATCATTGCAGCTGACTGGGTGCGACTTCAACACTTCAGAGCATTACGCTACCACCTAACTGCTCCAGCCAGGAGATCGCAACCATGACACAACGAGCAGCTGGGTACCCAATGCCAGCAGCTGGCATCACCACCTCACAAGATGCACAAGTACGAGCGCAGGACTTCCTACAAAATGTGACTTGGCAGAAGCACCCAGTAGGGTTACAAATCCTGCGCAACAATATTGCCACAATGGTTTGCAATTTTTACGTGAGCCAAAATTACCCAACAAAAAACGCCACATTCTATACCAGCTTCGCTCCAGCTGACAAACCAAATTCACGGGCCAATATTGGAAAGCTGGAAACCCATCTGCATGTTTACAAAATCCATTACGTTCCGTTGATGTCGTTGATGGCGCATGGTCTGCCCACGTTTTCCAAGCGTCGCCAGTTCGAAATCCTGTTTTTTCATGTCCAAGCGGCCAACGATGTAATCGCACCTCTATGGAATGCGTATCAACGGAATAGCAAAGAAACACAGCTGAAGCCCGTTGTCAGATTTACTATGTGACGGCTTGCTAGTTGGTTTTCGTGAGGGCCTTGACAGCACCCAAAATAAGAACAGGTGATTCTGTTGCTACTCTCTGATGACAAGAAGGTATCACGTTTTTTCTTGTATCGTAGTACCAGACAATTTTGGCAACCGCCGCAAGGTACCTCTGACTAACACACGGAGTTGAAACTGAAACAAATTCAAAATATGCATATCATGTAGTATGTGTTCTTTATTGCGTTATTGGGTCTACGTTAGCTGCCAATGTGTAGTTCATGTGCAATTTGGCTCAACTCTGCAAAAAAGCAAAGCAACCGGTCTCTTTTTGTCAACGGGGGCGTGCCACTTCCCATAGCCGCGTTTTCTCCCTTTCTAGGGCTTTGGGAACGCATGTCCAAGTGTTGTTTAGGCTACCTCGACCAACTCCCCTCACGACAAAATAACGATGGGATTAGTCTGACTGGGGGCTCTTTCGATCCAGACTGGCAGATCAAACTCCTCTTTCATCCGATCACTCCCATCATTGACGGACCAACTTTTGAAGAAACATCCTATCACCGCCTCGCCGTCAATGAACATGACAACACGACAGGATCTAAACATATCCTTCCATACATATTTGCAACTCCGCAAACAAAACTCTATAGACAAATTCTGTATGAAATTAAAAATTCTAGAGACCAGTATCTACAATACTCCTATCTTTCCAATAGTACCGCACCAGCTGGTGGCGGAAGTTTCAACAAGGGGAAAACCATTGGAGATAATGTGGTTGTTGTGAGTCACGGATGTCAGAACGAAAGACATTAACCAACTGACTAACTAGCTAGCCGACTAACTCCCTAACTGACTAACAGGCTGATCTAACTGGCCCACTGACTCACTGATTAACTGGTTAATTGACTGATTGACAAACTGATTAACTGAGAAATTGCCTAAGTGATGAACTGACGAACTGACTGATTGACTAACTAACGCATTGACTAACTGACTGATTGACTACCTGACCAAACTGACTAAACTGACTAAATCACTAATTGATCGATTGATGAACTGACTATTTGACTCTGACTTACTGACAATTGATTGACTAACTGACTAAGTGCCTACTTGACATACTGACTGATTGAACCACTAGCTAAACGACAAACTGACTACTTGACTAACTAGTTAACTGACCAACTACTGACTACCGCAGTCATTGGTCGATTGATCAACTGACTATAGCTGACTAGTTCACTAGCTGTCTAAGTGACTGATTGATCAACTGACTAGCTGACTCACTAGCTAATCGACTAACTGCCTAACTGACGAACTGACTGATCTAACTGACTCACTGACTCACTGACTAATTGACTGATTGACTAACAGATTGACTGATTCATTGACAAACTGACCAACTGACTAACTGACTAACTGACTAATAACTGCTGACTAAGTGACTAACTCACAAACACGATGACTAATTGACTGACTAACTAGCTAACTGACTAACTGACTAACTTGCTATCTGCCTATCTCACTGAGCAACTGGCTAATTAACTAACTAGGTGACTACTTGATTGATTCACTAACTGATTGTTCGACTAACTGACCGATTGACTGGTTGACTGATTGACGACTGAGTAATTGACTCACTGACGAACTGACTAACCAGCCCACTCACTAACTGACTGACTGACGAATTGATTGACTGATTGATTGGTTGATTAATTGAGTACTGGACAACTTGACTGACTGACAAACCAGTCTGACGAACTGACTGACTAGTCAACCTTTTTTTTCGCGCAACTGCCGCGCAAGCTCTAGGCGTCGTCCGTCATTTCAACTCTTAAGCTATTGAAGAGTGAACCTGCACTAAAAAAGCAAAAGTTTTGGAAGCTTTAAGACAGGCAAACAAACCAAGGAAACAAAACAACCAGCAAGCCACGAAAGCTTCCAGAGAACTAGGGTGAGATGGCAAAAAGGGGTGAAACACTACGCTCTACGCCTCTTAGCCCTCATGTGTGCTTCTCCATGATGTAGTTCCTCCCGGTGCAAAGACTCATGTTTCGCTGGGCGGGCCTTCCATAGGATCATCCCGCACATCTGGTGGGAGTCTGAACCCGCGCGCAGTGTTGTTCCTCAATCCGTTCCCAAGCAGATTTATCCATGTCATCCAACTTCTGCATGTGGAGCAAGAGCCCCATGAAAGGTGGGAAAGGGGGGGTTTTGTACTGCGCAAACCTCCATTGTACGATTCCAGTGATTCTCCACCTGCCAATAGTCATGTCCTTGATATCGATCCTCCTTCCATTTCATGCTTCCCTCATAGATGTTACGAAATAGTCTGGTGTATAGCTGGTCCCATCGTAGCCCAGTAAATGTTTGGTCAGCATTTTGTCTCGAAGCAAAGGCCACTGAATATTCACCGTCTCCCATATGTGGCGAGTCTTAAGACGGCGACGTTCACGTTGCATGTATGTTGCTGTTGGAACATCTACTGCCGCAACCTGCGAGGTCATTTGCATTGGCCACATATTATGCCTCTTCTTTCTGACCAGAATGTGCCGTTCGTCGGCCCCTATGCTGCCCCGCAGAAGCAGACTCACTACAACCCTGACTATAGAGGCAGGGTTCCAAGCCATTGAAGCTTTTTGCGAGAAGATATCCCTCAGTATCCCTTCCCGAAGCAAGGGAAACATCTGTGTTACACAGGTAGCATCAAGTGTAAGCCACTCCACATTGGCTCTTGCATGGAGTATAGGACTCTGCCCTCTCGTATCAACATGCCAACGCTTCAACTTGAAGCTCAGCTCTCGATTGTTCGGCACTTGAATATCTGAATCTGCAGTGGGCCGGCCCAGCTAGTACTGCCAAGCATAGCCTCATAGCTTGTGGTGGAAAACTTTTTTCTTTCATGAATGACACGTGCTTTCCTGTCATATACAGTAGGCAAAGCACTTTGACAAGTCCCGTAGTTGGTCGCTTTTCTTCTTGCTCTCGAACAGCTTTGTATCGACTAGCTGCATGCAGCAGCTCAGTATAGATGGCGTGTACCCAAAATTTGGGTGTGAGAAGAGGTGCATTGCTAGCATCCACTATAGTCCCTTCGACGGGTGATTCAAGACGCATTGCAGAAGTTCTGCCACTGTCTCAGCCAAAAATAAAGCCAAATACTGTACCAGGTCTTTTGCCAGCCTTTTCACATATGGGTCCTGTCGCTCCGGTTCACGACACATGGCTATGGTTTCAAAGCAATAACTTTGCAGGTGGATCTCCATTTGCCTCACTGACCAAGTGCTGAAGAGGATCATAAGGCGGGCAAGTGGCCATGCAGGAGGCAGAGTCAAAAACCGTTTCACGCCTCCACGACCTCCTTGAAATTCCGCCTCTTTGTCAAGAAAAGCTTTCCCTCCTGATTCGTCCGGGGAGTTTCCGCTTGCATCTCTTTCGACAAGGATTTGAGCTAAATATATTTATAAAGCAGAATCACAGTCCTGCGCCCCGACTGAGCTTTGCGTTTGCGAGTCTGAGGACATTTCACTGTCAAAGACGGACTATTGACATGCATGGTCACCTTCAAGCATATTTTGTGTTGAAGAGGCACGCACCTCTTCTTTGCCTTTTTACTGGCTCGTTGCTCATCTCGGGGTCCCGTGCGATAATAGCCGCAGGTTGTTAACTGCAGACCTTGCCACAGCACAATCATCCAAGATGTGTTCCTCTTTGAACTCAAAGGACCTGGCTGCAGCTTCACGAACATCCCTGGATCCTTTTAATCCAAAGGCAGCAAAGAAGTGCTCAAGCCCAAGGTTCGCGATACTGTGTGTGGCACGCAAGTCATACGAGGCCGCCGTAGCACCATCAAGTGACCAGAAGCTGCTTGTTTCAGTCCGCTCCGGCCAAATGAGAAAACAAGGATAGTCAGATCCATCAAGCCAATAACCCTAACCATACCGACAAAGCCAAGTCTCCCCTTTTTTAAGCGGTATTGGAGTGGTATTTGAGACCCAGGCGTCACTGCTCTCTGTGAGCTGAGAGCGGAACTTCCAAATCAGCTTCCTGATCGTTAGGAGGCATGCACTGCGATTTTGGGATATCATGATTCATGATGAAAACCCGTCACAACACCATTTTTAAGAGATGCAAAAAGTGAATGGTCTCTATCCTGCATCAACTCACTAAAGTGCTTGAGGACCAACAGATGCATCGGTTGATGGTCTCGGATAGTCCAATCCACTGAACGCCATGTTGCACAAAAAATTCAACGAACTGTTCACGAAATCTGAAAGGTATCGTCTGTAAATGGAGGTAAGAGCTGTTCCTGTTAAGGAAAATACATCTTCAACTGTTTGCCCAATTTTAAATGTAAATGCTTTGCATCCAACCTTGACGAAGAGTTCGAAAAGTGTCCGACTCCAAATGCTACCTTCATCCTCATAACTGATAGGAGCTCGCAATGGCCTTTGATAGGAAGCAAAAAATGTCGGTTCTCCCAAGACCAATCGCACTTGTTGTTGGACAGTAATGGCAAAACAATATTTGCAATGTTTTGCTAGAGAACTAGATAAACTTCATACAAATAGCTAGGACTTGGACTAGTCCTTGCCGATACACCAGCGAAGCGAAGCTGCAAAAACTGAACCACGCAATCTTCAAGCCAGCTCATTGCTTGTGGTTGCTTCCAATGGAACATCCGCCTTAAATATCAAAATGAAGCAGATTATGCATCGGGAAAGCACTCGATATAACTTCTAAACCTGCTAAAGCTCACTATCAAGGCCTGGAACCCCTTCCCATGAATCAGATGGCCTGCTTTAAGACCTGGTCCAGGTATTGCGCGAAGGTCGCACAGGCATTCTAATTAGTGGAGTGTCGGGAGCCGGCAAACTACGCTTAGCTGCCGCTCTGGCTTACTTGTCTTTTGATCCCAGCCTCCAACTTATGATACTTATGGAGGAAATGTGGCTGCTCATGCAGTTGCAGAACATCTTATCCAGAGCACCTACAAAACAGGATGCCTGGTCGGTTATTATAAACAGTCCCACAAAGGCTCGTGGACCCCACTTGACATCCCACTTGAAAACGCAATCAGCACCTACCACAAAAAACCCTCATGAATGATAGTGAAGAAGGGTATCCACAAGAATGTGTCCTGCTATATGGCTTTGTCGCAGAATGAAAGGGCAAGAGAACTGGAGGAGAAAGGACAGATGGCAAGATGGAGGTGGCAGCCTTGATTGCTAGGAGACCTAAACTTGCCGGCTCTGAAAAGATTTCTCATAGTGGTCCGCTTGTGGAAAAAACTAAGCTGGATTTGGCCTCAGCTTGGAATCATGGACAGCAGTGAGCCATTCAATAACCGCTCTAATATAATCAACTGCATCATGCTGTCTCGCGGCACATTCTAGGAGACAAAAAAATTTTCCTCAGTTACAAATCTTTAAAGCTCCAGCCTGTAGGTGTGCATGTGACCAGTTTCCGGCTGCGCACACTGGTAACTTTCGACACGCGCGCAACGCTCGAGAGAACGAGTCCTCGTTTCTGCTGCATGCGACACTGGTTTTCCACATGAAAAATAATTCCGTTTTGAGAGGTCATCAAAGCTAACCTTGTTGTCGAATTGCTTCATTTAAAGCATGGTACCAGAGCTGAATTGGTTTCTGCGTCTCTAGTGCGTGCAAGATTCTTCTCTAATTTTTTTGTGCGACTTACTTTATTTTATTTACTTAGGTTCACCTCTACTAGCTCTCTCTTAAGTCTCTCTTCTTCTCCTCTTTTAAAGATATATCGTAAGTATAAATATCCTTCAAGTATAAATACGCAAATACGGAGATACGCAACACATCACGAAATCTCACAAGAATCACAAGACACAGCAAAGTCGGACTTTCCCTTTTTTTCGAGAAAATGGGGAGTCAGCGAAACATCTTTCGATTGCGCGACAAGGGCTCACCCCTTCACGCCTACCACCCCTTTCATCTCAAACTTCGTGAAGGGAGTAGCACGGCTTACATCGCACATACCCTTGGGCATCCAACTGTGCAAACTCAAAACGTGAAGGTGCGTCACCCGGATTTGATTTTGAAGGCACTCTGCTGTACCAATGTAAAGACTGCAGTGCAACGTCCATCGCAGCATTAAAAGTTAGCAGCTCATAGTTTTCAAGAATTGGAGAGAAAGATCGAATCAATGCGGCCTGTGCAGAACTGTTGTCAACAAACCACAGCACTGGTGGATTCTCAAGATTACTCCTCCAAGTCTTCTTAGCAACGAGGATGGGAAAGATTTCAGCTTGGCCAATAAGCTGCGTTTTTCCACCTGTCTTCCATTTGTTTGTCCATTCTGGTGGAACAGAATCTCCAAAATAGAGATACTGATTGTAATAGAGATCCACTAAACCAGCACCGTGAGAAACATTGGTGCCTTCTTCTTCACAGGCACCATCCGTAAAAACAAGGACTGGCGGTCGTCCCGTCCAGGATGAGACCCTCCTTGGGCGAGCATCCACCAAAGTCTTCAAGGCAGACAAAAGAACCTGTCGGTAACTGCGAATCAACTTTTGCCACCTTGCCACCCTTGACAGACTTGGATATCAAGTGTATAGCCAACTGTGTGCATTTTCCAAATGTATGTCCTGAAGCATAGAGAAGTCGGCCTTTCAATGTTTCCAACTGTGACATAGGAGCGTCTTCCTTTGCAACAATGGAATTGACCAAAGCAGAGATATCATCCAGGCGGGATTGCTTGTTCTTCACTGAAATCACACCCCTGGAACTCTCAGAAAAGTTTATAACCGCTCCCAGCATTTGGAAAGAACCGGCGAACGGAAGCCTCTTTTCGTCAGAGACTGAAATCCGCCAACCAAGGAGCTTCATGACCATCTCGGCAGTGGACCAGGAAGAGTCACAGAGATCTTCAATTTCTATCTGGCAGAAATCATCGAAAAAATTGGTGTTCACCACAAGGAACAACTCTGCCATGATGATGCGAAGCGCTCTAGCCATCCGGTTGAAGCACATGACAGCCAACACCGAACCAAAAGGCAGAGCAACGGATTCGTAGTACTCCACCAAACCTTTGCCAAAATAGATGCCCAGGCATCACATGGGTGCCTGGCCAATTGCTTATACGCTGCTTTGAGGTCAAGAGCCCTACATTTCAAAGAAAGCCAAGGTCCGTTGGAAGGGTCTTTGTTCCAATCGACTGCATAGGACCCATCAGAAGAGACATGTAAGAAAGAGGAACACATGAATGCTCTGGCAGTGTTGACAACCTCATCGATTCCGTAAAGAGCTAGCTTCTCAGTGGAAGTGACTGACATATTGATCAGAAATTCAGAGAAATCATCCACAGCACGTATCTTCCCGCCTTGTCTGACTCCGAACCGCTTAGATGGGATCCAGCATCCAGAAAATTTGGAATCAAGCTGTTGTCCAGAAAAAGGGCCCTTCACCCAACCGTCTTGCAGCTGTTGTTGAGTTTCTTGATAAACCGCCTCCGCCACCTCGGCATCTGCTGACACTTTCCTGCAGGATGAGTGAATCATCTTCTTTGCCCACTCTGATGACTTACGCAGCTGGTCAATTGTTATTCCTGCTGGCTTCAGTTTCCTCGGGAATTTCCCGGAGTCATTCATGGTTCCAGTAAGTCTAAAGCCTTGAGTCAACTCAAACAAAGATTCATCACCCACCTTGGCATCAATGCACATCTGCTTGAAAAGAAGAAGTCGCTTACCCCCAAGAACCTCGTTGACCTGATCATCCAGACCTGCACGAAAGTTCTGTTCCTCCACAGAAAGAGAACGGGCCAAGTTAAGATAATGTTTCAACGCATCGGTCCTGAAGGAGACCACTTCGGATTTTTCCCAATCACGAATGGAAACAATTGCTCTCAAGTTTGACTGGTCAACCGCCTGTGGTGAGTCAAGGGGGCGAATGAGAGTTGTTGCAAAAGCCAAAAACTCCTCAGGTGTCCTGTACACCCCAAACTCGGAGATTTGAACCTCCTTCTTCTCGCCATTATCCCCATTTACAATCTCTGTTCGAGAAGAAATGCATTTTGAGGATAGGGGAATACCTTGAAATGGTGCATGTGTGTCAGCTGCGATTTCACGTGGCACTGCAACTCCTGAGGATGTGACCAACACTTTGCATTTGAATTCTGCAACGAGCAAAGGCGACAATTTGCCTCGAGGCTGCACACCAGCACCCATTCGCTGTGAAACATCCATGCCAGTGGTTGCAGGTTGTAACGGTTTGTTCAACTGCTGAAGCTGCAAAGCAAACGCCGATGCTAACTGTTTGCAAAGAGGCCATGGATATTCGGCTTCGGTGCTAGTCGAAAAAACTGACTTGCCTTTGTGCAAAGTCTTTCCCCAAGGCAAGTGTGAATGTTTGTTGTCACAAGTCAGCAAAAGGTTGCGAGCAGTGAAGTTCATAAGCAATGCCGTCTTCTTAAGTCTGCGACCTCCATACATGCAACTATGTATACATTGAAATCTGCAAATCGCAGGCAAAGATTGAAAGAACGAAGTTTCCCACATCCATGAGCGCTGAGGATGCTCACAAATGAACGGGATACTAAGCTCACAGCACCTGTCAATGACTCTTCTGGTAAAAGAATACAGCTTGTTTGCCAAGCGCACTTTCATAGCGTCCAAACCTTTGAGTGAGGGCCTTCCATCAGGCCATTTGCTGTTCCGCAACGGTTGAGGAGCTCTACGCCTTTGACCATTTTTGCCAATGATAGGAATTTCTCGAGCACGTGATGAAGTCCCACATGGTGGGGCCAACATGACTGCATCCACTTTGCCTTCGTCCAGCCATTGCATAACGATTTGCTGGTTTTGTGCCTTGCAAAGGTCGACCTTGGAAACCGGTCCCTTGACACGGTTTTTGTCCACAACATGGTCTAAACCCAAGGCTTCACCTCCCAACTGTGTAAAGGCTGCAGTTACTCCTGCAGTACCAGAAAAAATGTCCAGCAACAAAACGGATCCTTTTGTAGATGAATTCTTCACTTCGCCAACTTGAATTGGAGAAGTTTCTTCATGCAGTGGCCCCTCGGCATTGTCATCAAAACAAACTCGCCCTTCGGCGAAATCTTCTACCACTTCAGAGTGCTCTCTCTCTGCAGCGATTGAAGAAGTACACAAGCGCTTCCGCTCGTCTTGCTCCAAAGTGCCTTGACGCTTTCGTGTAGGCAACAATGGCTTTGCGTGACCTTCGTCACCATGTGAAACAGGGCTGCATTCAGCCCCAGCTTGAACTTGACTCTCTAGTCAAGATGCTTTATGTTCCTTCACAAAAGCATGCTTCTTTTTGCAACCTTTTTTGCAACAAAGATGTAAGCCCTTCTTGCAGTCGTCCCCATTTTTGCAGGTTCCTAGATTGAAACCGAAACAAAAAGGAGTGCCTTCATCGTCACAAGGAACGCCTCCAAGAAGTTGTTTTGGCATTGGTGCGCGGCGAAGTTTCTTCACCTTCGCTTTTTTGATCTTGTCATCTTTGACTTTCTTTGGGTCAGAGTCCTGAACAACTTGCTGACGTTCCACCGTTTGGGTTGATGAGGCAGACGCCTTCTTCGGCATGGGCATGAGCATCCATCTTATCTCAGGTCCTGCAAGTAAGGTTTTGACGTGGTCATCAAGAGGTAGACCGCCAGTTGGACCTGGATGAAGTCCACTCCGTGTAAGCTCGGCTAACCGAACATGCAATTCTCTATCTGCAGCGGCCACCTGATTGAGAGTGATCGGTGCAAAACCCTCAATTGGATCCTTTTTCAATTCATGAAAGAAAAAGTTGATGATCATCTCATGAACTTCAAAGGACATAGCCTGTGCAATCTCATAGGCCACTCCCCTCCGACGCAAAGCATTGTGGCCGTCAAGTTCAGAGGCTAAATTTGCTACCAAATCAGGATCTTTACGTACCGCCTTGATTGCACCACTTGCATCAGTCTTCCAAACCTTGAGGTCTGAGTCCTCCTTAAGATTGTTGACTTCCTGCGACCTTGAAGTGCACTTCGCCCACTCGACATACCGTATGCGACCATCCTCAACACACTGGACCAAAGAGTTGATCAAATGATGTGATGGCTCCAAAACATTCGCAAGGACCAAAGGTTGCACCCTAGCGTGGATAGCATCAAGACAACTTTCTGGGGGCCTCTTGTTCAGTGGCGTCCACCTTCCTGCGAAGGTCGGCTGAAGTAAGGGTATGGCTTTCAAAGAAAAGACGTCGCAACTTGGGAGCGTCTACATGCTGTTCTGCGCCTAAAATGGGAATCAACACTCCATCAATGAATGCTTGGTCATCTCCTGCTGCAGGATTTGTAGCAACAGAAAAAGCAAAGGTGGCATGCGTCACCCAGCCCCTCAACCGAGTGCATTCACTGTTGTTGCACTCAGCCCAATGGCTAGTGCCCTGCTTTCAAACATTGCTGTGCTATCCACTAGCGACATTGCAGCCTAGACGCGTGATGTTAAATAAGAAAATTGGAAAGCATGAAAAAAATTCGGATTCACCAACAAGTCTGAAATGTGATGAAATCCAACATGTGAAATTTTGCATCGCAAGGTTGTTTTACTTTAAGAGAGAAACAAGAGCCCACTCAAAGGCTCTACCCACTGCCTTGCCTGCTGTGCTTTCACAGTAGGCGCTCTCTGAACCATCACATTCAGATCAGTAGTGATTGACTGACTAAATGGTGCAACGAATCGAAAACGATTTCCTGTGACATGCAGAACATTCCACTGCATGTCACACCCGTATGCTGCACATGAAAAAAACCAATCAAACAAAAAAAAATTGTTGGGGTCTCTCATCTTGCTCAAAGGCCAGGACTGCACAGATTTTCACAATTTTCCTGACGAGTTTTGCATCGCTAGTTTTCAACTTGCCTCTAAAAAAAAACAAAAAAAACCCACGGGAATCGCCCCAGTTTTTAAAAACTCGGGTGCTTCCCAAAGCGTGCTTTTTCAATCTGGTTGGGGATTGCAGTCGTCTGACATCTCGGCTAGGGATTGGCTCTTTCACAACTGAACGTGCCTACCCTGAAAGATAGGCCACAGCTCCGAGTGACCCGGTTACATCAACCAATGCCACCATCAACTCAGGTTGAAAACAAGAGACCATACAAGGCCTTTAACCAAGCAACACTCTAGGGGTCCGACGTTTCCAAAGGACATTTGATGGGACAGGCACTCAAGCTTGTTCACCACATACATGTCGAGAGAGAGACCCTTCAAAGCTATCTGTTATTCAAACAACCAAGCCAGACAATGATCCCACATCATGAGACTAGTGCATTTTACACATCAAAAAAACAAAGCATTTCTCTTGACTGCTACAAATGTTTCATCATTCGAGTTCCGAGCTCTCTCAGACGTTCCGATGAATTACCCGTCAGGCCCCAGGCCCAGCATCATCACTCAAGACAAGACATTCAAAAAAAACTCAACACATGTTGCAAAGAAATTCACCGATGTCTTTGACAAGGCCGGGACCGCAAGAGGAATGGGGCATACCTGATGCAGTGGTCAAGTACTGTGGGGGGCCTTGGATCTGAAGCACGTTTTCAGGTCAAAAAACGTGCTTGTTTTTATACCATGGAAGATATCACGAATGATGAGTATTTAGCCCGAAGCTAAAGCCCATCCATCGTGCTTCCATCCATCCAATTC
>OMLO01001544.1_pt1 | contig 17852 bp, 11 predicted proteins | sample 1674811 | NCBI WGS metagenome assembly OMLO01 (sample SAMN06265003, study PRJEB25207) | coral metagenome | isolation source: Coral host | place: Mexico:La Bocana,Puerto Morelos, Mexico | collected 2008-11-13 | reverse complement strand
CCCTATAAAACTTTTTTGAGTACTCCCCCCCCCCCCCCTCGGGCGGGGATCCAGCAAGTATATAAATATGTTAGCTCGAGTTTGTAGCCTCGTTAATTAAATGTTTTTCGACCTGAATATGACTAACATATTAAAATCAAGTGAGTGGGGAGACTCGGGATTTGGGTATAGGTATGGGTATAGGGGCTACCCAAACACGCTAGTTCTCCCAGACGGAATCCCAGACGGGTCACAGATTTGGGTGGGAGGGTGGGAGTCACGTTTCACCTCCTCATACCCAGTCTTTTCCCTCAGTCAGCCAGCAGTTTCAAGATGTCTAAAGTTGCCGTGGTAAGCTTCTCTAATTTTACATTTGTAAGCTCTTCTTTAAAATGTGTTGATGTGCTTTGAAGAACGAGGTATATAACAATAGTTGCTGTTCTTATGCAAAAAGATGCAAATGGCTGGGCCGGCTTATTCTGCAGTTTAGCCTTGCTTTATCAGTTGACGAGGAACTGGAGGACGTTCTTTGCTTATGTTTATGCATGGTTAATAGTAACTATGGTTTATGTTGAAAGGTTAGCTTCATGGCCTGCCAGAGCTCTTCATTAACATTGTTGCAGTGGATATTGATAACACTGTTATTATATAAATCTAGATCACAGCAGATCGACGGTTCTGCCGGGTCTGGTAGAAAATTAACTTTCCTCCAACCCTCGCATTTTTACGGGTGTTACGAAAACTAAGACCCTCGAAAACTAAGACCTAAGATTTAAGACCCATCTTAGTTTTCGTAATTACGAAAACTAAACTTTGTTTTGAGGGGGTCTTAGTTTTCGTAATTACGAAAACTAAGACCCCCTCAAAACAAAATAAATAGAAGGAGAGAAATGCTCTTTTATCAATATATTAATGTGTTTTTAAGACGAAAAGACTTGGGTCACTTTTTCATCTGATCAGAAGCAAAACCAAAACCAATAATTGACTCTCGCTTACTGATTTTCTTGTGTCAGCTTCACATGATTACTTGGAGTTTTGATTGGTTCACTGTATTGTCTATGTCCTTTGTGATTGGTAGATTGATTTCTTTGGTTTCGAAAACCATCTTCTAGCAGCTCCCTGTAAGCCAGGTTAAGTCAACGCCTGTATAATTATATTTGACATTGTTTATCTGGTAGGTAACAGGTGCTAACAAAGGCATAGGATTTGCAACTGTGAGGAAACTCTGCCAAGAGTTCTCAGGAACAGTCATTCTCACAGGTATTATTTGCATTAAAATTACAATGTTTGAAATTTAATTACTACTTTCTTATTAAAATGAATTAAAATGTTCTCTGACTGAAAAATTTAAATATTATATTTTAAAATAAGCTTTCGGCTTCCGACGTATGTACAACTTTTGACAAATGATAAACAAAAAGTGAATGAATGAATGTTTACAGCAAAAAGTGTTAAAAAATACAGATTAAAAATGGATAATTAAGATAGTGACAACAAACAGGAATTTGGATAACAAAAAAGAGACTTGACCACGTACTGCAGTGGCTGTACCTAGAGTTATATTAGAGAAACAAGCAGATGCCTCCAAACACATAAACAATTGCATGTCAGAAATCAGAGAAATGTCAAGCATTGCACACAAAAGGCTCCAACGTTTCAAACCATGTATGGTCCAACAACCATCAAATCAACTTTGATAATGCTAAAGAAATGTGATTGACAAAGGCAATTATCCTGTGAGAAAAACACTTTGAGTCGATGGTACTCTGCCAGGCTGGTAATGTCAGCTAGCTTGCAAACAGATTTGTTTTGATTTTTCAGCAAGAGATGAGCAAAGGGGACACGAGGCTGTCAAACAGCTGACCGGTGAAGGATTATCTCCCAAGTTTCATCAGCTGGACATTTTATCAACAGAAAGCATTGACAAGCTTAAAACATTTATTCAAGAAGAGTTTGGTGGTTTAGACATTCTTGTGAATAATGCAGGGATAGCTTATAAGGTTGGTTTTGTTTGTATTTCCATTTATAAAGCATAATTTGATTAAAATGCAAATACACTGCAATAAATAAGTCACTTAGTTAAGTCTTTTTCATTTTCCAATTTCCAGATGGCTTCAACAGCTCCATTTGCTGAACAAGCTGAAGTAACTTTGCACACAAATTTCAGAGCAACTCTTGATGTGTGTCGTGCACTCTTTCCTCTCTTGAGACCACATGCAAGGTGCAATCTCTGACATGATTTTAAGTAACAAGACAGATTTAGTTTAACAAAATATGCTTCTAGAAATGAAACCAGAATTTTTGGTCAAATGGAGGTTCCCCTTAACTCCAGATCAAGCAGTCCAAGTTAGAGCCCTGGCCATAGTCACTTAGTGGTGTTCTTGGGCAAGCCACTTTTCTCTCATAGTGCCTCTCTCAACCCAGTTGTGGAAATGGGTACCAGTGAATTTAATGCTGGAAGCTAGTAATCCTGCATTGAACTAGCATCCCATCCAGGAGGGGGTAGAAAATTCTTACTCAAAGCTGCTTGATGCTGCGATTTAAGCCTTGTTAAGCTTTTTCACTAAGGACCACTTGGTCTGATACAGACATACATTTAAATGGCTTACATGTATATTCTCTTACATGAAAAGACATTTCATCTGTCAGCTGTATCTGTATATGTGTGTTTGTGATATGTTCATTTTAGTTTTTGATTTTTTGAAGGGTGGTAAATGTGTCATCTACTGCTGGAAAATTGTCTCAGTTATCACAAGAACTGCAAAAGAAGTTTTCCTCTCCAACTCTGACTGAAGAAGGCCTCATTTCCTTGATGGATCAGTTTGTTCAGTGAGCTTTTTTTGTTTTGTTTTGTTTTTAATAATTTTTACTACTCATCAACCATTCATTAAGCCACACCCTACTATATATTGTGGAAATATATGTATGTGCAGTGTTGGATTTCAGCCAATAGCAGTATAATACATAGTTAATCATTTCCAGAGCTGATGGTGTGCATGAGATTGCCAGCTTTGTACATGTAACATATTATTACTTGTTCTTAGCTTAGCAGCATCAATTTTCATAAAAAATGGCCTTTGCTCCATTCTCCAAGATTTAATGTCAGCTGGCGGCAGGTGCGGATCCAGGATTTTGAAATGGGGAGTGAATTTTCTCCACCTCAATCAGAGAAATCAGAGAAATCAAATATTATTTCAATATTTGAAGGATAAGAAAAAAAAGAAAGAAGGGGGCTCAGAAAAAGGTGGGGGTGAAAATTCACCCATTTCACCTCCCCTGGATCCGCGCCTGGGCAGCATAAAGTCATTTCCCATTGTCAGTTTTAGGCATTGATGAACTTGACTCCACGACCATCTCCCTCTGGCTTCCCAGATACCACCCCTGATGAACGCTATATCAGGGTTTGTATCTTATCCCCTACCCCTGCAGTGGCTTTGCTTTATCCAGCAAACAAATTAAGTCAGTAATACCAAAGACAAGTTGAAGTGTTCACACTTTTGAATTCTTGCAATAGGAACAGGTCATCTGAATTACCTTAAGCCTCTTTCTTAAAGCAAATAAGATTTCATTCACATGAACATAAACTCATTTTCATAGGAATGGTTACAAGTGCACCAGGCCTCACTTTCAACTGATAAAGAGCCTTCATGTAACTTGGAAAGCTATTCAAGCAGTGCATTAAAATGTCTCCTCCTAGTTTGACACTTGGAGCTTGGTATATCAAGTGATTTAGTGTTAACATTGTTGATGTGTTGGTCCTGGTGATAATACTAACTCTGTTGTTTCCCAGGGATGTGAAAGATGGTGTTCACAGAGACAAAGGATGGTCAAACACTGGTAAGTGCTACACTTCAAGTTCACATTTTTGCTCAAATTTGATTCTCAGATGCTGTTTCATAGCTGAAACTAACACTTTGTAACACTACCTTATTGATGTATTAACTTAACTTTTCACCCGTGCATAGCATATGGCACCTCAAAAGTGGGCTTGACTGCTCTCAGTAAGATCCAGGCCAGAGCTTTCACAGAAGATTCTCGGGAAGACATTCTGTTAAATGCTGTGAGTGAATTTGTCAGACTATTGATTTTTCCTCCTTTAGGGGCGGAGTTCTGAGTATCCCACATCCTGTTAATTTTCTGCATAAATATCCTGCAAAGCAAAAACAAGTAAAAATAAGTGATTGATTCATAAATTACACCATTTTCAAGTTCAAATGCAAAAACATAAACTGTCAGAAAATTTGCTGAAGATTAACATTACCAAATATGTTAATCTTGCGCAAATTTTCTGACAGTTTGTTGATACTACCGAAATGTTGTTCTTTCTTATTGCTTAATTTTTACTTTTTTTTGCTTTACAAAACCTTTTTAAATAATTATCCTGCATCCTGGTAATTCAAGTTGTAAAAATTAGAACAATGTCCCACTTGATATCTGGTTTTTGTCTCACCCTTATATCCAAGATACCATTAAATTTTCACAAATATCAGATTGTATTGTAAGGAATTTTAGATATAGAAATTACATAAACTTGGAAAAGAAATCTAACTTTCAGATGGGATTTGAACACAGAACCCTTCATGATCTAACTGCATGCTCTAACCTCTGAGCTACTGGAGACTATGGTGAAAAGGGATGAAATGTGAGTCTTTGAGGGAGGTGGTATTACTTGGTCACAAAGCCAAATGATGACTTGCACATATGAACTCACTAACTGCATAACGCAGTCACATCAAGGCATATCGAAGATGAAACAACCACCTTCCCGTGGTTAGAGTCTCCAGTTAGATCATGGAGGGTCGTGGGTTCAAATCCAAGGTTGGACTTTTCTTTCTGAGTTAATTTCAGATATCTTGTATCTCATTAATTTTTTACTCAAATATTCTGTATCCCATAAATCTTCTATCCAAATATTCTATACCTATTTTGCTTCAGGGAACGGTCATTTTCCGAGGACAAATATGCAGGCATATTTTCATACAAATGGAGGCTATTGTGTTTATTATTCTTCAAATGTTTCTTGCAACACACATACTCGGATATTCCACAGTTTTAGCTGGGGAATATCCAGTCATGTGACACCTTAGACTTTTAGAAAATATTTGTTGGATTAAAATAATATTTCTGATATAGTGCTGTCCTGGATGGGTACGTACAGATATGGCTGGACCTAGAGCACTTAAGACAATTGATGAGGGTAAGCCATTTTATATTGCAGCAAAATCTTGACCTGTTCCTCATTCATTCTTGTATTGATGCTTTTGATGATAATGCTTACGAATTGAAATATTTAAGAGGCAGAAGTGAGGAATTTTCCATTTTTTAATTTCTGGGAAATATTAGGATTTTTTTTTAAAAAAACAATTAGTATGAAATAAACTGCTCTTTACTAAATTTTCAGGTGCAGAGACACCTGTTTACCTGGCATTATTGCCACCAAATGCTGGCAAGCCGCATGGAGAATTTGTTAGAGACAAGAAGGTGCAAGTGTGGTGACCCTGTTCAAGAGTGTATAGCAACCTGTGTTCCAAGTTGATTGCACAACGTCACTCACCCCTATTTGCTGTGAATGATGTGCATGATTAACTTCATATTGTTAGCATGTGATAGCAGTGGTATAGAACACCAGTAGGATAAAAGTATTTCAATGAAGAAGTTAGGAAGCAGTTTCAATTTTTTTATATTTGAATTGTATGAAATAATTTGTAGCCATCACAAAGTAAGTTTAGTTCTTGTTGAATTCTTACGTAGTAATGTTTTAGTACACAGGAAATAAGGTTGAATAGTTAAGGTTTTATATTTCAGTGAAATTTGATATAAGCATGCAGAAGCAGGAATTCTCAGTAAATGACAGTAACATGCAGGTTTCCATGTTCTGTCGAGGAAAAAGTAGCTGTCAGTTCTGTCCTCAAATACAAGACTTTGCTCATGCAGTTTGTGATATGTACAGAAGCCGGTTTGATACTTATCTGTATCCTCCTGATCAATAAAATTACTGAGAATATTCTGCTTATGATAAACTGTGAATGATTTTGTGACGAATTTTTGTGTCAAATTGGGAAGAATAAAGAAAGGGGGTAGGAAAAACTTACCCTTCACCACAGTTAATAAGGGGAAAAGGTTGTGAAACCTGGCAATTATCAAAGGAGCAAACAAAGGTGCCAAGATTTATTTTGGAAGGTTCACGACCGTGCACAATCATTTGTTTTGGGATCTGACACTATGCATGAATTACACTGAACCAAAATGTTTTTATTGGTAAGTTCCTCAGTATCAGTGGAGTAAACAACTGTTGTGTTTTATACACAGTCAAGGCAAAAAAAGTGGACCAGATTTCTTTAATTTTTGCAATTGTCTAGTTGTGTATATAGCTGCGAAGATCTGTTATGTCTTCATGTATTTCTCTATAGTTCAAATATAGGATATTTCATATATTCACTTGCATTTGTGGTATTAATACCACAATAAGAGAGCTTAAGCAGTGACAACAACCCTAAGTGCAAAATGAATTTATATTTAACCTTAGAATTTTGCAAATGCCTAGACCTGTTCAGTATGCCTATAGGTCAATAGAACTTGCTCAATCCACAATAAGGCGTGGTTGTTCACCATTTCATGTTGTGCAGAAAGCAGCAAAGAAATCTACGAAGATTTACATCACACATGCATAGCCATTGTCCTAGTGTTCTAATAGAAAAGGTATGTGAAAGGGGACCAATTTCTATGGTTATATGGAACTTGTATGAAAGGGGTGCCCTTCCCATCAACAGCGCTATGTTTAAGGTTTAGAGGGAGGAGCCTGAGGTACAACTCCTCACCACTCCTAAATTGTGAGCCACAAATAACTTTACCCTTAAGAAGTCTGTAAAAACGGATATAGAAGTGCGCGTTTACAGATGCCCATATTTACTCCAACATCATCTTTGAATGGTTTTCTGACTCACCCCACTTGCGAATGGGTTACTTGCCCCACAAAGCTTGGGTTTCTTGTTCTGTGGCTTCGACAACCAGCCTGGTTACCAAGCTAGTTTGCTATGGCTGCCGATTGGCGTCCTTGGAGTTAACGAAAGATAAAAAATCCTACTTCTACTCCGGTCTGTTTGACCATTAAATCCACAAATTCGTGATAGAACTTAATATAGAGGAATACGGTACTCTGGAAAGTTAAGTTGTCTGTCATGGTGAGTAATTTTCTTCGCTTTTTGTTGCCTATCAGGAAAGCGGCTAGAATTTAACAAATGCATCCGGTTATTTTGATAAACTCATTCATTCAAGTTAGTGGATTTGGTAGCCCTACGTAATTGAAATTTAGTTGGTGAACTTAGTTGTTTTCTGTCAAAATAATAACATAACTATGAGAGCTGTCCATTATTATATTTAATTTTGACAACTCTACTTTGACTGCTCGGGTTAATGTGTTAGCTTTGCTGTTAGATGTGTTACCGAGGGGAAAGCTACGACTCGTTAAGTTTTGGGAAGCTAACAAAATCAGTGATGTTTCTTTTCCCGGAAAGAAAATTATTCCTCTAGTGCACGGATTCCAGTAAGTCTTACATGAACTTCTAATCTTGTATTAATTTGTACATCATGACATTGTACAATGTTAGCTTTATGTCTAAGCAGCTGGAATAGCAGCTTTTACATTGTCTGCTAGATAATGAGAGGCTGCACTGGCGACTGAAACACTCGAAGTAACCTAGCTGTGCCCTTTATTAATTCCCTGACTCGTTAGGAAGGTCTTGTTTTGTGCATTGTTATTGCATTGCCAGCAGGTCATAATATTGGCTATGCAGTTTAACAGCTCTTCCAGCCTCCTATTTTTTTGACAAATCTACTCAAAATGTGGCGTGTGATATGTTATCATGCTAAAAAGTGAAGTCCTAAGGTGTTCCAAAGAGAGTGGGAGCTACTGTATCATATATTTTATGTGAGAGATGCTCATCTAAAATGATAAAAAAATACCCCTAACTTGAGCAAGTACCAGGGTGAGGATATGCCTGAAGAGTTTTCGTTGTAGACTTAGTGTAGAATCATCAGTTGCATTTAACAAATTGACGTCATTTTTTTATGCGTCTGTCCTCTTATCGAAGATAAATTGCGTCATAACATTGTCAAAGTGGCTGTGGAACCACGAGCCGCAGGCAGACAGACGCATAAAAAACTGACATCACTTTGTTTTTTTACAATAACAAGCCCCAAAACTGGTCAAATACCGGAAATAAATAGTTTTTAAAAGGCAAGTCTGACGCATACAAGTAGCTCATTTGCATAAAACAGCGCATGCAAGTGCGAGTTTTCAAATTTTATCCATCTGTCCTCTTATCAATGATAAAAACCAGCCAATTAGCGCACAAGAAATTCGACAGTTATTGTAAAAATTGTTATAGACAGTCTCTCTGACTCTCCTGTCAATGTTTTCCAAGTGGAAGGTGACTGCCTGACCATATTTGAAGACATGTTAAGTTTTCCATTCTAGGTTGCAACTAGGTTTTGCCAAATGCAAGTACATTTTCTAAAATTTTAGAATTTGGGGTAAAAGCTCAGTTGTATTCTTTAAAATCTTTTCTATGCTTAGGCTGTAAATATAATAGCTCAAAATTTTTCATTTTAAAGTGAGGGGTTGGTCCATATTAAATGCAAGTTGATAAGTATTGGTTGACCCCCCAGTTCTGAGAGCATTCCCAGGCATATTCAATTTTTATACGCTAAGGAATCATCTACCAAAAAAGTATGACTTAAATCTCTAAAATATATTAAATTTAATATTTAAAATCAATCATAACAACATTCAAATATCATGTATTATAAATGTTATTGTTTCTTTGTTATAGGATATTGGACTGAATCAGCATCATCAACAGATTGTAGTGAACTATCTTAGGTTTGCACGTTATGGTCGCGGACAGAGGCTTCGAGGGGTAGAGGCGTCTTTTGAAGAACTTAAAGACAGCAGGTATTAAATATTTATAAATTGAAGGCTAAGACACTTTTTTCAACACTAAACATTAGTTAATAGTTTAGCTTGTATTAAGGACTTTGCATACTCAGGTTTTGGTGTCCTTCTGTAAAATTAATTAACAGAATTTGTCTTTTATAATATACATTGAACTCACTACCTCTTTTCTCATCGGCCGAAAGTGTACAGTGAATTTTCGAAATCAGCGCCTGTGATGTCATAACTGCAGATTATACAATAATCATGTCAAGCTCACGGGTAACCATGTCAAGGTCAATGGTAATCATGTCGTGTATGACCGTGGTGCATGATTTCTAAGGGTAATCATGTCAAGTTCACTCGCTTTGTTTTGCTTGCCATTACTGAAGAAACACAAACAGGAGTTTTTTTTGTTTCGTTCAATGTATAATAAAACAATTATTAGATTTGGTTTTTGTGATATCCAGAATAATCAACTAGAAGGTCTCGGTAAGGGTGATAACCCCTACCTCTACCTTGATTATTCTGGATATCACAAAAACCTCATCCAATAATTGTTTATTAACAGCAGTGCCTTTGTAGATGATTACAGGTAACCAAATATCAAAACCCTTACCTAGATAGTTCTAATTATTGATGTAACTTTGTTGTACAGACTTGTGGAAGACACATATACTTTGGATGAAGTAACAGACATGTTGGATGGCTTGTGTGCAGTGGTGAGAGGAGAAGTAGAATCTGAACTCATCAATGCTGCACACACTAATGTACTTCTTTTGAGACAAGTGTTTAGCCAGGCTGAGAAATGGCATCTCAAGTTACAGGCTGATATATCTGAACTAGAAAATAGGTAAGCTTGTGATTACTATGGTTAAGAAAACTATTTTGGATTACAGTGGTGATTTGTCATGATGTCAAAATTAAATCTGCAATATTAAGATAATGGAGTGGAACTCGGTTATAACTAATAACTAAAGGTGTTGTAACATTATCGCATTCCTGGGTAGTACAATAAATGGACATTTTGCAATAGAAGTACCAGATTTTGTTATGAAATTGACTTTTCACTTGTATGAATAAAACATTTAAAACGTGGGGTATGTCTCTGCAGTTACCATATTGGCTAACAGGGCAAATTTTGTCTCGAGATAGTCTATGTTCTTGGAAGCAACCATCTTCCATAATCAGCCTCCTAGTCTTGAAATTTTAGGTGGTCATTTACGCTAGGTTCAATTGTATCATACAAACACGTTATTGATAAATTTAAAATGACACCAAGTGTTGCCATACCATAGTAATGTGAAATATTTGCCTTGTTGATACAGAGAGCTAATAAATGAAATTGCGAAGTTTGAAGAAAGAGAGTTTTCTTCTGGCCCATCTACATCACAGGTACAGTTTGTAGTTTGCTGAAAATAATACTATATCAAAATTTGTACAGGAGGCAGCATCGCTGCTTGTCTATGCCTTGCTAAGGCTGTTATCAAAGCAAAATCATGTTTCTCTTGTTTTATTTGAGCATTTTATATTTTTTTTTGCAGTCTAAGTTGTCTAAGTTGTCACAGGCTCCCAAACTAGAGCCTCTAAATGAAAGTGGAGGGGTAGCCTTACTTCAGGTGGTAAGTCTTGAAATCATTTTTCTATCAACAAAAGGGTTGGGAGGATTGCCTGTCCAACACTTCCACTTTCTGTTTAGTAGTCTTCTTGATACTGTATCAATTTAATTTGCTCTCAGAGTTTGCAATATGCATTTGTATGCCTTACTAATAACATGCACTGTGATAATTATTTTAAAATATGAATAAAAATATTGAATTCACAGAAGTTTTACTTGTGTAGGATCAAGTTTGTTGTCAGGTCATTACAATTTATTTTTCTAAAGGACATATTCATTTGCTAAATTGTTAAAATTTTTATTCCCTGTACTTATTATGGATTCACACCAGCATAAATCCATAGTATCCTGTTTTAATTGAACGCAATTACACTGGCTGAACACTTCTAATGAAGAAAGCCTACTTATATATGATATTTATAGTTGTTCATCAGGGGCTGTGTGATAAACTCTCTTGTTATTAATAAATAATTAGGTTACCCTTTTGAAATGTTTTATTGTTAATTATTCATTATTCTTGTTACAAAATACCACAAATATATGTCCATGTTCATTATTCTTTATTTTGCCTATGATTAAATAATTAAACAATGTGAACTGCTTTTACTGTAGGCTAAGTGCTCTGGAACATATTTGTCCTGTTTTAGATTTTATTAGCTTATAGATATTTTCTGCCTATAAAACATAACATAGAGTTTTTATATATATTTCAATTTACTGAAAGGAAGTACAATGTATTCTCACATTATATCCCTGTTATTGCCTGACTGTACAAATGTAAACAAACCAAAGCTAGATGTCTGCTACAAGTTGATTGGCCACTATTCATCAAACAACTTTGTTGTCTAATGATCATAAAACTCCATGGCAACAATTTGTGTATTTGCTGGATGTATTTAATGCTATAACAGAATAATGTCTTCAGTATTATTGCCTTTGGATGATTGCTAAGTTGCTTACAAAAGTCTGCATTACAAACAAATTGTGAGATGATTCTCCTACAAATGTCAGAAAAAGAACTCTTAACAGAACTGATTAGAGATCAGCAAAAGGTGAAGATAGCTGTATTCATTTCTTGTGCTCAATAATGTTGCTAAAACAGTTTCTACATGATTGTACATGAATGTAGTTCAAAAAAGTAGTTTTTAAATAGTTTCCTCCTTCCATTGATGCTATACACCAATATGTACAGCAGTTATTAATCACGAAATTTCAATCTCAAAAATATACTGTAAGTTTTTCCCCTTTGTTTGTAAGTGAACTTGTGTCGTAAACTACCCTATCATTATTATAGCTGGTGCCTTCATGAGCTAATTAGCTCAAATGCATGTTTAAATTGTTGTAAATGTTATCCACATTTTTGTCATCTTTCCTTGATGACATTATTATAATCAATACTGAGTACTGCAGTATTTACATTTTAATACATTAACTACTTTGGACTATTATTGACAGCTGTCTTTCGGAAAAAGCTTAAAGAAACTTACAATGATTTTCCCAATTATATTTTTCTGGATTGAACCATATCTGCCTTAAATCTATATTATCTAACAGTCACTCTTTGTTTTCTTTTTTGTTTTTCTTGAAAAATTGTCTTTCCTTTTGTTGTACACTTTTTAAATCTCTGCATCCTGTTTAAGGTAATGATAGCATGTAGAGAAATCAGACAATTTTCTGCTTGGTTTGTTATATATTCTTGTAAGTGTTTATTTGCAATTAATACTGCATTGCATCAATTTTTCTTTTACTTTTATTATCCCTTCAAGGAAATAAACCGTTTGAATGAAGAAAATTCCAAACTTAAGGATCGCCTCAAAACCTTGGAAGGCAAGGTAGGAAGGCATTGGTTTGACAGTTTAAAATAATTCTCCAATGCACAATTAATTTAAGTGGATCAGTAAAACCGACTAATGCATTGTTGAATCCCACCATACATCCACCTTATTTAGTATGGTATTAGTATATGGCCTTATAATACATTTTTTTTTTGAGTAGTGTAGTTTGTACTTGTCTCTGCCAGTGGGTATTCTTATTGTTCATATAAAATAATTATCGGTATGTAATATGCTCTGTGTTGCACCAAGGAGGGTGTACATTCAGTGAAAAGTACTTACACATTTTGTACAATCATACAATTATTTCACACTGAATATACACCCTTCTGAATACAGCCACAATTTTATGGCCTAAAGACATTGATTTTGAAATTTTCACCAAAAACAACTAATGCCCCACTATAGGATATAGTCATTGGCAAATATTTTGAATTTTAGGCAACAAGTGTTATGGGAGAAAGAAGTAGACTTCAGGCTGACCTTGAAAGTACTCAAGCCACTTTAAAAGCCAAAGGAAATGTCAAGGTACTCTATGTCATGTATTATCAGTCATTCAGTGCACCAAAAGGCCAAGTTTCAATTGCACATAGTACAAGCCACATCACTGTGGCTCACATACTGATATCATTTACAAGCTGTGCTTGTGTGAGCTTCAATAGTTAAATTAAAGACATGGTTATGAATCAGTAGAAACTGGGAAATTATGGTTTAGTTCTGTTAAAAATTAGCACTGATCAATACTTCGAGAACACTCAGAATGCAGCATGCAACAGTAATTTCTGCTTTATTTGTCTGGACAAATCACTGCTTCTTATTTATCTCCTGCCAAAAATTCAGTTAATGTCTTCATCCCAGTGTTCTATGCACATACCATGCACATTACTTTATCAGGAAATTGTACAGTGTTGCTGGATGATTTAGAAGCACACACTGTATAAAATATGTTAATTATTATTGTTATTACAGTGGCTGCCTGAATTGTAATGTCATTTGCACATAATAACGTTGAGGCCATTTTAGCCAAAAATGTAGCAAAGGCCCCACAATTGTGCCCATTTACATCAATTTTCTTAGCCTTTAGATTTCAGAGATGCTATGTGTTTATCATTTATATTGTTATTCATGTTTTACATACAGCCCTTTGGCAAAGAAGTGGCTGATCTTGAGGAACAGATGGCTGCTGCCAAACTAGATTTGAAACTGGTAAATTTCATCAAAACTTCAGTTTCTGTGTTTCCATTTCACTGTTACTGATTGGTACAGTTAAAAATATAGTTACAGCATACTGTTTTGCAAATGTTTCTTTCTTTCTACAGTCAAAAGAAAGGGGATCTACTCAAGCTGCGTCACTACATGATGAATTAACCAACAGCAAAGTGAATATTTACAAGTTATATCTCATAAATAATCCTTTAAGACATTTGTTAATTTTTAAATTTATTTTGCCCAACTATTATTGGATGCTTTATTGGAATCACATTCCTTTGTCTATATGCCAACTTAACACTATTTAAAAAACACTTTGTCAGTTTTATTTTATGCAGTATTAACACTTTTTAACATTTATAATATATATTCATTTACTATAATTATGTTTACTCTTTCCTCTCTTAAACTACATCCTAAAATAAAATGTGTTTAATTAAAGGGCATATATACATGTAATTATCGGTAGTTTACTATATTTTGCCCTTTCCACTTTCTACAAGTGGGTACATAAAAAAATCCCCAAAAACCATAATAATTGAACCTCTTTTGCAGCATGAGATTTTAAAGCTTCAACATGACCTGGAAGAAGCAGAAAAGGTTAGTGATTATTGTGAACAGAACAATATTCTAATGAGATTTTTTTCACATATTTTATTTATATTATTCACTTGTGTTATTTATGTCTTATTATTCAGGATCTTGCTAAGAAATTTAATGAAACAACTCAATACAAGAATATGAAGCAGATGTTAACATCAAAGAATGAACAGATTAAAGATCTACGGGCTCGATTACGCAAGTGAGTAATTGAAAAAGATTGCTGCAATTTGGGAATAGGAGGGCCAGGATTTGAACTAAACTTTACAGTGATGTAAGCTAAGGATGGAATGGGTGCAAGGTCTACAGCTCCTACAAAGGTTAAGTACTGTGATGATTCAGCATAATGTTGTCAACTGAAAGATTCAAAATCTGCCATTCTGTTCATGAATCATTCCGTGCTTGAGTGATACTTAAATTGGTTAGGGAAGAAGGGAAGTAAATCTGCACCCATCTGCTATGTCAATTTACTCACTGCACCTCCAATTAATTGTCAATAGTGGGTACAACAAACAGCCTTGCCTGGTAGGACATGTTGGGCTACAACATTTATTTTGTATACAATTTATTGGTTACGTAAAGGCCCTTACTCTAGCTGTTGTCTTATTCTAGATATGAGCCTGACACTTGAGGCATTGCTGGTGTTCCATGATAGCTGAAGAAGTTTAACAATAACACTCTGTGAGACACTTCATGATTATGGCTTGTTCTCAGAACACACCAGTAGATGATTTTGTTGGAAGGACGGTTAAATAAACTAAGCTTTTTAAGCAATACATCAGTAATTTTCAAGCACCCTTCTTATGTTTTTTTTTAAAGTTCTGTTCCGATTCTACAATGTACTTAAGACAGAACTAAGTTCCACATAAGATTGTTAAGAAGCAATGTCCACATGTATCTATCATCTTGTTGATGTAATTACATTTTGTTGCTTTGTGACATTTACATGCTGATTATTAAATGAGGCTGAGCCCTGTGATGCACTTGTCTGTGGTTGTCACTGGAAGGTTTTGATCTGTTTTGTTTGTTTCCCTTCAAGGTTTATTGATTGTCTCATAAATGGGGTTTGCATGATTCTGAAACACACTAGTGCTGCAGGAAGAACTATTTGTAATATGCAAATAACTCATATGGAAGTTATAAAATGGAATGACATCAGATAGAAAATTTACTGACAAATGGCAAAAAAAATGTCACAGTAGCAACAACTGACACAGAAACGGACAGGATGTGACAGCTTGGAGCTCTTGAAATTATCAGTTGAAGATGCTTTACTTTGCCACAGTGATTTAGTCACAAATATGGAATTGTTCATGGATTAGGTTTCTGATACAGCCATACACTGTCAATACCCTCTTCAATCACTTCTGTTGGTTTCCAGTTTGGTAATGGGAAACGACATGCCAGTACTCTAGCATCATCCTTCATTTCCATGTGGAATTTATCTTGCAGTTTTTGCATCTAAGCATTCCAAACAGAAATAAAGGTTAGAAAAGTAATATCAAAGAATGGGAAGGAAAAGAAAGCAAATGCCTACTGAAATATGAAATTACCATTTCTGAAACTCCAAATATTACAATGGTATCATAGGTTGTCAGTTTAACCTGAAAAGGAATGGACAGTGTGATGAGTTTTGTGTTTTAAATAACTGACTCGTTCATCAGGGAGAAATCCTCAATGCTTTTATTTTCATGAACAGCAACATATTTCATTTCTCAAATATATATGACTTCATCTAGTCCATAAACATGCAAAAAAAGAACGAGGCCAATATCCAGCCACCTTGACCGAACAACCTTGGTCAATAAAGGATTATTATATGGGATAAAACACCAAAGCCCATATCCCGAACAGGCAAGATAGCTCCATCTTGCCCGCTCAAGTAGCCAATCACAATGCAATATTCAGTTCATCTTGCCCACTCACAGAGCTAGTCAAATAATAAATGGTAGTTTCCACTTTTCACCTTCCACAAGTCAGCCCTTGAAAATGTAGCCTTTTGGTTAAGTCCTTGTAACCTGGCCTGCATTCTTGAATACCAAACTAGCCACTGGTTGAGTTCATAACCATGAGCTTGGTAACCTTGTCTTGCAGCAGCAATTACCTGTCAATCAAAAAAGAAGTTGTACTTATCAACCAGGTGAACTGGAATGCATGGTTCCCAGTTAAGTTTCTTATCCAGCCTTGGAAATTAAACCTGGAAGAATCCAGGTGTCTATGTGAACAACCTTTGGCTGCTGGAGATTAATGGCTGATAGAGAAAAATGGCTCATCCAAACAGATTGCGGCATTTGCATTAGTAGTTGTATTTTAGATGGCTTGCAATCAATCCAGAAAGTTTCTAATGACAAGGGCTTAGCAGCGACATTGTGTAACAACGGCAAAGCTAGTAGTTAGAAATCTTTTGCTAATATCATCCAATATGCCAGCCGTTACACCAGTACAATTCTTGTAACAACAGATTATAACAATGCAGTAGTGATACACACCACTCTCCCGTCCCCACTGCCCAAGTCAACCAACTTTGATCCTTGTCCTTTGTGAGTTTGTGCCATGTGCAATATATTGGCAATTTGTCTTTCAGTAGCTGGTACATAAGGTAGACAAATTTTTCTCAGCGCAGGCGTTACAAAAGGTGTCGTGACAAGAACAAGTCCAACGGCTGCGGCTCCAGTAAGTCCAAGGAGAAGTTTGCCAGCTAATCTGGATGATTTTCGCGGCTTTTTTTCGTCGCTTTGTAACTCAAATCCCAATTGGTTTTGAGAGCTTATATCTGTTCTTGGCATGTTTTCAGAAGAATGCGATTGTTCTACAATGCATGGACAAATAAGCACTGCTAGCATGAAGGCATTATAGTTAGTCCTCTCTACTAACTTCTGAAGGCATCAAAATGAACTCTGAAAATATGAACCGTCAACAGGATCTCGATCGACAACTTTTCAATATTTTAAAAGTAGTTTATAATATAGATTTGCCGTTGAACAAGCCTGAGTCCCAGCAACTTCACAGATATTAAATTCTTATTTTTTCTAAATTAGCTCGCGTTGTGCGTTGTACAGAGAGAGAAGAACGCAATTTGGTAGATCAACAAGAACATTAACCTCACGTGTAGTCTGCCATATTGAAATTACATTTATATACTGTGTTGGGAGGGGTCGGGATTACTGGAAATTGGAAAAACAGGACTAAGGCCCCTAATTAAATTAGAAAGGAAAAAGCGTCAATGATATATTATGAGCTATTTATTGTTTCTGTGAAGTTAATTTCACAGAACATACAAGGTGAAATATTACAAAGTGAACACTGTCCACTGTCCCACCCTGCCAATGGTGTCAATATGTTATGTTTTTGGTTGGAAGTAAATCGCAGGCTCATAAACAGAAAAGGAAGTCCAGTGCGAAAATCTGTATTGAATATCGAAAATCAACTGAAATCTGTATTTTAGGATATTTATTTTAAAAAAAAGTACTTGTCTACTGAATTATGTTCGGATGCCTTTTTGAAACCGAGGAAGGTGCTTCCGAAAAAGAGAATTCAGCTGCCGATGCAACTGGACTGCAGAAACAACCCAAGCTAAACTCACCTCGTGAACCAAGAGGTCAGACAAGAATCTGTGGCCTGCAGAATCAAGGAGCCACTTGCTATTTAAATTCTCTTCTGCAGACATTGTTCTTCACTCCGG
>OMLO01001542.1_pt1 | contig 17866 bp, 11 predicted proteins | sample 1674811 | NCBI WGS metagenome assembly OMLO01 (sample SAMN06265003, study PRJEB25207) | coral metagenome | isolation source: Coral host | place: Mexico:La Bocana,Puerto Morelos, Mexico | collected 2008-11-13 | reverse complement strand
GAGTTGATAATTCAAAAGAATTTTTATTCTCAAACGAGGCTAGTTGGGCTAATTTAAATGCATACAAAAGAATTTTTCATGGACAGCCATTTATGCATAGGGTCTATAAGCAATAAAAATCACTCTAATATACAAAAGAGCAATTAAATCCTCGATTGACTTCAATCCTGAATCTTAATTCGAACAGCTCGGCCCAGACCATTGGGATGGCGCCGTTATGCGAGCGCTCACCTCTCACCAATGTGACCTGGGTTCGATTCCGGCTCAGTGCATGACTTACCTAAGTCTTTTTGTAGGATTCTCCTGTTTTCTTCCCTACAAAAAACAACAACATTTTCAAATTCCAATTCGGCCAGAAAAGAGGACCTGCACGAAACCAGCTAATGCGTATGTGGGTTCTCCTCTTAGCGTTATCATTTATTTATTTTTATTTATTTATGATTTTATTAGTATTTTATTAGTATTTCACGGATGTTTATATACCATCACCTTCGTAGGTCAGATGGAGCAGGCTTTTGATGATATATTCCGTGGAACTCGAGGTAACTGTAGCGTACAAGTTGTTTTATTTGCATGTAATTTTATTTCATTAGCAAAACGCCAGAACTTGGTCAACAGAAAATAAAACTCATCCGGCAAAAACTTAAATAGCACTGGCTATTCAAAATAAACAACGACAACTTCTACTATGATTAATTTGTTTACTAACCTTTTAAAATCCAAGGCATACAAATCACTTATTTTGTTGTCTACACCATGAGGTTTTTTCTTCTGCTAATCAAATAAATACCTCGCATCTCGCATCTCGCATTTCGAGCTCACCTAGCGCGTTGCGTCCGCGCTATTTCGCTTGCGTTATCGGAATCCCTAATCGTCGTGTAGGTTAAATCTATCCCCAGCTTACAGGTCCAATGATATGGTATTTACCCTTAAGCCATACTATCCTGAGGGTTGGTTAAAATTATATGGCTGACTTGCTAAAATCTCGAGGCGTTTCTCTATTAGAACGGAATACGGAAAAATTAACATTACACTAGAGTGCTTATCACATAAGGGCGGAATGAATTAAAAGGGGCTGGGCGACACGAGAAAAACCGTGCGGACTCCTTTGGAAATTTTCAAACCTACCGCCAGCCCAGCAACGGAGTACCCGATTGGCTAATTTGTAGTCAATGACATATAGATGACAGATTTGTAGGTAAGATGTCATAACATTTGCTGGAGGCATAACGAAGAGCGATTATCCCTGGGGAAGCTTAAACTGCTGTAAATCAGTTTCTTAGAATTCCTTTAGTTAGTTGTGTAGTTACAAAAAGGTACACTGACGCATATTCTTTTCCCAAAATAAAAACCTAAAATGCGTTTTTTCAAAAGAAAATCAGATTTTCTCTTAGTATTTTTTCTTTGGCAAGGAGTTATACCACGTCAAGGTTAGCGTAAGACTGAAGCATATAACGAACCACTGTGATTTCCTTTGTCAAGATATGCCATTGCACAGATTATCGCTGGAGAAGCCACGTTTTCATAACCTTGGCCTGAGTTCCGAGGGTATTTTTCTAAAAAGTGTGGCTAAACAGTATTTGGTGTAATATAAGCGTTTGAGAGAGGATCCCGCCTGGCCAGTGTTTCAAGATACATGCATGTTTTCTCTGTAGGTTGCAGAAACGAAAATAGCGACAAATTCTGCAGACGCTTCAGGAAGTTCTGTGCCTATGGCAATGATAATGGCAAATACATGAGGACAAGGTGCCGCTTTCAGTGTGGTTGTGTCTAAGGTGAGATATATTCAATAAAAGTCAAACGTTAGCTTTCTTCTGGTATATATAACCTTTGATCCACACCAAAGTTTGTTTGAATGATGACAATGGCAGGCAAAAATGGCATCGTCAATAAAAAAATAATGGAAATAAAAAAAAAAAAAAAAACTTCAAAGAATACGGAACCATTTAGAAGCCTTAAGCATAACATTAATATAATCATAATAAATTAACTTGAAAGTAACTGCGTTGTGCATGTTGCAGTTAAAAATTAAATTCAGGTAAAAATTAAATTCCTTTGTCTCTTAACCCTACTTATTCATTGATTATGAATAATTAGGGTTAGGAGACAAAGGAAATTGAGAATCAAACTAGGTTAAAATTATTTTTACCTGAATTTAATTTTTAACTACAACATGTGCACACTACGCCTAAACGAAAATAGTGTAGAGTAGTCTATCCTCGTTGTAACCATCTCATATCCAACAAGTCGCGAGTGGAATAATTGTTTTAAAAACGCTTCCCAAAATATAGAAAACTAAAAAAAATGAAAATAAAAATGTCCAAAAAAATTTCGCGTTAGCTTACCATATTTGTAGAGGATGGTATAATTGATTATATATGATGGCTAAGCCAATGCAAACTCTTTAATTGCATTATCCAATTATTCAATTTTTTAATAATATCAAATACACAGTCCTAACAGAATGGAGTACCTGATGCAATTCTAGAGTATTCAAGACGTATGCCATATGTGAAGTATTCTCTAACTACGGTCAGGATAACGCACGGGTGGTGCGTAAAGTGAATTAAGGAAGAGGAAAAAATAAATAAGTTATTTTTCTTGTTTGGTTTTCATTAAACGGAATTCTTAGCCGGCAAAATAAAATATTTACACGCGGCGTGCGCCGATCGGAATTGTCGCCTCGATACTCTACGCATTTGCGCAGTAAGTCTTAAAAGTAAGTAAGTAAGTCTTAAAATTCTATTCTTCCAACAAACATATCTTTGTTTAGTTTTAAAAAAAGAGAAAGAGAGGAAGATTTGGACACTCGGTATCTCCAAAAACTGTTTACGACAAATAAAAACCTACGATAGCTATTACATATCAGAGAAAAAAACGTTCAGTAACGACACTCATCCTCTGTCGAGAAGAGCAGTTCTTAGTCTTTTCTTTTCCCTTGCATTAATACTATAAATAATGAACATATACTAAGGTTGGCCTTTTTTATTTCCTTTATTTTCAAGGTGAAACATGGCTCTGTCAAGAGAGAAGACGGCAAGGAAAAGACTCACATACAGAATTATACCTAATACGAACTGATAAAATTTGAATTGTTTGTATTTCCTACGGTTGTCTGTAAAAATTTGAATTTGTACCCATACTCGCTTATCTTTCAAATAAAAGTGAAAACAAACGGCTAATGGTATATCTCATCATTCAGCCGCCTTGTGATTGGATCGCGGGGTTTGCTCGCTACTCGTCAGATGAGGCTAGGCGGTAAGTGCAGCAATTAGAGCGTCATATAATACATAGCTCCTAATTATAATAATTAAGTTAACCCGGCTTGAGCCTGCGATCCAATCGAAAAACTGTTCCTGTGCTGTGGTCACGTGACCTCGATGAGCTCTAAACGTGAGCCCGCGATATAGCCATGTAATTGAAAATAACGATGGGGATGCCCAATATCTAAGATGTATACGCTGTAACCCCCCCCCGCCCCCCCATGATCTCTAAAAAAAAACCTTAGGAACTAGATTGTTGTGTCTATTAAAGTCTACAAGTTCTCAGCTTCCACTTTCGCAATGTGAGTGATCAACTGAACGGGTCCTGAACGGATCAAGTTTATTTGATCAGGAGTAAAATAAACTAATCCCAATTACTGAGCAATCGGCAAAAATTGCACGACCGTTAAATTAGGGTTGGTTTAGACCGATGATATGCAAGTTTCCTTCAGGTTGTAACTTAACGCTTTATTGAATTTTGATTGTTTTTTGATTGATTTTCATGAAAGGGAAGTACGGACGTACGGACTTACGTACCGAGAATCACGTAACCAAAATACAACGAAAATATTTAATTTTAGCTCGATGGGTTACCAAATTTTCTAAGCAATTGGGCTCCGCGCAAACGCCTTCGGCGCGTAGGAGCTCCTCTATGAGCCATCATATGTAGCTATATACATGGTGTGGCTGAGGAGCTGCACTCAGCTAAGCAGAGCAACTCCAGAAACTCAACTCAAGCAGATTACAAGGACACCATGCAACCTTACCACTCGGTCACGCTGCCTCGTATAAGGAGGAAAGTGAGAAATCAATTCAGATTGAAGTTTGTCTCCAAATTTCTCCAAATACGGACGAGCATCCAAGCTTCGGTGTTAACGTTTATAGTATTATCTTTTCAACGGGACTGATAACGACACCGTCAAATTCTCGTGTTGTACAGTAATAACAGTCGCTGAAACAGACAACGGTAAATAAATTTGACTGTGTTCATAGCCAGAGGTCTGGGCTCGAGCCTAGCCCTTGCCTTTGTATTGTTTTCTCGGGCACGACATTTTTATATCTCACTATTTTGTTACTGAATAACAGGAAATTGATCTCAAGCAACCTTACCAAATACAAGGGAGTAACATGGCATGGAGTATTATCATTGTAGTAGCAATAATTATTTTTCGGTTTGTCATAAATAGCCACTTCAGCTAGAATAAGTTCTTTCGGATGGCTTTTATGAGCTGATCTGCGTTCCTTTGGCGTTTTGTCAAAAGCCTGGTCGTGTAGCTGTATGGGTGCACGAATTCACGATTTGTCAGTTATCTCTAGCTAAGAAATACAAGTGTTTACATTTACACCTATCCGGTGTCCGAGTTGAATAATATTGAAGAACAGACAGAGATTTTTCTAGAGCAAATGTTCTTTGTTTTCAACGTGTATTTTTGCAGAAAAATGAATGATTACCGAGCTCAGATAAGCACCAGTGCACTCTAAAAGATGCAGAGAAAAGGTGGAATATGAACATTCATAATCGGCGCTGTGCATTAACGCCATCTTATGCCATTGCAAAAAATGGACTAATGGTATGTTTTAATATCCAAGATCGACAAGAAAGTGATATCCACATCGCCAACTTAAGAACAGATGACCAATTATTAACTTGAACAAAAGTATCAAGTTCTGTAATGCCTAAGTACTGACAAAGGAAAGAGATTTTATTTACGCCCTTGGGAAAAAAGATGATACAAAAAAGGGCATTAAAGTTTCTAGAACAATTCATTAACTGCAACGGTCAGCTCATATTGCCTATTAAGTAGTGTCGAAGGCGGAGTAGAAAATATCTTGATCTGGCCGGAAAGAGGCGTGCGAGTGAATCATGTTACTGCACCTGTAGGCGATAACATGATTGTACACCCTGATATGAATTCTCACTGAAACATATCGATTTCCTGTTATGGATATTAGACTTGAAATTAACTAACTTACGTGTCTGGGATCTTTTCAGGGAAAATGGAATGACTTTTAGTTTTAACCGGAGTAACTTACTAAATCTTAAAAATAATTGATTAATTCTTGTCAGGACCTTTTTTACAATGATATAACCTTAAAAACTAAAAACGTACATGTACAGCCAACAACAGTTAAAAACGTCCGTATACATTCACAATGAAAATAATAGTAATTAATTTGAAACCGAGAAGGATTAGATGAACTTAGAAAGAGCTACGAAAACAAAGAACAGAGAATGCAAGCTGTCCCAAACCCCGCCACGTTGTTATACATCTACAGAATAAGTAAACAACAGTTTTCTGAATAAACAGAGTTTTCATTCCTCTTTTTTTACGTATCCAATGAATAACGACATCTATCTCGCACTAGTTCATAAAGAACTCTCTGTACATGTACAAGAGTGCAAGCGAAAAAAACGCCTAGAAACTGAAGAGCATGGTGAAGACGTTGGATTGAGGTGTTATTACTGAGGCCGCTTATGATAGAGAACCAGACCAAGACAGCGACAGCAACAAGAACGTCACAAAAAAAAAGGTGTAATGAGCAGAACGAGGGTTCTGTCCTGCACGTGCGTTTTGATTCTCTGTAATGATTTCTTTGACTTCTTTCAATTCAAACCTGTCACCTCTATTTTGTGATCGTGATGCAATGCTGCACGGATCGGCAACGGCTCACACTGCCTTCAGGTACAGACGTGCTGGATGACACACCTCAGAGATTTTCGTGGCTTTTTGCAGCTACTTTTAGTGCGCTGTAACGGCAAAGCCTGCGCTATTAACATTGTTTATTTGCAAAAGCGCAGTTATTATCATAACAACGTATATTTTCATCGCAAAAGAATTGTGATAACACTTTTAATTTTATCTCTTTTCAATGAATATTATACTGCTGTGTTAACACAGACGTGTCATATTAGGTCGACGCCGAAAAAACGTTACGAGTCTTTAGTTAAATGAAGACAAGTTGTCAAACTTGATTGCGATGAATATGCCTGAACTGATATAATATGTAAAAGCAGGGATTGGGGCACACTTTTCACTGAATCGGGGAGAGTAACGAGCTCCGAAGAACCGTTACAGTAAATGAAGGTAAGTAGTGAACTTCACTTAAGGTTTGCTTTCAAAGCTTTTCTGTCTTACACGGTATCAATATAATCCTCTGATCTGAGGCAATTTATTTCTTATTATCTTTCTTAATATTTGTTAAGAAATTACTAGCGATCTTAAAGCAACGGACGGCGGCGACGCCAAGGACAACGCCTAGGAAAAAATAATTTATATTTTACCGTTGAGTTTCGGAGATGCCTAGATCCGTTCTGTGCCTCTATCGGTCTCAGAACTTGCTCTAGATTAATATCTAATGCCAGCGTTCAATTCCAAATGAAAATACGAAATATTAGCCGCCGTCTTTCTTGTTCTCCAAAAATACGCAGAACTATTTTAGTTTGCTAAGAAATGTACAAAGATGTATAACGCACGTGCAGAACTATTGTTCTGCTCTCTTTGCCGTTGCCGCCGTGTTTTGCTTAAGGTCCCGAACACTTTTATTTTCGATTTTCTTTGCCACCTCTAATAACTACTAGATCTCCAAATTCCATGTAGGCCGCTTATCGGCTACATTATCTAAATCAAGAGAATCTAAATAGATTCAAACTTCGGTTTTAACACTTACACCTCAAGGAATACCATAAATTAAAACGGTACATGCACAAATCTTTTTTCAGTTGCTGAAGACTTCTCTATCAGTACAAACACGATTTTGCGATCAAAATCCTCAAGAAGGAATTTCTTTCACTATTTCAGTAATTGCTATGGTATGGTATTAGGTTTAGAATATCCACGGTAAAAATTACAGGTAAAAATGAAAGACCACTCTTCCGTCATTCTCAAGTTCAATGTTGAGGGAAAAATTAACATAAAGATGTTTGAAAAAGGAGAGTGATAATATAGTCAAAAATGTGCTAAAAGATAAAAGGGGGGCATTAAAACCCCGCGAATTCAGTTGGATTGTACATCGAGACTTGGGTTCAGTTTGTTAAAACATTTCGTAAATGTGACCAACTTGTTTCTGTGTGACTGTTCTTAAAACGATAAATTCTTGGCAAGATCCTTTAAGTTTACCATGGAGATGACAGAGACGGAAAACAATGGCATGCTTTCATTTCTCGGCACTCGGCTTCTTAACAAGTCTACGACAACAATTTATATGAAACCCACAAACACTGGTCTTCTGTTTCAATACAAGACTCCCCTGTGCCCCTTTGAAGAACTCAGCCACGTAATTTTCACGCATCAAGAATAGTATTCACGCAAAATTCGAGACGAGAAAAAACATTCACAAATTTATATTTTCACTACTTCTAACCTGTAAGCTGGTTATCCTCCGAGTTTGGCTCTTCGATCGTGTGTTTATAAAAATCGCAAACAAGTCTGTCAAACCTCCTCGTCAAAACCCAACCACAGCTGTTCGAAAACAATTCGTAGCATTTTCAGAATAGAATTGTCGCAAATTCATCACGCAAAACAAAAATGATTATTTTAGATTAAAATGATTCACGAATCACGTATAATTCAGCTCTGCATTCATATGGATATGGAAATATCTTATCATCATCTCTAATCATGCTCACGAATTTTTTTAAAAAAATTAATTCACCATTCACGAGAAAATAAGTCGCCCAATCACGCATCACGTGAAAAGTATAGGAGACCTTCCTATCGACGGTCTAAATGCCTCCAGCTGACAAAAAGCTATGCTTGGCTTTCTTCCAGCTGGTCCAACTTCTTTAGTGTGATAGCCTTAAATTGCTGTTCTCTTGACTAAAATGTCCAGACAAAGTAATTCAATTCCACCATCACACCGGTTTGTCAGCCTGTTTCTTCCCCGGCCGAAACCAATGCCGTAGACCCCATTTGGGTCATCCTCCCATTCCATGACCAGGCCTCGGCTGATATTCTACGCGGTTAAGATTTGAGCCAGAAGATTCATGTGAAAATTCTGCGTGAAGTCAAGTCGCCAGTTGCAGACCAACAACGCCTTGTTTACGAATTTAAAAGTGAGATGTGACCTCAGCGGTTTGAGGAACATAACAACAACTCTTACTCTGTTAGAGAAGCATTGCCTAGCCCCAAAGGATCTTGGCAAGAATGTTATTGTTTTAAAGAAATATATATAAATATATAAAACCATTATTTACCTTCGGCAGTGTTTATAGCACAAAGGCTAATGGGCCGAGCAAACAACTGAAACAAATAATTCAAATGGAACATAACATTGTTTAGAATCTCAACTGGCCTGAGGCAAACCAGTTGGCTATTTACAAGCTTGGGAGAGGATTTAAACTCGGTGCTACTGTTAACTGAAATCCAGGTATTGGTCAGAGCGGGACTCGAATCCTGGACCACTGGATTGCGAGTCCGACGCGCTGACTCCTGCAACTTTCTCGCTAACGAATTGTCTTTTTATGAACAAATTTAGAGCAAGTGTCAATGCACAATACGACTGAATTGTGCAAAATTTTTTAAATGTTTAATTTTTTTGCATGCTTTAATTGCTTCTAACACCCCGTCAGTTTTTGTTAGTTTTTACCCTCAATATTGAACTTGAGAATGACCGAAGAGCGGTCGAAACGTCGTTTAGTTTTACCTGTGTTTCTTAACGTGATTTTTTTTATCAAAAATCTCACTGATAAGGTCTGGAATATCGCCGAGAAGTTCAAAATGTGCAACCACTTTTTCATTGGTTTGTTCCTCGTCGGACTTGCCTGCTTTAACTGCGCCCTTGGTCATACATTTTTGTTGCGAGATCCTTCAATGGACCTTCCCTCGGAGGAAAAACACACGGGTAAGCATTTATTAAACTTTGTGTGATCATGAAAACACCGAAGAAAACATGCGCAAAAAGTGTGATAACTTCTGAATAGAAATAGCGGGCTGTTCATGCGTGAATGCAACCACGATGGTGGATGGGTCACTCCGCTATCGCCATTTGAACGCCGTATTTACTTATTCAACCAATCACTTGAAACCTCAGTTCGTTCCCATTTGAAATTCCTTTGTTATGACCTCAACTCTTTTGTTGCCTCAAGTTGATTAAAACTTATTTTTCAATTAACCCGCGTTCCTGTTGGGCGTTTGTTTTTAAAATAATACTGTCTAAGCGAGCAATGTGATTGGTGCAATGGACAAAAGGATTCTTTGAAAAAAAAACAGTGTTTTTGAACAATTAGGTGAAAGAAGAAAAAGTTCATAAACTAATAATGTTGGGAAGTATAATTAATTGTTTATCAGTGAGTTACTGCGTTTCACTAGCGGATACTAGCGCTCTAGTATGCATGCAAGTGTTAGTTTCTCGGCTTCATGAGTCATTTCTAGACGCATTTTTCAATTAACCCGCGTTTCTGTTGGGCGTTTGTTTTTAAAATAATACTGTCTAAGCGAGCAATGTGATTGGTGCAATGGACAAAAGGATTCTTTGAAAAAAAAACAGTGTTTTTGAACAATTAGGTGAAAGAAGAAAAAGTTCATAAACTAATAATGTTGGGAAGTATAATTAATTGTTTATCAGTGAGTTACTGCGTTTCACTAGCGGATACTAGCGCTCTAGTATGCATGCAAGTGTTAGTTTCTCGGCTTCATGAGTCATTTCTAGACGCATTTTAACATCTCATTTGTTTTAACTTTCATAGCTAGTTATATCGTAAAAAATTCAGAAAAGAAATTTCCTTATCCTAGTGAGCTGTATAAAAGCAAAGAAAACTTTTCTTTGTTTTACTTTTCGATTAAATTAATAGTGCTTTTTAATTAACATCTGCCACGCACTAATTGTACATTACTGCAACAACCGAAGTTCCGCATGGCTAAATCGCTTCTAAATTTCATTTAGTAACTACTAAATATAAACTTCAATGAGACATTTTGAATAGTTAGAAAATGTTCATGTTACTCCGAATATAGCTAAACAATTAAATAGATACGAAACTGTGAGCAAGTTTGTTATTTTTTCGTAAGCACACTGTGCTCGTTACAAACTGATGTATACGCTAACAAAATTAAAATCACACTGAGCCAGTATTCAAAAGCGCTTTGTTCTTTAGCTGTTCGTTTGGTAAATAGTCTTTGTGGAAACGACCTGAATACGATTAGGACAGTATAGTTGTAAACGACTATTACAAACTTTAAACTGCGCATCAAAAGTTTGAGATAAGATAAAAGATATTTGAAATCTGTGAAAAGTTAGAAAATGTAAATTGAGTTGCATTGAAATGCTAACATGCTTTGCTAGAATTTATTTTCCGCTTGAGAAATTTCCACTCAGTTCAAAACTTGACATCAAGTGCGCATTGTTCAATTCTGAAAAGTGCGCAAACGGCAGCGAAGGAGAGAGTGAAAATGGAAGCACCCTCGAAGACGTTAACGTTTTTTTCGATAGTCTTGCTAAACTTTCTGCTACTCTGCAGGGCAATACAGTTCCATTGTGAGTACTTAATATTTTATTCTGCGATTTTTTTTTCATATATTCCCCCAGTGGTCGCAGTAAATAACAGTATAATTTTCTTGTCGGGAGTAATTCGGAAAGTAAACTTATTCTGAACGTAAACCCAATCGAAAATGGTCCTTTGTTTTTGTTTCAGCGGATAATTTGAACACTGTGGAAGATGCTAAAGGTGAGGTCAGTTACTTTGTGCTTGAACATGGTCCAGTTACCATTTTCTTGTTCGCAAGTTACTGTCAGTAAGTCAGCCGTGCTTTTTTCTATTTCATTTACGAACCTCTACGGCATAAACGTTTGTTCTTGATAATTAAAGGACAGAAGAAATCAACCATTGCTCGGTTTGCAAACGTGAGAGGTAGCTCTAAACAAGTGTCTTGGATGTAGGAATATCTTTTTATAGACTGGGGCACAAATGAAACTTAAAAATATTCGTTAGGAAAAGCGCGGGCTAAATTAATACAATTAATACTGTAATGAGCTATGCAACCGAGCACTCGAAGCCATTATGTCAGTTTAATTTGTTAACTAATATTTTTACAATTACAAAGAGCTGTCGTTATTTCTCTTACAAGGAATTTACAGAAAGAGTGTCAGTAAAAATATATAGCTTTCATTTCCCCCAAAACAAAAACACTCGTTCAAGTCGCGAAAGAGAGGCGGGAAATTAAATTATAATTATTTTCAACGAACGATTGCAAAACGACACGGTTGCTTAAGTTTTAAAATTTAAGGTTGATAACAAAGACCGCGTTATTGATGCATTCGGCATGGTATTATGTAAATTATCTCTCAACTCAATCGCGATTAAATGCGGCCCGAGGCCAATTTTCAAGGTCACTGCTCTAATAACAGAGCGAATGACGAAGGGCGAACGCTCGAAACGTCAGCATTTTAACTCGTTACGGTGGCCAATTTACATTTTCAACTTAGTTGATATAACCAAATTGCCTTGTTACCCCCACCGACGCAGCACCACAGTTTCTTTAGAAACTTTCACCCTTTATTCATTTGGTATGTCATGAGTTTGATTTTAACTCTTATTGTGTAGAAAGTGAATGATTGGGAATTGTCTTTTTTTGCTCTAACAAAAAAAGCCAGAGTCCTCCTCCTCTTGAGATTTGTCTATGGATTTGTCTTATCTTGTTGATCATCGTTTTAATCCATTAGGTCATATTCCTCTTCGACACCTGGTGTACAGAGTCCATGCGCTGCCAGAAAGCATGCGGCCATTAGTATGGGACTTTGGCCAGCTAAATCCTGACATTGAAGAGCTGTACACAAGTCAAATTGTCAGCAGATTTGTAAGTTGACACTGTCTGCCACAGTGGTTTACTTAACGACGCGTTGTTTTACTAAGAAGCTCAAGCGATTTGCTAACGTGTTTGCTCTCAGGTAGTAATGAAATAATCTGGCTATAATTTATAGGCACATTGTATAATTTACAAACATAGTTTTCTGCTTCAAGGTGTTTGCAGATCATTGTGTTAGATAGGAATTGTCTCGTAAATATAGGATGGTACGTGTCGTAGTTAGACTCTTATCTTTAAATTTTTTTGTGCTTAGCAACTTGACATAAGCGAGAAACCTTGTCCTTTTCTTTAATTAAACAAGGTTTTACAAGAAGAGAAAATTCCTGGAGAAGCGCCTTTGGTGAAAGCTCTGACAGCTGTGCTTACTGCTTCTCAGCGTTACATGAGGGACCAAACGGTAGGTGTAGCTTGTGCCCAAGCGCAACCTCTCTGAAACGTATTTGCTTACTACCCCTTTTGGGGGTATCCACAAACTCACGCCACGTTTCCTTGTTCTAGACCAACTACGTTCCAGTCCTTTCCGGCTTTCCTTCTGCTCATAACTCTTGATGCACAGAACTTCTCCAATTTCCTTTTACTCTGGGAAAGTCTCAGATGTAAAACAACTGATGTAATGTAAAATAACTGAAGAAAGAAGAAATTATAGAGGAAGTGGAAACCACAAGAAGTGTTTAAAATGGCTCTTTGCCAACAATAGCGAAGTAACTTTCCCTCGTTATTATTTCACATGTCTACAACTATTACTACGCTCACAACAGGCGGGTAGACATATATTAATGACACTCGTGAAACTGACGTTTCGTGCATTAGCCAGGGCAAAGAGCAAAGTGGTCATCAAACTTTGGGCGTTGGGAATGCTTATTCGCGTGCTTGCGTGTCCTCTTACTAGTATGTCTAATACCCCATTCACACCGAAGCTAAGACACGTTTAAAGTCTGTTTAGTTAAACGCGGTTTAAAATTGTTTTCCTCATAGAAATTGTTAACTGATGTTTGTCGACCTCAAATGTAGCACAGTGAAAGCACAAGTTAATGCTTACTGGAACCCTGTGTAAAATTAAGTCTTTTGGTTTTCTGTGGCTGATTTTCATTTTGTTAAACCTGGTTTAGCTAAACGTGTTTTGTTGGGGTGAATGGGGTATAAGTTTCCATCTGTTTATCCCACACAAAATTTGCGTGTATGGTCTAGAGTTGTGGTACTTTGATCAAAACAACCTAAGTAATGGCATTGAGCTTAATTACGCAGGATGAATGCAGCTTTGTCAGCCTTCGTGATGTGGAACGTGCGATGAATGTCATGGTTTGGTTTTATAATCGTCGTGAGGTTCTCAATCCCCTTATGGATGATGAGGATGAGGAGACTGACTCCGACACTGAAATCGATGACAGTGATGACGATGAAGATGCTGGTCGAGGGGAGAATGAATTGAATCAGGTAATTTAGTTCTTGACCTAGTTCACATTTTTCAAATTATATTTAAGCGTACTGAATAAATTTCTTGCGATGCCACACTATTAATTTTATTGGTTTGTTCTTCACAGTGTACTAACTAGTGTTTTTCAAGCTTGGAACTGCAAATTCACAAAATTCACTTTTCTCATGTAGGCTCTCGATGATGTCACCCGAGCCCTTGTACTTTCCCTTGGGGTATGTTACCAAGCACGCCTTCAAGACAGAGAACCGTATCGTCGTGCTGTGGCTCGAAGCTTTTCCGAACCCTGTCAGCTACCTGGGGGACATCAGCGTATTTTGCAGGAAATTACGAAGTAATATTTAATATTTTTAATATTTTTTTTGTTATGTGGTACCACCACTGTACTGGAAACATTTACCCAACAGAAATCGCTTCAGGGTTGGCCAATGGCACTAAATTACAACATTTAGAGAGGAAGCCATATCAGCCTAAGCTGCGGGTCCTCTTTCCTGGTCGAATTTTAGAGGAAACTCCGAGATGCTAGATAGTTGACTTTTATAGGTGCCCCATGTTTTGATTTAGTAACTATATTGATTGGCAAGTATTAGGGAGTCTCGGCTTTATTTGGTAGTTTACTCCTGGTTGGTACACAACATGTAAGTTATGAAGCTCTTCACGTTTATCATTTTCTTGAAAAGGTGTCAGAAAGCAGTACTGGATGAGCTGGAATTGGGTGATAACATTGCTCGCAACACGGCTCTGAGCGAGAATGTGTTTATGATGGTGGTGTGTATTGAGCTCAGGATCCCACTGTTCGTGGTTGGTAAACCGGGCAGCTCCAAATCCCTTGCCAAAACTGTTGTGGCTGACAAAATGGAAGGAGATGCCTCAAGCTCTAATCTCTTTAAGACTTTTAAACAGGTATAGAGTAATCAAAGTGCAGTATCAGGGTTCGCTTTGTCGCTAGAGTTAGTGTAGTTTAATGAAAAAAGATGTTACGAAACCCTTCACAGTTGGTGACAATCGCCCGTTTCTGCAGGAAAGGAAACCTTTGGAATTACCAATTGGTAATGCTTGCATTGCACCTCGAAGTGCTACCACAGTGTTGCTTGATACAGTCACTAGTACATGTAACATTCACCTATTTAGGTCGTTTAGTGGCAAAAGCAATTTACATTGACATTTATTTTACCTTTCACTAGGTTCATATGGTGTCTTACCAATGCAGTCCTCTCTCAACTGCAGAAGGGATCATGGCAACGTTTCGCCAGTGCAGCAAGCTACAGAAAGGCAAAAACCCAGACAAGTACGTGTCAGTTGTGGTTCTGGATGAAATTGGCCTGGCTGAAGACTCACCTCTGATGCCCCTAAAAACTCTTCATCCACTACTTGAGGATGGAGTGAGCTCCACAGATGACATCATACAAGTGGAACAGCAACTTCCAGAAAGAGTAGCCTTTATTGGAATATCAAACTGGGCTCTGGACCCGGCCAAAATGAACCGTGGTATCATGCTGTCACGTGGTCTGCCAGACGCAGACGAACTTGTGGAAAGTGCAATGTAAGATGGACCCTAGGTTGCAGGGTGACTTTCAATTCAAAAAAATTCTAAAGTTGATACTTAGTTTTTCTTTTAATCTTCGTTCATGAAGCCAAGTTGATTCAAAAACTTCGCATAAATACAGTTGAAATAGTGTAGAGAACCCTTGTCAGTATTTTTTCGGAAACCTTCGGCACAAATTTACTATCAAATTTTATTTAGGGGCATTTGTTCAACTGATCCACACATACAAAGATTTGTAGTTCCACTGATGAAACCACTGGCGCTGGGTTATGAAGAGCTTTACTCTACTCAGAGACAGTCTGAAACTCTCCAAGAGTCCAAGAAGGATGAATTCTTTGGGCTTCGTGATTTTTACAGGTAGGGATGTTCGCTTACTCTCGCTTTGTTTTCTGTTATACTCTTTGTTATTTTTCATTTTCTGTTTGAAACCGTTGCTGAATTTCCATTCGGCAAGTATTCATTGGTTCTGATTTTCGTCAGGTCAGCTCTCGTTTCAAGGCTATCAATATTTCTGGCTTCTTTTATTAACATCCTACGTCGTTTCTTTGTTTGTTTTACTTCCTTCTCTTGATTGCAGCTGGCTTTTTTTTCAGTCTGCAATATTTTCATTTAAAGTATTTAAATTTAAAAGAACTAAATTGGTAGTACCACAGATATCAATGTATCATCGTTTATCTTTCGAAGCAGGCCCCCAGTTCCTTATCAGAATTCATGGTCACATTTTACCAGCAATCTGCTCTCAGATAGGACTTAGTCTGGTTTGGATTTATTTAAAAAGTGAGTCCAGGGTAATTTACCTGGTGGAATTCACTGGTGGTAAACCAGGCTATGAATGCTCTTATGGGAATGACATAAGTACCCAATTTAAAACTTCCCAGTTGGTAGTTGGAAGTATAGGCAGCACTGGACATCTTTTGTGCCAGGTCGTTTTATGAATATATTGTCCTTGTTGCTCAGCCTGGTGAAGATGGTGTACAAAATGGCCGAGGAGCATCGACGTGAGCCAAGGTGGCCAGAGGTAGAACATGCCATCAGAAGAAACTTTGGGGGTCTGGATGAGATTGATGCAGTAAAAGTTTTCAGGAAATATTTCAGGGGACAATTCTCACTGGGCAGAAGTGACACGGTAGGAGTGTTATTTTCTGTGACTGTCAAGTTAGTTTGGTTCTTGGGGGGGACTCCCGTAAAGAAAGGACGGAATGCTCCGCATACCTTTCAGAGGTTTAAAATGCCGTTTTGGTTCCTCTCAGGGTGTTCAGCCTCAAAAGGTCAGGAGTGGGAGCTTTGGAGGTACCTTTCATGGTACTGAGCCGAAAAAATATGGCAGGAGATAAGGCACCGTTTTAGAATTGGTACCTCTTAAGGGTAAAACCATTCCAAGCCACGCCCACATAACAGGATCTTAGTACCTCCTAGGGATTCTTTTAAAGACCCTTTATCACTTGCCGTGATGCACCGCGCGTAAACATCTGAATCGTGGACTACGAAACCGCCATTTTCATGCGAACCCTTGATTCGAGAGAAAATCCAAGTCCATCGTGTTAATTATTGTTGCTATTAAGTCGTATTTAAGTGTTTTAGAACTCTACAGTTTATCTTCTAGCCCTTTTGAATTTTTTTTTTTAATATTCCTTGATGGAAATTCAAACATGAAGCGACGCGAGATGTGCCTGGAGTTGGATAATGGTCATCCGGTTCGGGTTCATCAAAATTTTGAGCAACATTGCTGGCGTAGTCTAAACTGCTTCTTCCGTTAGAAAGCAGTTCAATAAAGAGGTTTTCACTACGACGACGCTGACTGTGCACAAATGTCTAAAAGGCAAAATAGGAACGAATAATTAATATGAAGTCGAACGTTTCTTAGTTTCAATGGACTGCATAGTTTACCTTGATTTCTTCCTCCGACTGCTGAATTTCTGCTCTGTGATGGTCAAATGCACTACCGGGTAATCTCTGTGCATTCTCTCGTTCGGTGGTCTCGTTTTTGCCATTCTTACACTGGAGTTTTTACCCATATCCGCAACGTAAAGAGCATTTCATGTCTGCATTTCTGCAGGGACAGCCTGCACTTCGTGCCGGTTTCTTTCTATTACATTTTGTTTTACACGACTAACACTGCAGATAAAGAGCCAATCATATTTTGGTAAACGCAAGAAAAATAGAAATGTGATATACAGCAAACCGGTCAAAAAGTAAAATGTTCTTTCGCCACTTCAGTTTCAACACGTTCGTCGGCCTCGTCAACATTTTCCTGAGTTTCAGGTGACACGTCCTCGGCGACTAAGGCTACTAAGGAATCGTAGCGGCCGTAATTTATAGGGCCGTCTCTAGGTAATAATTCGCGGGTGATTTGAACGTGTATTAAGTTATTTAAGCCTTTTTCATGCGTATTTGTTTAGCGTGTACGCTACTCATTTTTCTAGATCTTTCTAGTAAGTTCTGTGTGTTGCGGAAGCATTCGCGTAGCGCCACGCCACTCAACAAGCGTTATAAAAGAAGAGTTTTTCCGTTAGCAAGATCAGTTGACGCAAGATTCGTTAATTCACCTCAAGTAAAAGGTTTCTCAAGTTAACATTGTTCTAGTGATCAAGGCAGCACCAAGGTCTCACGGTGTTTATAGATTTAAAGAAATTTAATAAACAGCAGTCGTGAGCGAGCGTTTTCTAAATCACTGGAGCAATAGTGAGAACTTGCTGATCTACTAGATCTAAGTCAAGCAAGGACGATAAACAACTAAAGGTCAAGCGCGTAACCGATCAAGGTCAAGAAGCGTGAAAAAGGCAACAGTGCGAAGACAAAGGAAGGTTCAGCGACGGAAACCATA
>OMLO01001541.1_pt1 | contig 17868 bp, 15 predicted proteins | sample 1674811 | NCBI WGS metagenome assembly OMLO01 (sample SAMN06265003, study PRJEB25207) | coral metagenome | isolation source: Coral host | place: Mexico:La Bocana,Puerto Morelos, Mexico | collected 2008-11-13 | reverse complement strand
ACGAGCAGGTGCGCAATTGATGAGGGACGAACTTGTCACTTTACCAATCGGCCATAGCCGATCCTGATTAATCTTTGAATTAAATAATTATATTTAAAAAAAAGCACTGGCAGGTGCGCAACACACCAGATCAGCTGCCACAGTGGAGGAATTGCAAAATGTGCCATGCTATCCCAGGTGGCTTTGACTCTTGCCCTCGCTGTTCACAAAATACAGCCCGGTGGGGGGTGATGAGGAATGGACGGTGCTGGTCCCGCTCTCACAGGTTCCATCGTGGTTGCAGCTTCGCGGTGTTTGGCAGCACTTAGCTCAAGAACCCCAAAGCTGCAGGATTTTTTAACACCTTGGCCGACGGGCTGGTGAGATTGGTGAGCTTCAAGATTCAAAAAAATGACAAAAATGACAAAAAGTAAAAAGAAGTATATGTGAGAATATAAAATTAAAATTAAAATTCATCATCTTTCTGGCTTCTTATGTTTGATTTGTTTAAAAAAAATAAGATTCAACATTTATAGATTTAATATTGGGAAAAATATATGTAAATAGTAATATATGTAAATTAAATAGTAATATATAATGTTGAAAAGATATAACTTTAAGATTTATGTATAGAAAAAACATTGGCATGTTTTTGATCAATTTTGTTTTTTGACATAGGAGTGCCGCCCCAAACATTTTAATGTTTTAATATTTTAATATTTTAAAGATAGAAACATATTCAAATATTTTAATGTATTTTATCATTAAAATGGTTCTGGGGGAGTGCTGCCCCAAACATTGTTTAACTTTAATATATTTCAATCTTTTGATACACTATTATATTCTAATATTTCATATTTTAATATTCCAATGGTTCTGGCGGAAAGCGGTCCCATATATTTGATGGAACGATTGGCATCAAATAGTACCATTTATTCCATCGTATGCCCCCACACGCCAAAAAGGAAAGGATGCCAGGGGGCCACTGTTGATGGAAAAAAACCTTGCACCAAGTGTTAGGTGGTTTATCCCATTATTGATTTTCATCACCAACCAACCATTACATGAGATGATGGAAAACATGATGCTAACTTGTTGAGGTTGGTAGTTTATCCCATCTTTTAGAGGGTTTTATAAATTCCAGGTGGTGTAGGATTTCTTCAATTTGGATGTACTTTTGTTAATTAATGCCGACATGTTTAAGTGCTTCCTACTGTTGATTGGTGTCTTTTGGCTGTGATGTTCATGTAAGTTTTAGCGGGGGGAAGACGGCCTCCTACTTGACTCAGAATCCAACATCTTTACAACGTTGGGGCACCTACACTTCACCCGGCAAAAATAAAAAAACAAAAAATCGGTTGAGCGAAAGTTTGAAGTTTGATGTTTGTATCATTTTTTTTCAGAGGTGTTTTGGGGTGTGGATTTTGGTCCATCAACAGTAGTAATACCGTAATACCTATCTATCTATTCCAAGAAAAAAATGAATGGGACCGAATCCCAACGGACCCCTGGCCATGTAAGTTGCGATCGCCCGTACTAGAAACTCAGGTGGAGATTTCTTGGATCTATACATGTATATACTGTATACCTAGAACTTCATGGTGTTCATAATTTTAGTCGTTTCTGAAAAGACCAAAATTTATGGCGTTCTGAATTAGAAATGTCGTTATTTTATAAAAGTGCTTTTTGGATCTCCCAGGGTTGAATTTCCAATCCATGCCATGGTTTGATGGCTCAAACTGTTCATGCGATTGATGTTCCCAAAGTTGTTATAGATAATCAAATCAAAAAAAACATAATCCATAATATTACACCCTGAAACCAATGTTTGTTTCTTAGATCAATGGTCAGATGAAACAAGAGAAACAATATGAAATCATGTCATAGGATGATGTATCACCTTTCCCATCTCCTCGAAATCATGGAGCTTTTCACCTTTTCTCAGCTGCCGGGCCCCCCAGATCCGAGTTTCGATCGTTTCGCTTGGGTTTTTAAAAACCTGCGATGCACCACCTTGCACTTTATCAAGTACAATTGTAACGCTCTGGATGATGCTGTTCTACTTGACACACGACGTATCAGTCTAGACAACTTTCCCACCATGTCTTCGTTTCCCTCACACCCAAACAATTGAACATTGGGAACCCAGTCGATGTTGCCATCCTCAAGAAGTAAGCGTATCTCGACTTTTGCATGAGCAAGTAAGTGGAATTTGCTGGTCATGCCAAACCCTGTATATTGAAACTGGTGCAAAGAAAGAAACGCACAAGCATTGAAATTTGTCAGGAAATTGTGGAAAGCATCATAGTGTTTGGCGGCACATGTTTTCTTCAGCCAAAGGTTGTGTGAATATGATATTCGTAGCACACTGCGCCCAGCATCAGCTGCCCAACACATATGTTGTAAAATACGTACGTGTTCAGCTTTCAAAGGATCCTGCAAAAAGCCAACCACCAGAGTGTGAACCCAAGCCATTAGATGCGCTGTATCACTCCCCTTGCAATTCACCCAGGGATAGGTGTCCCAAGTGGGACTGTTGAAGAATGTCAAGGAGAATGAGCGAAGGGCAGCTGTCCGTCCAGTTGTTTTGCAAAACAAGTTGAAGTTGCTATAGGCCCTGTTAAGCAAGAGATCCCTGGAGTTGCTTGCGCCTTGTTCGTTGAAATACTGCAATTTGCACAGCAAAATCACGCATGATGCAACAAAATTCCTGTAAGTTCCCTGCTTCGTGTTATGAAAAATGTCCCGTCTAAAAAAACGTTCATGTGGTGGATCATCATTACCAGAATCGCTTTCAAACGGTACATGGAGCACAATCGGCCTAAGCGTGTAAGGCCTCTCACTGTAGATGCTTGCAGTCCAACATGGTGAATGACTATGGTCCTCGAAAGGTAGATTGGAACACCCTGCTTGGCATTCATGGCACATCTTTTGATTAATGCCAGTCTGATTGTTGAAAGATCTGTTCAGGCCACCAACTTTTTGGAACCATTTGAGATCGCCCTTCATCCCAATACATCCAACAAACCAAAGCTGTCCAGAAACTTCGATGCCTTCCCGAAATAGTTTGATGAAGTCTCGCGTGATTTCTCCCAGGATTGCATTGATAAGATCGGTCTCTTTTCTTGGTAGAGCTGCCAACACAAACTTGGTAAGAAACGAATGCTGTTTCAAGTTGACGGCTTGAAAGGCCGCCAGATCATGTTGCAACACTTGACCAGAATCACCCCTACTCAACCTAATCCGTTTGGCAGCCGGCGAATTCCCCGTACAATCGTTGCATGTAGCTGCACACTTTCCAACACTCATGTTGTGCCATGTATCAACGCCAATACAAGATTCCATAGTTAAAATTGTTGTGTTGCCCTTCTTTAAACCCCTGCCCTCGTCTCCGTGAAGAGCTAAACAAAAAGTATTGTTCATGGACCTTTGTGAGTGCTCCTCGTTGAACATACAGTGGTTGGGGTGGATGCCTTTGTAAGCTTTCCAGAATGATTCCAAATGAGATCGGCCAACGTCCATGTTGGGGCAACCCCCCACCAACAACTCCGGAGCTTTTTTTATCAAAAACTCAATGAAGTTCCGTGGGCTAATGTAAGCATACTTGCAAGGGTGCCCATTGTCAACATAATCCATATATGATAGAGGTACCTTCCATGTTAACCCCCATCGGTTAACAAAGTTATGTGCATCCCGGCACTCATTCTTTCCTTGCCACTCTGTGCCGAGACCAGTGTTGACCTCTTCCGAAGCAGCTTTGCGAAACTGCTTCAAAGTTGCAGCAGGGGCCTCAGACCAAGCAGAGCGGTTTGGGAGACACCAATTGGGTGTTTTTGTGTTGTGTACTTGGAACCTATCGGGGGCAATTCTTCAAAGCATAAAGGAATACTTTTGAAAAACCAAATACATGTTTCAATGATTTTTGTTGCTTTACTATCATTATTCAGCATGAAGGGGCTTGGTTTCCCAACTCCATCAGCAAGAACTTCTGCGTAACCATACGCAGTCTCAGCGGGTTCTTTGTTTCGATGACCACCTGGCAAATCCCAGATGGAAATGTATTCGAAAGGTCAGGTTAGAACAACACCAGGATAATTTTTAGCTTCTATTTCTTGACAAGCCTTTTTAATACAGTACAGTAAGAACATAGAACTGAAATCAGTTTGGTTTGCCAAATTAAATGCAAACGTGGCGGACAATTTGTTTTTCCTCACGTTCCCCGAGACATCATGTCATGGATCCAGAGATCCTAGAGTGACCCAAATCCAGCTGGCAATCCAACTGGAGCGTAAAGAAAGTAACCATCACATTTCTATGATGTGATGTTGAACTGCATCGCCTACTTTGGCACCCCCTTTCTCTTTGTAGCCCTCTTTGGGGTGGGCTGCTCCTTCTCTTGCTTTGCCGAGGCCTTTGCCTTAGCCTTGGATTTCGCATCTGGATTGCGAGGACGAGCCCTTTGTTTGGCTTCAGCGGGTGTGGTCTGCTTCGGCACGAAGGGCCTGCGGTGATGTGGTGATCAAGAACTAGAATCAAAGTATACAAAAGTAACTAGGGCAGTATTGGTGGTGTAAAGATCCAAACTCAATGGAAACCAAAAATAAGGGGTCCGGTTTTTGGACCCCTTATTTTTCAAATTTGATGATGATAAGTTTACATTTTGATATTATGACTTTATACCTGGATAATCCCAGCCTTGCTCTGATCTCAAGGGCCAGTGAGTTTGCACACCTGCCGAGGAATGTACAGGGTTAGGATTCCCAATCAGAGATGTTGGAAAACTTTGAGCATACATCCTCTAGACTCTAAAACCTAAAAGGTTAAGTGTTGGCTCTGGAATTGTAGGCCCCCCCAACTATTTATTCCAGTCATAGGTTCGGGGGTCAAAATTCCAGACCACCAATTAACCCCGGGCTAAATCAGCTATTCTCAATCAAACATACCCCTCCTTGTTGAAGCTTTCTGGATCAGATCCTTCAACTTGGTCTCAGCCCTGGGCAAGTCCAGGGTCTTATCAATAGATAATGTTAAATTAAAAAATAAAGGCATCAATACTGTACTGTCTTCTTGATACCGAAACAAACTGAGTCAAGAAACTCTTCAGAGAACCCATCCACAACACCATTAGTGTAGGCCAAGGAAATCTGAGTCTGGATGTCTTCCATCTCAGTGACTGAAGCTGTCAAAGCAGTGGATAGCCTAGGCATCCCAAACGAGTGGTTCTATTATTTCTTGGGGCCCACAATCAAACAATCAAACGGGTAAAAAATCATCTAAATCAGAAATCCAATCATTGTTGTTTTAAAAGAGGCAGGGAACCGTTGTTGGACATCAGAAAGATTCGAAGATTCAGCAAACTTTTTCTGGCTCACCGCTACCTTGCCTATGCGCTTAGCGATAGCAGTCCTTACATGGCAAGCTTCACCAACAGATTTGCGAACATTTTCCAAACCAATTGTTCAATGGGAAACCTTTAAATTTGCTTCGTAAGAATTAGTCAGGTATTATAGGTACGGTCAAGGTTCAGGAACTTGTTGAGCTGGGAGCTGGGTTGTGCATCCGGATCCAACTCCGGCAATCCCACCTTCTTCTTGAGTTTGGAATTGTCAGGATCTTCATCGTCAGATTTGGCAAGATCAACAACTGCTTCACCTATACAAAAGTAAGGGATGGGAAAAAAGTGGGAAACAATCTCTTAGTGCTACGAAAATTCATGGTATTTAGATCGATGAATCAAATTTGGAAACAGAGCAGGCCTTCCGGGCCATCACCAAAGAAATTCTCAGGCTCCAGGGACATACCACCAATACCCCGTTCATGGATCCGGGCCCGTTTGGTAACTTCTGTTTTTGCAGCCTTCCTGGGATGCCCATAGGGAAGTTGAGGTATGGGGTTATGACATCATAAAATGAAACTCAACGAAACGAATCTCCCGTTGGGATTGGATTTGAATACGAAGTACCAGAAAAAATTGATTCCAGGATTCTACCGTGATGCAAATCCCAATAAAATGTATTCAGACAAGCTTGTGGGATACCCTTAAAGGGCACCCATTACATTACCCCTAAATGCCGTGAGTAACCCTTTGAGGTAGCAAACCCAGACAAGAGACTTGTAAGTACCTTTCACTGCCTTCTCAACATAGTACATCAAGGTCTTTTCGTAAAGGTCTTGCCTGTTGGGGTGTCGGTTGACAGGACAAACTGGTGATGGAAAGGTGGACAAAGTTACAAAGTTTCTTGGTGCCTCATGAGTTTCTGGGGATTGGAGCGGCAATGCTTCTTCACGGCATCGATTCTTTGCCTCATTTGGTCATGACTCAACATGCTGAAAAGAATGACTTGTTGCTTTCCAAACAACCAACTTCCATCTATTGGACAAAGTACGCTAATCTCTAATCATTGTGCCGTTTAACCCTGCTTTTTTTTTAAGCAAAACAGAAGAAAAACAATATGAAAAAGCTGTACTAAACAGAAGTTGGTTTACTCACTCCATCCCCACTCCTCCATTGTAAGAACACTAGCAAACTCACCCTCCACCACGAGCTCGCATGAAGTCATTTCAGACTTCAGCACCTCAACTTCGCAGATAAACGTTTCCTGGGCCGGACTGTGGAAGTGAAAACCCTGGAGTCTCTCTTTGGATTTTTCTATTGAATATTCCAACCGCTTTGGAAGGGCCCATATGATATCATATGAAACAACCCCGAAAGACTTGAAGAAAGAATGGGCTACCCTACAAAGTGCTACCTTGAGAGAAACAAAAAAAAACAGTCTCTAAACAAGGCATGTTTCGGGATCAAACCCACATTGTTTGAAGATGTCCTGAAGAAGTTGCCTTCGTTTGCCTTTGGCCTTCCAATCATTCCAAATCTCGTCAGATACCTTTTTGGTTCCATCAACACGTGGAGTAAAGATCCTCTTTGCCCTTGAGGCTATGGCAGAATCACTTAAGTGGTGTTCTCCAGTGTTGAATCTTGGGGCCAATGCATCACGGATATCAGGGATAACGATGTCACCGATGGCCAAGGGATCTTTGAAGGGCTCCGCTTCAGCAATGCTAGGTTGTTCACTTTGGGTACCATCCATATTCTGATGTTTCGGAACTATCGGAACTACCGGGCTAGCAGGAGAATCTAAAGCACTGTCGGGTTGGCGATCAGGAAGAATTTCTCTCAACCCTTTGGGGCAAGTGGGAGTCTCAACCACAGCATTAGCATCCCTAGGCTTAGACCTGTTTCTTGCCATCCCATCAATAAATTCCTCATCAGAATCCCCATCATTGCTATCAACCTTGGTAGCCGGTGTATCCAACACCGTTGAGGTTTCCACCCGCTGCGGGGTGGCTTGCTCAGCCACACGGGATTGGGCATGTTCCAATTCTGCCACGTGTTTTTGGAGTTCCTGGGCAAACGATCCGATGTCAGAGTTTTGTTCTTTACCTTCTTTGGAACTATCACAAGATCCTTTTTTTGATTGATTCAGTTATATCTGAAGGAAAGAATTTACATCTACAGTACTTGTTACGTACTTCTGGAGTTAAGCTATGAGTCGATTTGTTAGCGAACAAAACTGAAGAGCAGGATCTCGGATTACCCACTACTTTGGACTACTGGAAGGTAAACACAACATGTAAAGTAAAGTTTGTACAAACTATTAAAGGGCGGAATCAAAACAAGTCAACAATATCCTAATTAAGAAAGGGTTCTTGCAATTGTTGCCGCATTTCATCTTCTGAAAGAGATTGTGCTCGGAGATGTTCTAAATGCTGTTGAACACTGGCATTTGCTCCCACCAAAGACGAACAAGACCAGGTTTTGCTCACCAAGGGCACCATGTTGAAAGACTATTACCAAGTAGATCGAATGCTAACACGGCTACGACATAACATCATACTTTCACATCGATTCAAAAAAAAGCATGGACCTTTTGCAGTACAAGTGCAAATGTTCAAACTTCATGGTTGGCAAACACAGTGCAGGTTAAACCAATTTGTTGTCACCATGCGGCTACTATCTCAAAAGCCAAGTGAACCTCCAATTGCTTGCTTGAATTTAAGCAAGAATGTGTAGCTATGTACCACACACCCAAAATACCACTATGGCAGGAAAAGGGCTGGGCAAAACCACACTTACACAGGATGTTCAATTTCTAACCCCCTAATTCTACAAAGTAACAATTTTATCCAAAAATCACTGGTCGGGTAAAAGCGCCTTTTGGCCGGGTAAAAGCGCCTTTTGGCCGGGTAAAAGCGCCGTTTCAAAATGGTTAATTTTTGAGATTTCCCAACATCACCATTGGTTTTCATACCAGCCCCTTACCCACCCATTTTGCTACTGACCATGTCATGAAAGCCGTCCATGTTTTGGGGAAATACTGGACGCAATTCTGGTGGGAGAACTAAATCTTTGCAACCCCTCAGATATTGCACTGTACCCGCCAACTCCGCCGGGCACCACGAGGTGCAAGGCATCCCGCCAACAACAACATGTAGATCTGCGGTGTCCACCTCAGCCAGAGCTGTGGGAAATAAACTACTTGTAGGAAACCGCATTCGTAGGAATCACGTGGGAATGGTCAAGAAACCAACTCATGTTTAGATTAAGGCACTGGAAGGTTCCATACTGGGGATTCAAAGGACATCTCATCAGCTGTTTCAATGATCTTCCGGGCGAAGCAAGCAGGATATGACCTAATGTGTTCATGACGAATTTCAGCAATCATGTCTGTTTTGTTGATACATTCCTTAAACAGAAACCTCATTAAAACAAATCGTTTCCAAAATTTCGACCATAAGCCTAGTCACTGTGTTCCTTTTAACTGCTTAGTTCCTTTGTATCTCTTCATTCCAGCTTTATCACGGTAAGTACATGCGGTTTTGATGGTGGAAGGGTAAAGCTTCCGAATCATTTTGTTTGTCATGAAGTTCGCAATGGCATTGCTGTTTGACACAAGTATCGTCCGTTTCGGTGAACTGCCACCCCACATTCGCATCCAGAAGCCAACTTTGAAAACCTCAGGGCAGAGCTGCGGCGAAGCTGGACGAAGGATCGGAGATGTGGGTGGAAACAAGTGGTGTTACTTTAAAAATATTTCAAAAAAAACAAATCCAGTTGAAACCCATCATGAATTCATAACAAACCAAAGCTTGTGTTAGTAGAATCAACATGTTTTTCTTCAGAGGGCCTTGTGGCCAGTTTTCTTCAAAATCATCAAAGCTTCCTTGACATAGAGGTAATGAAAGAACAGCGATGACCCTGGCTGCTCTATGATGAACCTAGCATCCATAGCTGCCAGAAGCAGCAATAAAAGCCCTAGCCTTCAGGGACAAACTGGAGGTTCTATTCACTGGAGGTTTATACAAACTGGATTTTTTTCGGGGTGCAAACCGGTATCTTTGTTTGATGTTAAATGAGTAGATCTGAGTAGCCTTATCAGGGCTGGATCTTTTGATGAATGTCCTAACTGTATCAGACACAAGATCAGAAAACACAAGTCGTTGTAAGTCATTGTGCAAGCAAACGGTACAGATGTAGAATAACCAAAACATTTTCATTTGAAAAGTGAAAACCACATTTTTTCAACCCCAAAAGCCTACAAGCTAGCTTGTTGCTCTTTCTATTTTGCAGAAGGGAGGTGTCACCAGCTGGGCACAAAATCGTTCTCTTACTTGTACCTGCGTTGATACTAATCCATGTGGAACATGGTGGGGCCATCATCACCACAACTTGCTGGAAGGTGCTCTGGAGCAACAAAGCAACTGCCAGCCTCAGAGGTTCATAGCTAAGGGTGGCCATTGTAGGGTTCAGTATCCTAAAAGCATTGGAGTTGAAAAGAAATATCCGAAAAGTTGGAAGTATTTTTGGACCAAATGGCGCAAAACCACATTCACCATTGAAATCCATAGTGTTTCGGGGACGAGAAGACCTTTTCTTGTGAACTTTCTTCTTCTTGTTCGGCTTCTCGCCAAGTAAGATCTCGTATGAAGCTGCCTGGATGCCTAGCTTAGCAGCTAACCTTGAGATACGGCCATCCCCAGAGAAGAACTCCACCAAGTCCCATTCCATCAAAGCATGCAGTGGCCCTAGAACTAAGCAGCCACAAAGGATGACCACCAAGACAAAGTCCTTTGCGTTAATGGACAGTAAACTGTGAGTTGGTGAGCTGGGATATTTTCACTCGCTACAACAAAGGTCTTATCAAAACAGGTCCTGTACTTTCACAAGTAGCTGAAATCAAAGACCAATGAACAAATGATGTTTTGGAACATTGTCCTATGGTAAAAAAAATGTACTGTAAGCCGATGCGATATGTTTTCCCCAAGACAGTTCACACCAAATTTCAAGATTACATTAGATTACTTTGTGGTACTTATGCAATGCTATTTGCTGGATTTCCAGAAGTACCATGCTGGGTCAAGAAACCTTGGGTGCATCCATGGCCACAAGTCGACGTATAACCAGAGCGATTTGATCAGGCGACATGGCTCAGGAAAGGTGTTCTACTCTTGATATACTTGGCCCCCAAAAAGCTTCAGAAACACAAGTGCTTTGTAACACCAGAAACTTTTCTGACCCACAATCACCACCAGCTGCAAACCCGCAGGAGCCACCTGCACTGGCGAAGCAACCGCGATTTGCCAAGCAAGCTGGAAGGCTCCTCGGCATTGCCTGTACCTGGAAGAATGGGAGGATCAACCAAACAAACATCTTGAAGATCTTGATTGCTATCCCTGCGTTGTACGAAACCTTCGAAAAACACAGATATCTCAGATACATTACAGTAAACAGTATAGTATGAGGTCAAGGATTCCAACCATGAAGAGAAAACTATAAACACACTCGTTTTTCTTTTATCCAACCCTTTTCCCCAAGCAAAAGGAATTGAGCCATGTTAGCACGGCCTAACTGATTGCAAAAGCAGCGGTGGCATAAATTACGTGACTGTCCCATCGCCACAAAATACGTCAGTATGATTGGGTTGACAACTTGGCCAAATGCCAAAATCTAGCGGGATGTTCTTTATGACTATTGGATACTATTGGCTTAAATGAGTGAGTGTTTGTAAAATGGCTTTAAACAGTCACTTTCATCACGCCATCTAGGCTGCTAAGCAATTCCACTTTAAACTCCAATCCCTGAATGTATCAATCAAGACGTTTGGACATTGATACCCTTCCAAAATCACACAACCATTTCAGGCTGTGTGTAAAAACGGAACTGCTGGGATCCACACTCAGGCCTCTGTGAAATACTTACCTGGGATAACAGCGTTGCAAATGGAAGGTCATAAAGGGGAACATACGAAACCAAAGACACCCAAGTATCGTATAGGGGTTGAAAAAGGTTTAGCTTAGTTTACCCCTATCAGCAAAAAGTTACTCCACCGTTTGCTAAAGTACGGAAGGAATCATCATTCAGAAACCTTTCGGCTTGGAATTTGCAGATGACCATGTGCTCTTCCTGCGTGGCAGACTCTTCAGCCTTGAGAAATTTGAATGCATAGTCCCACCACTTGATCTGAAGGGTTGGAGGTGGAAATTCAACATGGGAACTTCAAGTTTCAAGCCCTTTTGGTGGGGGGTCCATTCATTAGTCCAGAATCCAGGTTATACTCCAAAAGAATTGGCAAAATGGAAAACATCAGGATTGGGAAGCATTGTAACACATTAACTTACTTTCTTTAATTGTTTACCCCACCTCCAAGTAGGAGATGCTGCTGGATACACGGGGCTGGATGCAAGATTGGAAAGATGCCCTCAAACACTCAAAACGCTGGATGGCCTCCTTGCTTGTCTTAGGACATCGCCGTCCTGCGAATGTCTTCTTGCCACCAGTTTCGTCAGTCTTGTCCGGCGTCACCTCGTGCTTGCCCTTAGTGTTGTCCTTCTTCCGGGTCGACTTCAAATCTCGCGGCTTCTTGGCCAACTTTTTGGCAATGGGACTCAACTGGGCGGCTTTCACCTTGTCCTTCTTCTCCTGCTTGGTCTTCTTGGGGGATGCCTTTGGAGCAGGAGGATTCCTGCGTCTCTTCTTCTCCTTGTTCGGCTTGTCAGCTGCTTCGTCAAAAGTCTCAAGCAAGTTGCGTGGTTCAACCACCTCAACCACATCTTCAGCATCACTGGGGACACGAACAGGGGAAGCCATTTTGGCTGCTTTGGCCTTGGCCTTGGCCTTGCCTTTCGCAGCAGGACGCTTCATTGGTGTCTCTTTGCGAGGCTTCACCGCTTTCTTCTTAGGTTCCCCAGACTGTTGCCCAGTGGCTGCAGCATCCATCTTGCGAACATTTGCTCGAGAACTCTTGAAAGCCTGCTGTGCCTCTCTTGACACAGTTGGAAACTTGACTTCCTCCTCCTCCTCCTGTTCCATCGTCTCTTCAGGGTTTTTGACTTCCTCACCCTGCTTCTCTTCATGCTGTTCAACTTCCTCCTCCTGTTCCTTCTTGTCTTCAAACTTTTTGACTTCCTCACCTTGCTTCTCTTCATGCTGTTCAACTTCCTCCTCCTGTTCCTTCTTGTCTTCAAACTTTTTGACTTCCCCCTCCTGTTCCTTGATCTCTGCAACTCCAGAAGTAGGTTCACGTTCAAGTTCTTTGGGTTGAGGAGCAAGAGGAGCAACAGGAGATGTTGGAGAGGGCTGTGTGGGAGGGATCTCAGGATAATCACCGTCACCAACCCCCATCCCATCATCCTTGGGAGTGACGCCACCATCAGTCACCAATGCCGCAAGAGAATCCCAAGAATTTTTTGAAGCTTCAGCTTCCCAAAGGTGATCCGGCATAACTAAAGTCTCTAGAGCATCACTGCCTGTGGGCCACAACAATTTCATGGTTGTGATGATTGGGTTTACTCTTTTAAACTTTTTCTTTTTGGGGATATTCCTAGAAGATCCTAGAAGAGATCTTGTGGGGGATGGCTACCCAGGAGATTACAACCAGTTTGGAAATTGTTTGGAAAAATGGATTATTCTCAAAATTTCCACCCCTAGCCTGAAGTGATAGCAGGGACTTCAACCGCATTTGCTTCGGAATTCACCATGTCGACCTGAGGTTCCTCAGCTTTTGTTGCAGCTGCTGCAGCTGCTTCGGTCTCTGCAAGGCGCTTCCTGAGCAAGTGCGGGGAAGGGAGCCAGGTATGGTTTGATGTCCCCGCAGACTTTTACAAAAAAATCGTGACTAAACTGTCAATTACATTTCGTCACTATGAAGGATTCTTGTTGTGCCAGATGTTGAAGATGTCCAGCGTTCCTGGAAAAATATCTTGATTCGAAGTTAGTGCCCAAGATGCCCAAGAGAAAGTATCATGGAATATCATGGGAAAACATCCTGTTCCATGACTGTAGGTTTGATTCGGGATGATGGGCATGCTGCGTACTAAGTATAGCCACTATGTAGCACCTATGTGTTGTAAAAACCAAGTAACTAGCAAAACTAAATAATAGAAAGCTGAGACTCTTTAGCGCAGCAATCCTGTTGGCAGCTTCAGTTATAAATGGATCTTCCTCAGGGTGTACATCATTGCCCCCTGTTGCGTCAGAAACCCCAGTAGCAGAGCTGGTAGGGGGCCCACCCTCAGCTGACACTGCCTCACCACCAGCACCTCCTTCATCATCTTCATTATCAGAGCTGCTGATGGCCTGGTCAGGCTGAGATCCTGCATCGTGCTCCCAATGGTTTGACAAGATGGTGTAGAAACCGTCCAAGTTTGGATCCTCAGGAAAGTGAATTGAGACCAGTGATTGGGAGATGGGCAATTGTCCTAAAAACATTTAAAGGGATTCAAAGGAAACAAAAATACCCCCTTGAATTTTGATCTTAGGTTCTCTGTTTTTAGCACCGGTGAGGAATCTGCGGATGCCATGGTTGAACAGGACCTTGATACCATAAGAATCCAGCTGGACTGCTGCTGGATCTTCAGCAATACCCAATTCACTTCGGAGAAAGACAACCTTTCAGGGCCAGGACCCCATGATTAAATTGGATGAGATTTATTTCCCTGTAATGGGCAACACCAAATCCAAATTTTGTGGGTTATCTTTTTTCACCACCATAACTATAACTTTTCACCACCCCAACCTGGGGTCTCACAGCACCAATCCGTAATGCCGTTGTATATGGAAATTGTGGACACCACCACTTTGCGACCACTTCCAAAATGCTGGCATTTAAAGACATTGCCTTTACAGACTTGATACCTACAGCTTTCTCGTTGAGCCACTTAGTACACTGGTTATCAGTAACCAAACGAGTTCGAACTAGGCGTAGGTCTGCAAGCTTGTGGGTCAAGTCATTCTCTTCAGGAAACGGGGGCACGGGCATCTTCTTAGGAGGCATGATGCCAAAAGAGGGGCCACCCAAAACAAGTCCACCCAAAACAAGTTCCTTGGGCCAAAACAACCTGGAATGAATGCTTTTAAACGACATCTTCGAGCACCCTCTCTCTGGAGAAATTTATTGGACACCACCTCCCCCAGCGGATGGCGCACTGGCAGGTGATCTTCTGAAGACCGCCATTGCCAATCTTGAGCGAGCTGAACCTATCCTTCCTTTTGGTTTGACAAAAAAGTCTTCATACTACCATCTCACATCTTATTTGTTTTGCCATTTCAAGGGGCCAACACCAAACAATGAGACATAGAAAGACTTGAAGTTCTTATCACAGTTGTTTGATGAAGTTCTTATCACTGATATCACGGGGCACCCTCAACAAGAGGGCAGCCTCTGAACCTTTGATGAATGAAAAAAAGAGGAGGCCGCAGTGAATCCTTGAAATTTTGGATAATTGTGAAAAGTGCCGTTGGTTTCAAAAAGCGCCGTTCCAAAAAAAAACTGTTATTCCTGAAACAACCAAAAAAAGCAGGTCTAGGAAGTCGCAGGTATATATATATATATACACACACACACGCCCAAAGTTTAACAGCGAAAGTCCCTGAAAAAAGATGGTTGGAAAACAACTTTCCTTTTGGGATCATAACTTTTCAGAGGCTATGTTAAAATTCGGGGGTGTATCTCAAAATTAAGACCCTGCTTTTGTCCATTGCTCTTCTACATCCCCGACCCAATCCACTACCTGAGGCTAGATTCCCATTTTTTTACCAGTTATGGGTCCATCTAGCCTTGCTCCGTGAGAATGTGGCCCGGTCTGGGGTCCGGGGGGTCCTCTATCTACCGTAAAAGTCTCGCCCAATGTAGGCCAGGCTTCCGTTCAAATCTAAGCCTCTGTAGCCCCATGTTGCAAAACAAATGGCCCAATCTAAGGCACGTGTTCCCCAAAAAATAGCCATGTTCGAATCGTGACCAACTATAGTGGTTGGGTAGTACGCAGAAGACCGATGCGCAGTTGTCTTACAGGGCTTTTGCGTGTGTGCCTCCAGCTTTTTGACCAAGCAGGTGGCCAACTCACAGAAACGCGATCCTTTGAAACCTAGCTCTGTAAAAGTACAAGGCTCTCTGCAAGAGGCCAGGTGTAGTGAATCGAACATGGTTCAAGTGGAGCTTTCGTCAGGGATCGTGGTTCATGTCTCATGTTTGTTGGCATGGGATGAGGGTTGCTGGGGTCGGACTGTAAGAATAAAAGCTTATTTCAGGCCCAAACCTAGACACAGGCATTTGTTTAAGATTCTAGGATGCTCCGGGGCATGTGTTGATGTTGGCTCACTGGCCCAGGAGGACTGGCTTACGGCCTGTCACAGTGCTTTGGAGCGTGCGATTTGGCTCGCTGCCTTGGTTGTGGGTTCCTTCATCAGACCTTGAAGAAGAAATGTTTTTGTGAAGGTGTTAGTTGGTGGGGCCATGCTTAGAACCAATGATGTGAAGAAAGTTTTTCTCCATGGTTTCATTGGATAATTCAGCGATTTCGTCTGAAGGGTTGGCTTGGAAAAGTTTTTCGCGATATCCGCGCTGTAACTTGCTGATCGCGGCCAGGTGGGGAGCTTCTCACAGACCAGGAACATGGTGATGGAGGCAGGGCGGCAAGACGCAGATGTCAATGGTGTGGATGTGCAAGCGATTCCTTTGTGAGATTCTCCTGTAGATGTTTGGCTTGTCAAGTGCGGCCTTTGTTTATTTTTTCCTGTCCAAAAGACCCCAGGGCCTAAGCACGCCCATTTTTTCATTCGGGAGCGGGTGACCATTGACTATCAAACATCCCCATTGAAATTTACCAGGAAGGGGCGTGAACCCTGTTCTGTAGTTACAAATCAGTGTGAGTAACCCCTGTTTCTAGACAACATTCGTGCCCAACCCCTACAACACTCTACCAAAAAATGGCTCGATCTAGCTTGGCTTGCCTTGGAGGGCTAGATTCCTTAAGCTACCCCCCACCCTTCCGAAATTGGTGAAACTCAGTGTAGCCTCACTTTTTAATGAATGCCGTAAAAAAATGAGGCTAGATCCCGAAATCTATATAGCAGGGCGCATGTTTAAGGGAAGATCCGGTTGGGGATTCTTCTACTATTCTTCGTTAAGAATTTTGTGTGTGCCTGATTTTGAGACATGCCGATTTTAACCCACTCCTGATTTCGTTGTCGGAATTGTTGACCAAGTAGAACAGTGCCTCGTCACGACATGTTGGCGTTGTTGTGTCGTCCCAGGCCTACCTACTTCATGGTTTGGATGCAAATTTGGCAAGCACCTGGGGGTTGCATAAAAACACACCGCATCTTCATTATCCGGTGCCATGGGGCTTCGCTTCACAAAAATAAATAACATATTAATCCCACTATTCCAGGGTTTTGGCAACCCCCAATCTATCAACAACGACCTCTTAGTAAATATTTCCCATCAAAAATCTTTTCATCTCCATAGATCTCAGCCAAGCTTCCATCATAAATGCTACTGCTCCAAGTAACCTCAATACACGGGGGTTTCCGAAAATAGTGGTACCCCAAAATGGATGGTTTGTAATGGAAAACCCTATTAAAATGGATGATTTGGGGGTACCACCATTTAAGGAAACACCCACACAGCTAGCCAGATTGATCCAACTCACAACTCACAAATGATGATCCAAGGCACATCCATGCCACCGTCACAGAGAGCTGAAAATGTAAATCATCTACGGTGATCACAGGCGAATGCGAACCTCCAGTTTTGTCCCAAATCAACTTGAGGTTATTTTTTTGGACTCCTTGATTTTGTGGAAGTGGCCAACCATTTTGTAGATGATCAAAACACTTCAAAACCATCCAAGTCAGAAGTCAAATTTGAATATCTAACTACTAAAATCTGAGGTCATCCCCTAAAAAAAGGGATGATGACCATCCCCTACTACAGGAAAATAGGGATGATGACCACCCCAACACATATACCATCCATCTACAGGAATCCTCGACCTGGACATGTTGAAAAAAACGCTGCAAACCGCTGCGGCCTATTGTCCAACCACGGCCAGCAACCGCAAAAAGGACCTCAATTCAACTAGTTGTTTTTGGGGCCCGGTAGTTTGGATTTCTAGGATCCCCTTATGTTTCAGGGATTGTTACTTAGGGGTATCCCTTCCAAACCACCGGGCCCCAAACCAACAATGAATCATTAGCTGATCAATGTGCAATTCTGGAGCTGACTTGCAAATACCACTGATGTTTTGGGTGGTTCCCACCCTGGAAAATAACATCAAACCCCCAAAAAATGGTGTAAAATTTCCAATCATCCAACTCATACACCCCGGAAAATTAACATGGAACCAACCAATGGACCGTTTGGACGAGGATTTTCCTTTTTCGATTTTGCTGGGTGAATTTTCAGCCTTCTCTTACCTTCAGGGGTGTATGACCTTGATGAAACACCACGATACCCTCCATCTGAAACCAACAGCAAACGCACCTGAAAAATGGATGCTTGGAAGAATTCATTCATTTCCTTTTGGGGTTTCGGCCTATTTTCAGGTGCTTTT
>OMLO01001540.1_pt1 | contig 17868 bp, 7 predicted proteins | sample 1674811 | NCBI WGS metagenome assembly OMLO01 (sample SAMN06265003, study PRJEB25207) | coral metagenome | isolation source: Coral host | place: Mexico:La Bocana,Puerto Morelos, Mexico | collected 2008-11-13 | reverse complement strand
GTTGCAAGGCTGCGAAGCAAGAGTTTGGACGGCGGATGAAGTGAAGACTCCTTGTGAAGAGCAATTAGGATCAGAGCATTCCCAAGAAATGCAGTAACGGAGAGAAAAGAGTTAAAAACAGCAATAAATGTCAACTCGCCGTGTAGTCCAGCACTTGAATTTGTCGAACAAAGTAGCTTTTCAATTGTTTTCTGCTGTTCATCTGTAGTAAAATTTACTGTTGCCATGTTGATTGACAAGATTGCCACGATTTGTAGGTTTTCAACTATACAAGCTGAATCGGTTAATTCTCACAGTCTGACCGTTAACTTGTCAGTGTTGTAAAGTTACAAAACAGCTTCTTAATAACAAACGGAAAAAATCTAAGCGCTTTTAAAACGCCTATTTTTAGTCTCGAACCTATCAACATATGAATGAGCAGCAGTTTGGAAAGACAAAAAAACAATTCTAGTTGCAAAGCATCTGTTTTATTCGTTGTTTGTCCATTGCAAATGCAATCTATGGAGTAGACCTATCTGCATTTTCTTTCTTTTGATATCAAAGATCGTAATATATAGAGACATACAAATATCTATACTTTCAGTTCAATTTTCAAGCTCCAAATTCTAAAATCTTCCCGTTATCCCCAATTGATTTATTTCGGTTTGATGGATCAAACTGTTAGTCATTTCATTCCAGGATGAAGTTTAAACAAATTGTTGCGGCTGTACTAAACGTTTCAAAACGAGAAAATTGTAATGTTAAATAGAACATGTAATACTTCATAAGATCTGCCAGGATGGAAATGACCTGGAAATGTAAATGTATAAAGAGTGATTTGTGTCAATTTTCTAATTCTTTGCCTCTGCAGTTTCCTTTAGAAAATTCAATGTCTTTTGGTCAAGGATGAGGACTATTTTTATCGGTGCCTCCTGAGCATCCCATAATAGCTACTTAAAACAATATTTAACAATTATTCTCCGAAGTGGAGGTAAATATCTACCACCATCACCGACACTGAGGTGAATAATTGTTTTTGTATATACCACACAAGCTGAATAAGTAGCGGACCAAAGGGTAACTTTACTTGTTTAAGAGTAACTTTATTTGAAACGGGAAGCCATTTTGTTTTTCTTCGGCTGCTCGGAGGTGAATAGTACTCGGCTAATCACCTCCGTGCTAGGCAATCAGCGTGTTCGAAAAGCACTTCACTTGTGTGGCATATACTAAAATTCAATCTTCATCGTGGTAGTTAGTTAAGTGTTTTTTATCGTATGACTCATGATGTGGTCACTTGAGATGTAAATCGCGACGTTTCAATTACTTGCTGCTAATCCTTCTTAGGCGAAGAGGTCGACTGATCGCACTGCATCTTACATCATAAAGGCCGGCTGTGATTGGTGCATTTCTATCCTCCCATTTTTCCATTTTTCCGGAGACTACAATCAGTGACATATTTAGTTGACACATTGTCTTTCTATAGTCCGTTTAGTGCACCAAATAACACCACTCTTTTTCTCGCGCAATAAACTGTGGAAAACACCCCGCTCCCCCATTCAATGTTGCTTGTTTGTTCCTCAGGATCACAGCAATTACGGCACAACATTACTTGGGGTGAAGAGGAGCTGAAAGGACAAGCTAGGGGGGCTAAAAGGGATCACAGTGACGAAATAGGGGGTTAAAAAGGTGAGTGTGTCAACAATTTTGTCGCCGATTGTAGCTGGTCTCTCAGCGGTCCGCTGTTGTACCGTTCTCCTGTTGTTGCGTATTTTGATCGAGAACATCCATGCTCCGGGAATTTCAATTCCACTATCCCATTTAATGTTTTTAGGGTGAAGGCTTATGTGGTGAGCTTCCTTGACCCGACATGCTTACCAGCGAGGCTTTCGATCAATAAACTTGACCTCGTTCCAGCTTGGACAGTGGTCGGTCGCATGGGCGTGTTCAGAACAGCAGAGGTTTTGGTACGAGCGAGTCGTATCCTTTCATCCTCTCCTGTTTAGGTTTCCCTTTTTCCCAGATGTAGACGCTGCCACACTCACGGGGAATACTGTAGACAACGCCATCTTCTTTGGCTGGGTCGACAGTGTCCTTTGGTCGAACTAAGTGTGACCGAAGTGTCGTGTCGAACTTGAAGACGATGCCAATGTTCTAGGCGGCGACGGAGAGACTCCGATACTCCTTGAACATAAGGCTAGACGCTGGTGAAAAGGCGGCCATTGTGTTGTCATTCTCGTTCTCCTAGGTGAAACGGATGGATGGTTGTTTAAGTGCTATAGGGAGACGTCAACTCTATCCCGATCCAGGATGGTGAAAGTATCATCTTGTGTGCATGCAACTTATACTTGATGTGAACCGGATTAAAATCCGTGGAAAACCCGAGGAATAACAAATTAAATTAATCTTTTCTCCCAAGAAATTTAAACAGTAGTCTTTTGAAAGACGAAGTATTATCATCTATAAACGAACACCGGGTCGGTTTTAAAGGTTGAAAAGGCCATTAATACGTGTCCATTGCTCGACGTTTTCGAACGTCAAATGAGAGAAACGACAAGTCTAAGTTACAAATTCTGGCGAAATTACAATCAAAATAGCGCCACGTGTTTTCTGTTTGTCAATTTCAGGGAAGTGCTCTGTCGCAGGTTTATCAGAATAGTGGATCTGCCATTTTACCTACAGGGTTTTATCAGAACGTACTCACGTAGTATCAAGGAATGTTTGCACAATTGCTGAACGCCCTGCCCCACTCCACAAGAGTTTGAATCTTGGGAAGAGCCAGAGTTCGGGAAAACTTGAGGGAGCATTTCAAAACGCCCCGTATAACTTCAATTTCTATGGTTATATTTGTTTATAACTTTGATTATGGTAAAAAGCTGCTCTGTAGGCCGAGGGAAATCAACGTTGACTCTTTCTAACAGTTCTAAATATTGTTAAGCTCGCTTCAATTATTTAAAATTCCAAGGAGGGGTGATACATATTCCCTTGATACCTTGAATACTTTCTGCCTTGTTCCTTTTTAAGAGATTTAATTGTTCCCTTAATTTGATCCAGGAATGAAATCCATAAAATAAATGAAAATGTTCACATGTTCGAAGATTTTCCTGAGGAATTTTCAGTTTAAAAATTAAGAAACATAAATTCCGGAAATTTTAGACAGAAAGAATTGTAAAACTTATTTGGCTCTACCGGCGACCGCGAAATTTCCGAAATAAAAGGAACTTGAAGGGCAAACCAATAAAAATTAGCGATAAGGAAGAAGAAAGTTTCGGTGACATCGTGACACCATTTTCAAGTTGAAATGTCAGTAAAAAGATAAACTGTCAGAAAATTTGTTCAAAATTAACATATTTCGTAGTTACGTATGAAATGTCACGTAAATAGTTTTGCTTGAATAGACCATTTTCGATGATTTTTATTAGATGGTATCGTTCTACGCCTCTGACTATCACTCCAACTACTGAGGACTCCGTCGCTAGTGAAAACCAGCCTTAAGAATACAGTACGGCTACATAAATTTCTCTCAAGAATAATATATTTTAATAGTAATTTTTTTGATAGAAATGTATACACTTATTCGGCTACTTACAGTACTTCTAGTACTCATCTGTAGTGGCACCCGGCCACACGAGCATTCGAGTAGACGATCACACGAGTACACGATCTCCCGAGTATCCGAGCACGCGAGCACGAGAACTGGAGCACACGAACACAGGGGCGCGCACACAAGCACGCTTGCACTCACACAATTGACAAAGGCAATTCCTGCTGATGGTTTTGTCTTATTCAGTCTGTTAAAAAAAAAACAAAAGAAAAAAACGATCAAGAAAAAACTATAGCAGAAAAATTTGATCAATATCGGACTACTGCTATCCCTGCTGATGGTGTTGTGTTTCAAAAAAAGAAAGAAGATTAAACAGAAGATCAAGACAGAACTATTAACAGATAAAAAAAAATGATCAAAATGTAAACATGAGTGTCAATCGGTTTAATAGCCTGTACGTGTCTTAGTGGACGTCTATATATAAATGTCTCGGTCTAAAGCCCTACACAGTCCTTTTAACATCGGTCTGAGCTATGGAACAAGGCAAATCTGAAATAGGGTAGTGATTTAACGGTCAGGTCTTTAAACAGGGTATCGAATTTTTGGTCAGGTCATAAACAGAGAAAGTCACAGGGTAGTTACCATTATATTACTACTTTTATAACTTCAAGACAGTTACTTAGCAGCTTTTAATAAAACTAGACAGGTATGATTAGGTATCCATCAACATTAACGTTTTGACAACTCCTAGCCAAGGCAATAACTTGTATTCACACAGGTAATTAAGACACAAACTTTTATAGGGTGAGGTTCCGCCCCAAGGTACAAATCCTGGCCTTACTCGTTCGTTTACCATTTTGACAGTAATGGCATCCCTTTCTTATACATTTTATTGAGTAAAGGTGCCTCTGTCACATAGCTTCTTAAGAACATTGCATCCCTTTTCAAGTATTTTGAATAAAGTTAATAAAAAATCTTACCGGAGAACATCAAGTATAACCAGAATAGTTTTCACTTTAGCGTTGACGTTGTTTGACCTAAATGGCAGATTTATTTACCTGAAGCCTGAAAAATGTGCCCCTTTCGTGTGGATTCTCCCCGTACAGGTCATTAGAGTACTCCCCGGGCCGTACGCTCACATGGCGAGAATTCATTGTGCCTGCGTTATCTGTAGTCTGCTGTGACAACTATTTCATGTGCCGAACATGAACTGAAACCTACAGGTGGAAATGTGCTACTAAGTATGAACGAAAGGTTTAATGAGACGATACATCTGGGCCCCTTCCTACGGCATCTCCATATCACAGACACGTTTCTATACGGACAGTGCAATCGTTCCACTGTACGCAGAGTTCATTTAATCTCCACCACTACAAAACGACGACCTCCATGATACAGACTATGTGCCATTTTGTTTCTGTATAGTAAATAGTCACTGTATAGTACACGTAAATAAGTCATTCATTTTCAATGTACAGAGCCAATTGCTTCTAATTCGAAAGAAATCGCAAAATTATAAAAGAAACCAGCGAATAATATTTCTTGAAAAGCCCAAAGAGATAAAAATGAAACAACACGATATAAGGTTGTTTAAAATTAGGAAAGACTAAGTCAGGTGACGAACAACCTACTCTAAACATTTTATACAGATGCCGTTGGTGGATCATCCATGTATAGTTAAATTAACAAACAAAAATCCCCTGGGTATATAGGTTAAATCAAACATGGCAGATTACAGCTCTGACTTGGCAGCCATCTTGAATTATTTTTTTTTAATGCCACGCAAGAGAGCTGGGGTCGAGGTTATGTTGCCATGGTATTCTTGAATATTAAAACCAAGGTCACTGGACAGGATAATAATGTTAGGAATGGACAAATCGAACCCTTTAAGACGATAAGACGATAAGTTAAGACGATATAGGAATGTTGCCTGAGCAAATACTGAAGCACTAAAATCAATTTATTTAAACGAAATACTACTATATAGTAAGTCTGAATTGTTTTCGTTTTGAAATTGCAAACTTGGAAGCAAAACGAACTATGAAAGCGATATCGATATTGTCTTAGAAAATGAGAAAAACGATGGCCGAAATAAAACGCTCTTTGCTGAAGAATTGAGGCTCAATGTTTCTTACGCCCAGGGAATACGTTACAATTTTTTTCGTTGTATAAACAAGTGTAGCCGAGATATTCTTAAAAATACGTGAACAGACGTCCATTGCATGTCGATTCAAAATGAACGGCGTTATACAGGCCTTATTCCTCTTTATCCGGAGTTCCTTATATTAGAAATTGTTAATTGATTTAAAAAGGCGAGGTACCTCTAACTCAGCTCCAAAGTATCGGCCAATATATCATGTGAAATATCCTGCAGTTACGTCAACAAAAATGAATAATTTCGTACGAAATCGGCACCGAAACGTTAACTAAGGTGAGTTAATGCTAAAATTCGGATGAAATTCGGACGAAAACCTCAATTTAGCCACCATCATATTGTTTTCACGTGGTTATTTATTCCGTATTCTTAGTTGCTATGGAAATTTATTTGTCTATTACAAAATGCAAACATCGAAAACGGGCTCGAGGGCTGAAATTAGCTAGTCTGACGCAAATATGAATACTGGTGAGTAGTTTCAAAGTTGAAAGCTGATGATTTGAATGTTGGGTGGTCTCTAGTAGCCCATCCTCGCGTGCCAACTGTGTTTGAATAATGAGATCTTTTTTTAGCACTTCCTTTCTCATCCTAGTTGATCTTCAAAAAAATCTACCCATTAAAGAAAGAGCCGACAAGGTCGATTTCCAATACTGCAATATATCTGACATTAACGTAGACAATACGACTTGAAAACTGTGATGACTTCATTATTTAGTACTGGCTGAGAATCGGTGACCAAATAACTCCGATTTACGTATATTCGTCGCAATAGATATCTTATATTTGACAACTCTAGGGAGTCATCAAAAAATTATATGGAAAGGTTTTATATTCATCGAAAACCTTGAATGTCAAAGTGCCTGGAAGCTGAAGTTAGGAAAAGGATCATTTTTTAAAACGCTCTACGTAGGCGAACAATACTACTCTGATTTGATCATTTAAAGAATGTCAAATCTTTCGACAACAATACTTTTTGACCCTTTATAAACAAAATGTTAAACATAAACTGTAGTTATAACCTTTGATATCCAACCAAATGCTATATATTTCTTTTGGAAAAATATTTGCTGTGTTTAAAATCATTGACAGAGATTTACATCTTGAGTTATAGAGTAGCTGGCAAAGGTTAATAAAAGTAGACAATATCATTTTTTGATATTGGTTGAAACCCCTTTCCTGTTCGAATACATTTTTCGCAAAACAGATCATTTGAAAAGCATTTTTGCAGGTGAAATATTTGTCGAAGCCTAATTCCGTGGGGTTGAATTTCCGGCAAAGGAATGAAAGATTGATCTAGGCACGTTATAATATTTAATTTTTAGAGGCACTTTTAACGCAAAAATTCAGTTCTTACCCCAATGATAATAGTTTCTATATAAGGTTGCCTTGTATTAGTTGTCCAAGTTTTATATTCTCTTCACTCATCTTTTCAGTTCATATAGAGGTATTGTGAAGAGAGTTTCAACTTTGATCACTCTCGGATTTAAATTTTTAATATTGTTAAACTATTGCCACATCATTTTTGCCCCATTGTCTGTAAACACTTCAGAAACGACCGAACTAAATAAGTGTTCCTGTGTCGAAAATTAAGGTAAGAACTTTCTAATTAGTTTTCTCTTGAAACCATCGACTAGCTGTTCTTTTACGGTTATATAAGGCTTTTAAGCCGTGATTTATTTAACAGAATTTAATCCTTTGGAGAAGTAGTCTTCGATACAAATATGTACACCGAATACTTCTGCGGTCGTGGACTAAGTTAGTTGTCGCTTGTTCGACCGGCTACTTAGCGCGCTTCTCGACGCGTTAAAACAACACTTCCCTTAGTGTTTGACTCATCTCAATAGAAGAATGACGAAAAGTAAATAATTCTTAATTCGAGGTTCTAATTATGGTATTTCAAAAACCTAGTCTGAGACTAGATGATCTGAAAAAAAAAATACCAAAGTCAGTCCCAGGAATATCTAACTTCTCAGCTTTAATGGAAAGGGCTCTGGGAACCAACAGCGGGTTCTATTTCGTGAAGCGCTACATGGCCGTACGTACTTTAGAAAGGAATATTTCTTTTGGTTCGAATGAATGATAAATTTTCAATAATATATAGATATAAACATTCTTGCTGAAGAGTTTTGTTATATTCTCGATGCATTGACGTCTATTTCACTTATAGCATTCCATTTCCACTCGTCTCCCCGTCTGAACATTTCAATATTGGTATTAAACCCAGGCAAGCAGTTTGTAAAATATACTAGCACTGCCATGGTCAAGATTCAAACAGTTTTCCTTGAATTCGGGAAACAAAGCTCTTTGCCTATCCTCCGTGCCAATCTTTATGTATAATTAAGGAATAGTTTCGCGCTGTTTAGCATAATAAAAAAAAATGACAACTACAACGAGAGCAATAGTGAAAACAATCCTTGCAAATTCTTAATTTCACTAAAAAATTCGAATTTTTCGGATAGTATCACTCAATACCTAGCAATTACTTCAAGTGAGAATTAGATTCGATCGTCTGAGTCTGGGGCTTTTTCAATATTACAGAAATTTTAAGGACTATTTAAAGTTGCTATTTAAAGGTGCTAGTTTGGAAACGAACAGATATGATATTGATGTGAAAATCTGATCTGTGCAGTCTTTTGTCGCCTTGTCGGTATCGTAGTTACATTTTTTGAATTTCTTGTACAAATACAGTTGAACTTCCTTGCGACCACCTCCCGAAGGCGGACCACTTCAATTAAGATTTAAAATTAAATCACTGTAGCTGGAACCCCTTGTAAGCAGCCCGCCTTTACACGCAGCCAAGACCGCAGCTACTTTTAGGACTGTTGTTTTGAAATTCTCTGTAGCAGTAACCCTCACCACTGGCGCGCCAATGAGTTGATATCGGGGAGATCTAGCAATGACGACGGCGACGCGAGGACGACGCCTTGTTGAAAATCGATTTTTGTGTTACCTTCGAATGTCTGAACTGTGTAGGTGTGTCGGTGCGCCTGTAAGGTCTAAAAACTTGCGCAGGCTAAATATGCAATGACGGCGTTCAATTAAAAGGAAAGATAAGACAAAAATAGCCATTGCGGTTCGCGTTCTCCAAACCAGAACTGTTCATTCCACGTTGTTGTTTCGCAGGGGACAGCTAAGGAATGTACAAAGATTCAAAACGCACGTGCACAGCTATTAGGGAGTTTAGCAAACCGCAAGGCAACGGCATAGAGAACGTCACCAAACGAAGGGATTTCACGAGCAACACAAAAGCTGTGCACGTGCGTTTTGAATCTTTGGACATTTCTCAGACGTTCTCATTGCACATTTAGCCTGAGCAAGATCTTAGACCGTCAGGCGTCCTGAAGAGGTCTTCTTCAGTTTAGACATACGAAGGTAAAATATAAACCTTTTTTTTTTTACAGGGCGTCGTCCCCGGGCGTCGCCGTCGTCATTGCTAAAACTCCATATTGTTCTCGTTGCCGTTGTCGTCGTGGTTTGCTAAACCTCCCTTTTAGAGAACTTGAGAAATAACGCCGGCGAAGCCAAGGACGACATCTAGTAAAAAAAGAAATTTGTATTTTACCTTCGAATTTTGTAACTATCTGAATCTGCTCAGCACGTCAATCGGCCTGCAAACCTGCTCAAATTAAATTAAATCTGCAATGCTAGCAATAAATTTCAAATAAAAAAAAATTGTCGTCGTGGCCAACGTTCTCCAAAATAAGCAGAACATGGTCATTTTATGGGTTTTGCATTGGACGGCAACGACATGTACAAAGATTTAAAAAGCACGTGCTTAGCCATTGTTTTTCTCATTAATTAAAGCTTTTTTGTCTAGTGACGTTTTGTTGCCGCTGCCGTTGTGATTTGCTTAAGCTCCCTCCGTCATATAATAAATGAGTAATCGTATCAAAGCTGGAGCAATTACAGTGTGCCTGCTTCAACCAAGGCCACCCGAAAAAATTTCCACAAATTAAACAAATTATCCTTGAAATAGTAAAAATTACAATTTCCTCGATTGTAATTGGTTTAAAAACTCTTATTTTCGCCTAGTTGTTATCGGACAGTTTGGTATTGGACGTTTTGTTATCGGGCAGTTCAATAATCCAATCACATTCTAAGTTGTAGTTTAAATCAACCAATCAACTTTGGCTGATTTAAAGATCAACCAATCTCAATTTCAGGGCGATATTAAACAATTTGCGTCTCTTTTGTCAGTATTGTAATGCAAAATTTCCCTTTCTGTCATAACTTGGTTATTTTTCTTTTCTGTGATTAATTGATAATAATACTTTGAGTTGTCCAATTCGGTCTGTAATCAGATTTCCGCCTCGGGGTCGTCCGATTTTGCTAGCAAAGACCGAGTTGGACTTCACTCAGTCCTATTACTATTACTAATTTTGGACTGGGATCTGAAGCTTTATTTCTCTACTTTTGTCCAGATGAAGTCAGACTTTTTTACCATTTTCTTCGTCATGATATGGATTATAAGCATATCTACTCAAATCAACGCAGGATTCACACCTTGTCCCCCAGGAGCTCCCCCGGAGTCTTGCAAAATCTACGAGGTAGGAAGAAGAAGCATCCAGTTCCGGGTATGCGGTGGTGTACTTAGATCATATTTTGGCTATGCCTGCGGATATCGGAAACGAAGAAAACGAAATGGTAAGGAATATACTGTTTCGCTCAGTATTCTCCAGTCTCGGTATTGGATTGGAACTAGCTTGCAACTGAGGCTGATGCGGGTTCGCATGCAAATAATTAACAATTATTCACCGAAGTGGAGTTGAATAGTGGTGGATATTTCACCGGCACTGAGGTGAATAATTGTTTGAGTATATACCACACAAACTGAATACCTAACGGACAAAAAGTAACATTACTTGTATAAGAATAACTTTATTTGAAACAGGAAGCCCTTTTTTTTGCTTCGCCTGCTTGGAGGTGAATAGTACTTGGCTAATCATCTCCGAGCTAACGAATCAGCGTGCGCGAAAAGCACTATTCACTTGTGTTATATACTAATTAACAATTAGACCCGCAGCCCGCAAGGGCTACGGGTCAATAGCCCATGAGGGGAAGCCGAATGGGCTATTGACCCGTGGCTATTTACCCGCCGTGGTGCATGATTTCTGAGGGTAACCATGTCAAGTTCGCGCGCTTTGTGTTGCTTGCCGTCAGTGAAGAAGCAAAAACATGACTTCCATTTTCTCTTCGTTCAATGTACAATGCTCCAGCTTCGGTTGATAACCCGTACCTCGACCTTGATTATTTTGGATATCACAAGAACCTCATCCAATAATTGTTTATTAATCTCTTTTTAATGACATACCCTGGAATGAGCCTCTATTTTAGACCATTGCAATTAATTGTTGTACTTATTAAGACCACAATGCTATTTGCCTGAATGATGAGGCTGTTACGCGCAAGAACTGCATCCCTATTTTCAATAAAAAAATATCACGAGCTCTGTATATCATTGGTTGCTAACTCAGTTAAGAAAACTGCGGCTCAATCAATTGTTGGAACCAATTTTGTCGTTTCACAATGACCTCCGATTAACAAGGTATGCGAGTTTAGAAAACTTCTGGTAACCTCGTGCCCAGGGTCTCCGAAAATCATTGTGGAGAGAGCCCTGGGAAGGGGGTACGTCTTTTAGAAAATTCTCTTACGCCCCGGGTTAATATAAAGTGTACTTTTGTGAAATAATATACCAAACTTAATTCTCCCTTTTTTTAGCTATTTCAGAAGCTGATGAAATAGTCCTCAAGGAGCAAAGAGCCAACAGATTTCTATCGACACATCACGTGACAAAGCGCAGCTTCAACGTAGTGGAAGAGTGTTGTGTTGAAGGTTGTGTGTGGGAGGAAATTTTTGAATATTGCAAGCCAACTCAGTTTTGAATCACATGGAAAAAAAATATAGGATAAGTCATAGAGGGAACGGTTTTACATGAAATTCTCCAAGATACCATTATTTGCATGGTATAATACTGTGCTCTCATTCACATATTCAAAGTTTAGAGCAATCTTTTACAACATAATAAAAATTCCAAATGAAAGAACTGCTCCGTAGATTCTACTTAAATAGTCGCTTTTCAAATCAACACGCCCAGACAAAAAAAAAACAAAAAAAACCGCTAAATCCACATGATTATAAGAGGAGGGTTTGAATCTAGGAGAGAAAAGATTGTTAAAGAAATATAGGCCACAAAATGAAAAGGGATTTATGCTACGGTTATAATTTAAAAACAGCTGAAACATTACAGAATTCTGATTGGCCATGCAGTGAGCACTGCTTAAAGATGCCCTCAGTGCTGTTCATGAAGGCACTGGAACCGAACCAGCACTGGAACATCGCAGCGAGGCTACTGATGGTCTAGGCTTCAAGTTAATTATTAACAAGTAATCAAATGATTGTTGTCGTGTAATTTGGAATACCACAAATACAAATGGCACTCACCCTACGGATTCGTGCAATTAGCCGTGTTAGCCGTGCTTATTTGTTCCAAATTGCACTCGAAATCATGCGATTTATCAATCGATATATCTACCTCGCTACAAATACGTTTTGCAAAAAAAAGTAACGATAATAATGCAGATGTCTCAAAAATTAGTGCTTTTCAGTGTACAAATCAAGAAAATAGTTAAAATATAACCATAAATTCAGTGAGTTCTAACACTGAGCTGTTTTTTTTATGATAAGTATTATTATATTATCTTATATTTCAATCCTCTCATCAAATGATTATAAGTGTATTCCTGAACAGTTTCTTGACGCGGATCTAAGATAAATAAATGGTAACCGATTTCAGAAACAACTAAAACCGAAGGCACAGGCTCCGAGAAGGGTCCAGGGCAATGCATTTCAAATGTTCTGAATTTTAAGGTGGTCTGATCGCTTGAAAGTAATTTTCCCCAAAATCATCTTTCCAAAACATAAGGTGCAACATCGAAGCGAATTTTGAAAAGATTTGCTCCTCGACTTACGTTGAAATTAAGAAACGTGCACACTGGCAGCTTAACTTCAACATAGCAACGCGCATATATAGCAACGATTGTTTACAATTCAAAAGTGCTTACAAAATGGCTTCAATTTAGTATATTTTAATTATACTTTACAGGAAAGCTTTAAGATATGTGCTATAAGAAATTTGCCCCATGAACTTCAACGTTGATTCCTCTATGCTTCCTCTACCGTCTTAAACACTCCTTAAACGTGCACTTGCTTAACATTTCTATGACCGGTCTGTAATCGGACGTTCAATGGAACATTATTGTAAATTCTTTCGATACATCCCCCCTCCTCCTGCCTTTGACTCCTGACCCGTTCACAGGTCTTATTTGGCTTCTCAGGGAAATGAGTAAAGTTTTAATGTCTTATTTTTCAAAAAGATCAAATACACGGGTCATTAGTATTTCAAGCACGATATCTGCAATGAGTTTTAACTCAATTATCCAGGTGATAAGCTAATAACATTTTAATTTTTGAGATTTTTCTGTTATTCAGTTAATATAGTTGATATTAGCAGACTTTCCCATTCTCAAGGAAAAGAAATCCTCGAAACGCTGTTTTCAGAGATGTTTTCCCCTTGACAACTTGCTCTTGGATAGGATGAACTTAATTACATGCCTCTCGTACAGTTCATTCAGTAGTACGTTTTCGTGCTTATAATTAAAAAAAACTTTCTTAAAACTTTGGGGGTAGCTACTCATTGACTATTGTAGCTTGTGACCTGGATTAGAGTGGTACCAAACCGGTTCCACAGAGGTGCTTTATAAAAAAAGTCACCTTTATAAAACCTTCTTATTCTGGAGCGGGATTTTGAAAGGCTCAATTTCTACCGCTCACTCGAGTCCAGGGTTTTTTACCTTAACAGCGGCTGGTAGTCAATCGTGCCTTGGTTTTTCTGAGTCCTTTTAAAAAATCTGACCGATTTCCGTTAAACGAAAGTTGCAAGCGTATGTTTTGATGGACCAGCTTTTATCGTGAAAATTTTTTTACAATTTAATTCCTTGATAAAAGTTTTGGATTAGTTCTGGTGTAGATGACTTCGTCAATTTCATCAATTCTTCTACCGAGTGTTGCATACTTTATCATTCGTAAAGGTTGTCATGGAAATTTTGTTTAGTCACGATGAAGACAAAAATCATTTGATTAATTTATGACTTCTACACTTTTTACACGATCTAGCTAAAAAATTTTAAGCAAAGCAACTGGCGAATCGTGGGGTAGGAGATGAACCCATGCCTTTAAAAACAATCAAAATACGAATAATACAGTATAAGCAATAAAAATGATAACAATATAATCTTACTTTCGCTTTCATGTGTGATATAAGATCTAGATAGCTTTTGTCATTCTAACTTCTAACTTCTAAAAGCAGTAGCCACGAAAGCTTATTGGTAGAATTCTATTCGTATGTTCTAATACAAATGCTAAATGCATTCTGATCGGCTGAAGTTTCTTGTATACTAACAATCATTAGTAAAAATCTACTCGCGTTCTATCACGAATGCCTTGCTATGATTGGCTACAATACGCACTGTGCACGTGACGTCATCAAATTCTCAAATCCAAAATTTAAAAAGCCCCTAACGGTTTTATCCTCATCAGGTATAAGAGATACTAAATTTACATCTGTTTGCAACTTTCCAGCTCAATAGAGTCCTTAGTTTGGAAACCAGCGCATTTTAAATTTTGGAGTTACGGCGGTGCCTGACATGAAGCTAAGATCGCGTTTGTCGAAAAATATGCACTTATCTCGTGATTTTTAGCCATTTTAGGAGTTAAAGTATTAGGAAAAGTGTTTTTCTAAATGTTTTTTGGTTGGGTTCTGAAAATCAGTCGTCTAGATAGCCAAAGTAAGTTCCAGATATTTACACTATTTTCCGGCCGCCATATTGGAGGACCAAGGAGGTCCTCCAACATGGCGGCTCAATACTAGGCTCTATAATTTTGCGCGGAACATTTCGACGAATAGCTCAACTTTGGGACAACGCACACACCTTAAACTTGGAGAACTGCCTTCTTTATTTATCGTCTATAATATTACAATTTCTTGACTTTATCCACTGAATGGTTTTTGATTTTATTTTTTATTACGTGACAATGAACACACTCTATTCAAGATCGCAATCTAATTGGCTTTTCGGAACTATAGGCGTTCGCAGCCGAGGGCCCAGCGGTTAATGCCCTCGATCGACATCTCGATCTCGATGGGTACTCGATCGCGATCGATACTCGATTGATATTCGATTGATATTCGATCGACACGTGATCAACAGTCAGTAATTCGGCCAAAATTAGTCGACTGTCGACCGAGATGTCGATCGAGTGTCAAACGAGGTGTCCATGAAGTGTCGATCTAGGGTATCGATCGACGAACGATCATCGACTGGGTAGGAAAACGAATGAGGGCGGACAGTCTAATTATTAATTAGAGTTGACTCTCAGTGGAAAAACCATCAGAGACTCAAGCAGCAAACTTCTCATTAACTGTTAATAATAGATTGCTCGAGCTAAGACAATGACAATATACACTACTACTCATAAAAACATCCAGCGATACAGCACACTACACCGGGCATTTTGGATCTTCTAATCGTCTTCTCTCATATACGGTAATCCTTCCAAAGTTACCTTTGACTACACCCACGCAACGCGCGCGGTAATATTATCTACGGAAGGACTGGGTACTTTGTCTAAAATAACTTGAAAGAAGAATTACCTTTAGAATAATGCCGATATGAGGGATTGACTTTTTTCCCTTTCATGCCCTCTTGAATGAGGATATTCAAGAATACTCAGCTGATTATGACCTGATTATTTTGATACTTGTAAGCTAAGATTCTACTTAGATAAAGAACTTGACCATGAAGTCTTCATTGTACATGTATTACGATGCTTCAAGGCTGACCTTTCGATTTAGCTGGCAACAGAAGCAACGAAAACTAGGAGTAATCCAAAAAATACATGTATGATTTTAATATTCATCGAAGCTGCGGTGTTGGTTTCTGTGGAGCGAGTAAAAAAAAATGGCATTAAGCATTTGAAGCCAGTAAAAGTACTAATTAAATAATCGTATAATCTCATATGCAGACTTTACCTTATACTAGACCACACAAAACCCGTTTTTTAATTTGTTGTTAAAACTTTGAACAATTGAATTGAAACTTATTGAAATGTTTAGCAGGAAAAGGCAGCTGGCAAATGTGTAGAGATTTTTTCATATTTTTGCTTTAAAAGAAGTTACATAAGGAGGACTCTAAAGGCATTTCTGTTTGTCCTTTGGAATGAGTTTGCCACTGAAGTACTTTTAACGATCTGCTAGGTTTGCGACGTGATCATCCAATCTTTACTGAATGATAATATATGGACAGGAAGTGAATCCGAAACTATTGCAAGTAGCTTGAATGAAAAGGTATAACTAACTTAGAGTTATTAATTTATTTGAGCGCTAAACGGATTTGAATTGATCAAGATCTGCTATTCTGAGCTGGTTGACACGTCGACGTCTTTCTTGTGCAGTTTTAATTTGTAAGTATTTTTTAAGACTATGTTATAATCGATCATGATTTTTTTTCAAGAAAACTACCAACGCAGGAGTGCAACAAAACTATTTCATTTCAAATACCTTCATCAGTTCCTGGGACGGCTGCAGTTGTGGCTGCAGTTGTAGCTGCAAAAGAGAAGATATTTACATAGAGTTCAAGATGTCTACTGATTACTATAGGAAACCGTTTTGTTGTTAGGTATGGTAAAAGGTATTTGAATACATGGTCAACGTATTGGGATGATATATTTGTTGTTGATCTAGTGTAGCTGTCCTTAGCTTGTCGTACATGTACATTTCATAGATACCGTGTTAATTATATTTCTTAATCTATTTCTTAATACTTTGTTATTATTGATTTCCTATTCATCAAAATTATATATCCACACAAGAAAACAAAAAAAAAAATTATTTTCTTTTGTAAAGTTCTCCTATTACCTTCATTAATATCTGGGACGGCTGTAGTTGAAGCTGTAGAAGAAAAGAAAAAAGTTGGATTTTGATAGTGAGCAGATATGAATCTTTTGTATTGATCTTATGGTTGTGTCTTCAGCTGGTAGTTCTTGGACAGCTCGCCAATGCTTGTTTGAATTTTGGTAGTATTTCTTGTAGTATTTATTAAATTTGAAGAAAACGTCTCACAGAGAAGCAAAAAACGTATTTGATTCTCTATTAATTAATTGTTTTCCAGTTACCTTCTTCAGTTCCTGCGACGATGGAATCTGTAGCTGTAGAAGAGAAGAAATAGATTTAAAGTCCAATATATTGGTTGCTGATAAAACCGTTTTGCTGAGAGCTGTGATGTGTTACTAATATTCTGACAAAAAATCATCGATAATTTATCCCTTGAGATGAGCAAGGCTGAGAATAGAATGTGGAGAAATAAATGGTTCCCCCTCTTGGGCTTAAAATCGTTTGTGTTGATCTATATTTAGTGGTTATTTCTACTTGGTAAGTCTGGTTGTTCTTAGACAGCTCACTGATGTCGTTTAAATTGTATTGGCGTATCTGCAAGTAGTTCAGAAAGTCATAATATCCTGGTATTTCTTACAATATTACCATTGGTTGTTTTCAAGATAGCTTTTAGTTACATAGGCATATCAATATTTGTTTTCTTTCATTAAGTGTTTTCCAGTTACCTTCATCAGTTGTTGGGACGGTCGTAGTTGTAGCTGTAGAAGAAAAGGAATCGACAGAAATGTTCAGTACTGATTGCTGATGAAAGCAATTTGCTGAGAGCTGTGGTGTTTCACTAGTACCCTGACTAAAAGCACTGTTATTTTGTCATTCACACTTTAGCTTACCATTTGTTTCTACAAAAACGTCAGCGTAATTCCATTTATCTTTGTCTTTCTCTTGCTGATTCAACTCACTCACAGAATAAACTCTGAACAAAAAGAAGCTTGAAGATGACAAGCCGGTGACTGTTACAGTGACACCAGTGATGTTCCCTTTTCCTGGTAAATATCTCACTTGTCGGTCACACGCCTCCTCACAGTTCTTGTAATCCCCAGACTTGCATCTGAAGCAGTCCACAGCATATGTAATGTTTCCATGATCATCTGGCGAGCGGTGCCAGCTGATGATAACAACGGTTGCTTTTGAAACGTTTGCATTTGTCTTGAGAGGAGCGAGTGGTAGGGCTAAAAAATGAAATGA